>OFGM01001310.1_pt1 | contig 15359 bp, 19 predicted proteins | sample 1521741 | NCBI WGS metagenome assembly OFGM01 (sample SAMEA3504079, study PRJEB24116) | mouse gut metagenome | biome: mouse gut; feature: mouse-associated habitat; material: faeces | place: Denmark | collected 2011
CCTTCGTGTCTGCCCCGGTTCATATATCCGTAAACAATAAACTTCACATTTCCTGCCTCATCCACATCCACAATATAGAATACTCTATCCTTTAATATTAACTTATCGGTTCGTTTTGCTTTCGGTGCTCCTTTTTGCACGATGATATGTGTAATCGTGTGTTCCTTATTTCCGTGTTTTTCCCGTTCTATATCTGTAGCCTCTGCCAAGCATCCACGGATTATTTTTGTCCCATCACCTGTATGCTTTATGACAGCCCTTCCTTTAGAATTAATTTCTTGTGTGGTATCTTCTATGATGAAATCATGAAATAGATTTCCCGGTCTTAAGTACATCATGTTTGCATGTATCATTCTCTTGTCCCTTCATTCTGCTGCATCCCTGTATAAAAATAAGGAGGCTTTCTTTCTATCCCATAAGGGGTATCAAAAGTAACATTCGGAACAAATATGGTTTCTAATTTGACCTCTTTTTTTAATTTCTCATATTCTTCTTTCCACAGGTTTGCTCTTCCTTGCATTTCTAAAGTCAATGGTCCTGTTTTCGTGGTTACTTCATAGGAAAAACGCCGAAAAAGACTTTCTATCAACATCAGTTTCGCTCTTTTCCATGAGTTCGGATAAGTTTCAAGTACTGCCTGTATTTCCTCATCCGTAAGTGCTGTTGTATCTGAACCACCTTCCACCATAGTGTCCCCTAGCTCAAATCTCATTCTATCTTTTCCATATTCTTTTACGTTGTTTGGTTGGTATGAGTATGACATGGACATTCACATTCCCCTTCTAATTGATTCTTCTTTGTTTCGGCTGCTTTTTGTACGATCTTTTTATTCGATAGCTTACTGATTAAAATTAAAGTTTCTTTCTCTTCTATTTTTTCGATTTTCTCTACCGCTTCTTCTGTACCTAATTGCAAAATAGTTAATGCTTCTGTCACGGCTTCTTTAGAAATATGGATTTCTTCTGTTTCCTTATCTGTAAAAATAGGAATTTTAATATCTGGTTCTGAAATCATTTCTCCTTTTTCTAATTCATCCTCTATTTGAGATAGGTAGCCGCTTTTTATTAAAGTTTGGATTCTTTCTGGTACAATATCATCATTTGGGATAATTTCTCCACAAGAAAAAAGCCTACCTGACAGCAGAATAGGCTTCTTACATACAAAACCATTCATATTCTTCTCCTTATTTTATACGCAGTTACTCATATAACAAGCTAAGTCATCACATGTTTTCTTCATATCAGTAGAAATTAAACCTTCAATAAATTCAGAGTGTGTTCCTGCTTCTCCTTCAAACTTGTCGGTCGCCATCCATGCACCATTTCCTAACATATCCCATGTGAAAATGTATCCTGCACTTGGTTCGTCGATAGCAGGATTTTTTGTTGTATAAGTCATCAATGCCCCATTTGATTCACAAATGAATTGCATATCATCTTCTTGCCCTTCTTCTGCGGAATTATAAGTTGCCTCTAATACCTTTACTTCATCAAATTCTAAAATTTGAGCGAGTACATTTTCATTTACACGGGCTGGATTTTGAGAGCTACTTGCATATTTTACTCTGTCCAAAATATCTGGATGATTTTTTAATGCAAGATAAGCGTCATACCCAAGTGCCAATTTATTTGGTTTCCTTCTACCAGCGAGCTTAATTTCTCGCTTACGTGCATCAAAAAAGTTCACAGGGTCAAAATTTGCATCATTAAATTTTAAAAACTGACTTGCTCCTGGTGTTCCTGTGTCAATCCCAGTAAATTCATTTTGCCATACGCCTGTATGGAAGAAATTTTTTGCAAACAAAATATCCAAATGTAATAACTGCTGCTCTGATACAAAACGAACTTTATTCCGTTTAGGGTCAATAGAAGCTGGAACTTTTGCACGTTGATAATCTACCGCATCAATCTGATCGATCCCGACAATAATTTGATCCACATAGCACTTATAAGGATTGTCTGTGTGTCCCATGGTAGCAGGTTCTACCTTTCCAAACGCTGGTTTTCTTCTTACATTATCACGGGAAAGATCTCCTTTTAAAAAGGTATAATAATATCCACTGGAATATTCTACCGGACAAATTGGGAAAATACTGGTCGCTACATAATCCTTTGGGTCTGAAAAATATGCCATACTCATATTCGTTAAATAACGATTCGGTTTCCATCCTTTATTGATACGTGCTAAAATCTCTGCATTACTATTTACTTTTCTTCCACTCATTTCTGTTCCTCCTTATGCCTTATAGCCAGCTTTTATAAGCTGTATCTTCACAAAACTTCCTGCTTTCTGTGCATCACTTAAAGCTACTGCGGTAATAAAATTTCCTGCTGCCGCTTTTACCGCTCTTCCATTTGCATCCGTCGTTAATTCATCTCCTGCACAAAGTTTTTCTCCTGCAACCCATTTTCCCATATCCTTAATTTGAATAGTAATATCTGCTCCCATTTCTATCACTTCATCATTTGTTATTAAAGATATTCCAATTACATTAACCCCTGCTTCTGGCTTTACTGCTTTTCCATCCTTTATAGCAAGCGCAATTCCTTGCGCATTTTCCATGTTTTCTCCTGCTTGAAGTACCATCGTAGGACTAGGATTTATTGTTGTTCCAAAAAATGTTGCCATCATTTATTCCTCCTTTTCACACTCTGCTGCAAGCGCAGGATTATTTTGAAATACTTCATCTAATGCCTGTGCCTTGGTGATATTTGTTTTTGATTTCATAATTTCAGAAGCCTTAGATTCTGCTTCTGCCCATGCTCTTTCATGAGAAGTTCCCATTTCTGCTCCTCTGGATTTTCCAATTTCAGAAAATAAGCCTGACTTTTCTGCCATTTCTACGGTTTGATCCATAATCGCAATCATATCCGCGTATGCTGTACCACCAGCAGCTTTCAAACTTTTTAGCAGTGGAACAAGTTCCTCTTCTTTCTTCCCAATGATGGCATATTTCTTTGCAATCTCATAAAGTTCTTTTTCCTCTGCTGCTTCTCTAAATTTTTTCAAGGATTCCAATTCTTCCTTTACAATAGGATTGATTCCTTTATAGATGTCATTTAATTCCTTTGTTTGTTCTGGTGTTTCGCTTTTCTCCTTATGAAGCAAAGTAGCATTTTCTTCTTGGGAGCAGGGTTCTTCCATGCGATAACGCTTCTCAATGTCCTCATAAAATGCTCTTTCTGATGGTGTCATTTTGCTTTTATCAATTTTCATCTCTATTTCTCCTTTCGGTTCTATATCCTTCTCTAAGTTCTGCTCTTTGATTTTTTCAACAACTAACTTTTCTCTACTTTCTTCTGGTAATATTCTTATTTTTTCTGTCATTCTTTCTATTTCTTCTTCTGTCATTTCTGTATCTTTTTTCATAATATTAGCGGTCTTACTGTTTGCCCATTGTCCCATTGCCTCTATCATTACTTCATTAAATTCATCAAGGCTTTCTTGCATATGGGATTCGACGCTGCTACGATCTAATGCTCCATCATTTAAAATAGAACAAAGAGCTGATTGTAGTGCATAGCACATATCCCAAATTTCATCTGAAATTTTGCGATTCTTAATTTCATTCAGTTTTTCTTGAAAATTATCCGAATCACTCTTTTCTATCTCGTTTATCGCACTATTTATATCTTCCTCTTTTTCTCCTGCTGCTTTAGCTATCACATGAAACAATCGTTTCCAGAAATTTGGATTTTTCTCTGTGCTATCTTTCTCTGACGATAGAACACCATCTTTACTCTTATAAAGTTTGATATGTGCTTCTGGGTTTGCACCTTCATCCACAAAATCTACTTTTTGAATTTTGAGATGTTTCAATTTTGCTGCCATCTTTTTTCTCCTTTTCTTTTTTATCTAAAAAAACATCCTTTCGGATGCTCATTTCTCTTTGCAAACGCTCTTTTTTTCACAATTTCTTAATCTTTCTGCTCCACTCGCTCGGCTTCTCCTTCAATGGAGAACATAGAATATGTCCCATCTTTCACTTTTTCCCACACTTCTTCGTCTAATACTTTAAATCCTATCCACCAACCTTCCGGTACTGTTCCCTCTGGTATCCCCATAGCAAGTATTTTTTCTTTTGTGAATACTATACTTTCTACTAAAATAGCACAATCTCCTCTTTCGTGCATTTCTCCCCCTTCACGATAAAACTGCACAAATTCATAAGCAGCCGCTTCTAAATCTTCTATATCAATTCTATCTTGCTGATAATCCGTAATCTGCTCTCCCTCTATCGTGATTGCTACACTTGCCCATCCGAAAGCAAGCATTTTTTCATCATTCGATTTATGTATCTGAAATGTTCCCTTTATTTTATTACTTTTTGTTTGAATAAAATCTTTAAAAGTTTTCATATACTCTCCCATCTTTCGATTAGATTACTTCTATATATTCGATCGCACAGGCACATCGAGGATGTGCAGGTGGTGTTTGTTTTTGACCTTCATATAATTCTCTTCCTTTAAACTCAAAGTCACTATCCAGTTCTATTCGTACTCCATCTAAGGATTGACAGATGTCACATACATTCGTATCCCCAGCCGTACACCAAATTTTTTCTACTTTTCCTAATAACTCTTTTTCCTGTGCTTGCCTGATTGCCTCATCTGCTCCTTTATTATATGCAAATGCACTTTCTGTTTGGGCAATCGTATAAGCCCTGCTTCTATGTTGTCTTCCTGCGTATTTTAAAGCGGCTTCTCTTGCTTTCCCTTCCGCAATTTCTGTTTTCATCCTTGGATGCTCTTTTTTTAAAGTAGCTTTGATTTGATGATAATATCGTAAATTAGCAACGCTCTGTTGTTTAGTAAGCCCAATACAGGGACGTATGACTCTCGATAATTCATCCACCGTATAATTTCCTGATGTATACTCTTTTAATAAGGTCTGAATAGCCATTTTTTGTTCTCTGGTTATCGCAGTAATAAATTCTGCTCCTCTTGTTACTATCCAATTCTTTATTCGAGGAGTATTCCACTCATAATAAAAAATAGAAGCAAATCGATCCATCATAGGTTGACCTTTCGCTCCTGCTATCATTGCATTTTTCCAGACATTTTCTAGCTTTTCACTCACCAAATTAGAATAATCCTGCTGCCATAATTGAAAGGTTTCTTCCGTCAAATCTCCCTTTAAAATGGCTTCTCTTATTTCTTTATAAGTCATTACATTTCGTTGATCTTTCCAATTTCTTAGCAATAGTTCCACTGGTTCATCTATATTATCATCCAAAAATATCTGTAATCTTTCTAACACTTCTTTACTTGTTTTTGATTTCTGTACTATATCAATGTTATTTTTAGGTTTAAATTTTACAAAAGAAAATTTCATTTCTATCACCCTTCCTCGTTGGAATTTGGGGAAGAACTCTTATCTCTTTCTATTGAAATATCTCTTTTCTCATAAGTTCTTCTTGGTAAATGTCCAGCTTCTCTTACATAATCTTCTAAAACATCATCAGGAACTAGCACTCCTATTCCTGTCATTTTTTCAATATAATTTCCTAGTTTTTCTATATCCTCATCTTCTATATCCCCATGTTTCATTTTCGGATAATCGGTAATTCCTTCAAAATATGTTCCGTTTATATCTATTAATCTAGGAATTGCTTGGGCATTAAAGGTTTCACAAATAATGTCTAAATAAGCCCCGATTGCCATAGCAAACAGTTCTGTTTTATCAGAACTAAGAGCAAAACTCCCTACTTTTTGATGTCCTAACAGAATGAAATCAGCTAAGACTGTCATTGCCATTCTTGTGTCATAGCGATCAATAATCGCATTAGTATCAAATTGTCTATTCCCTCCGGTACTTAATAATTCCAGTTTAAATCCATGAGGTAACACCAATCCTTCCGCTTCATCTCTACGAATATTCCTTACCATATCTTCTAAAGATGTTCTAAGTTCTACCGCAGTCGGATTTTCCTTATTCCAAATATCCATATCTTCATCTGCATATAAAACAGGTAATCCTGCCAAATCTCTTTCTATTCCTATTCCTTCGATTTCTTGTATTCTTCTTTTAAAATACCAGCTTCTATACGCATTTCTTAAAATACTTCTTCCTTCTGGACTTCCCTTTTTATTTTTGGTTCTAAAGAGTAATGCTTTTTCTATTGGAATCGTATAAAGATTGTAGCTAGGAGGAGGCATTTGTGTCATTCCTAGCAAATTATCGTTTTCATCATACACCCACTCCTGCAATGTTTCTTGTGCTCTTATGGGAAGTTTTTGCCATCCGATTAACCCATCCTTATATTTGCTGTTTGTTTTTACGTTTTTTGTTTTTCCCATTCTTCGCTTATATACGATTTCATGATAACTCCAACCATAGGTTAAAAAGGATAGAATTTCAGATATGGTATCTGTCCATGTATCTTGCATATCATTCATACAACTTTCCAAAAATTTTGCTGCTTCTTTATCCTTTTTTGAATTTCCTGCTGCTTCGATTGTCCATGTTGCCTGACGAATTAGCATTTCTACCGCAAATAAAATCGCCCCTATCGTATCATCATTCTCTGACATTTCATAATAGACTTTAATTCCTTTTTGTCCTCTTAAATCTGGCAAAAATTCTTCGTAGAAAGTTCCTCCATACCTCTTCTGTCCTATTCTTCCTATCTCTTTGTTATATTCCATAGATCTTCTATCACCTCCTTAGCAACATCTTTTTACTTCCTCCAGTAACTTTGTTTCTGTAATTTCATTTCTTTTGGTACACAAATAATACTTTTACGCAATATGGTATAGCAAAAATAACGCACCGCGTCCATGGCATGATCCGATACTTTAACGGGTTTATCCTCTCCTCTTTGTGCTGCTTTTTCATCCCAAATATACGAATTAAATTCTCTCATGGTATAAAAGCAATCTTGAGAAAATAAGATTTTATGTTGATTGAGTAAATTTCCTACCCATCGGATTCCATCCAATACATCATTTTTTGCTTCTGTTACCGTAAAACCATGTTTTCTTAATTCTGTGATAAAAGAGGCAGCAGATGGATCAACAATAATCGGAATCCCTTTGTTATTCTCTACAAATTCTAGGAGATCGGTTACATATTCCGCATCTGTTTTTTGCTTTTTTTGTTCTCTTCCAGAATAATAATATTCTTTCTTGGCTATCCATTGATTTTCCTTATTTCTTACCCATCCTAAAAATGCGGTTGCATTTTGTGTCCCATAATCACAGCTCACATATTGAATTTTTAAATCTTTTATCTTATCAGGAAGAATACTATGACGGTCTTTCTCAAACATATCATAAATGATTCCCTCTGCAATAGTCCATAAACCTAATATATAACGCTTAAAGAATACCCCTGTATACATACTTCGATAACGTGCTTTTATTTTAGGAGATAAACTTAAGTTATCATCCATTGTAAAATGCAGATATAGTAAACGCTTTTCTTTCTTTTTATCAATCCATTCGGTTTTAAACCAATGGTAAGGACCATCTGGATTACAATTAAACCACATTTTACTTCCTGCTACCGAACAACGTCCTGTGGCTTGGTTTACAAAACTTTCTGGCATTAAAGCTACCTCATCAAAAAATACGCCTGCTAAGGTAATTCCTTGTACTAAATCTTGTGACCGTTCGTCTTTTCCTCCAAAGATATAAAAATTATTCTCTCTTACTCCTTTTTTGACGACTATCAGATTATCTGCTCTGTGGTCTATCACCTGATACCCTAGACTTTTTAACATTAACTTTATCCAAAATACCACGTTTCTACGGAATGAACCAATGGTCTTTCCGCACATACCAAAATTTTGACCATGATAATTAGACATCGCCCACAAAACAAAGGATAAGGACATACTAATGGTTTTTCCAGAACGAATTGCTCCATCTGCAATAATCCCTTCCTTATCTTTTACAGGAGAATCTTTACACCACCATGTGAGTACTTTTTTCTGTTTTTGAGAAAATGGTTGAAATTGGAATAGCTGCTGTGTCGTTTTTTTTTCTTTTTCTAATCGAATTATTCTGATGCGGTGGTTTAAATATGTTATCTTATTCATGAGGTTCTTCTTCTTTCCATATGGTAGCAGCTACTTCATTTAATGCTTTCAAAAATCCTTCTTCTTCCGTTTCTTCTTTTTCTTCCTGCATCATATGACGAATATACTGATCGATTAATTCATTTTCTCTTGACGTTTCTTTCCACTCTTTCTTATTCTTCTTAAGAAGGATAAGGGAATCGATTGCTTTATTCTTTGCTCTTTGTATTTTCGTCAATTCACTTTCTAGTAATAGGACAGTCCCTATCGCCGCTTCCATCTCTGTCTTAATCAGTTCCGTAGGTTGCCCTTTTTCTGTTCCTTTTTCACTGGTAATATGTTTGAGCCATAATCCCTCTTTTTCATTGGACAGCTTTTCATATATCTTTATTCTTTGAAGAAGTCTGCGTTCCCTTATGGTGTATAAATCTATTTGCCGTTTTAATTGATACTCCTCTTTATAATCTATATTTTCAATCAGGTCTTTTTCATTTGTATCAAAACTATCAAAATAGAGGGAGGAATATACTCCATGCTTCTCTGCATTTTTATTTCCAACAGGTGCACCCTTTTTTATTTTTTTTTGTTTCGAGGGTGCATCCTTTTTCTTGTCTATCTTATTTAGGGGTTTGCTCTGCTTTGCCTTTTCTCGATTGATCCATGATTTTATTGTGTTGATGGAAATACCTGTTTTTTCTGATAATTCCTTTGGTTTTACCCCTTGTTGATATTGTTTTAAAACTTCTTTTCTCTGCTCCTGTGTTGGTGCTCTTACTTCATTCAACCATCCTTTCCCTCCCTTATTTGTTTCTGGATTTTTATGTAATGAGATGCATCCTCTTATCCTCTTTCGTTCTTTTCTGATGAAGAAGAATGAAATTTTTATAAAAAAATACCTCTAAAATATCAGCTCTTTCTATAAAAGCTGTCTATTTTAGAGGTATGTTATCTTCCGCTACCTTTTTTCGTATGGCTTTGTCTATTTCTTTTTTTTGTTATTCTTCCACTGATACCATTATAATATATAATAAGTTGTAAGTCTAGTGCATCTTTTTCGCACGAGCAGAACTGTAAAACGATGGGTAAGTGAAAGGATTTTTTGAAATGTATACAGAAACTCAACTGGATGCTCCTGACATTAATGTCGGGAGCATCCAGAATAATCAACAATCTTAAATGTAAGAATATTCTTAATAAATTCTTTACTATTTTTTTTGATAAAATTAAAATAGTTATTATGTAAACTATCATCCATGTAAAAGTAGTGGATTTTATGCTCCATTAAAAAAAAGACCACTGTTTTTTTTGAGAGCAGCGGTCAAATAAATGATTAAGAAAAGATTAGACTTTCGTTTTCTTTTTCACAATAATGTAAAAGAGCAATTAAAGAAGCATAATATTCTTCATAGATAAAATTTTCTGTTATATTAATATCTTTTAGTGATTTCAACAGTGATTTACAAGTATCTGATGACAAAGTACCTTCACAATCGCAGTGGATAAGAAAATTATATAATGCAATATCATTTTTTAATAATTCTTTCATAGCATTTTCTTTTTCCAAATCAGGTTGATCAAGAAATTCTTCATAAATTTTCCCTAATGCTTCATTTTTGCTTTTTGCGATAGATAACCGCAAATCTTGAAATGTATGAGCGGAGCATGATAAATTTGTATCTGTGTTTTTTGATGTTAATGAAATTCCCATTTTAACTTAACCCTTCTTTCTTCTGTATTATTTCTTATATTCTAAAATGTCGCAAGGCTGGCATGACAATTTTTCACATAAATACATAATCGTGTCAACAGATACATTTTCGTTTTTTACGAACCGATTTACCGTGGTTGGAGAAAGATTAAATTTATTTTTTAAATCTGCTTTTGTGATATTCCGACGCTCCATCGTTTGCCACAGCCTTTCATATGAAATATGACCGCTATATATATTTGTTCGTCTTGCTTCTGCCACTTTTTCACCTCCTTCTATTTTTATTATATATTTTTTTATGTCAAAAGTCAATTATAATACACTATAGTGTATTATATATAAAAATATATTATTTGTTTTGTTCATTTTTACTATTGAAATATAATACATTATAGTGTATTATACATTTAACATCAAAAACAAAAAGAAAAGGAGAAAACAAAATGAAATTAAAAGAATTATTAAAAAATTTTAAATTAAACGAGGTTTATGGATTTCCAGCATTTCAACAATTAAAAGAATATGCTAATCAGCAGTCAGATGATATTGCAATTTTATCAACATTGTCACCAGCAGATATGTTAATGAAAAATATAAAAAAATATTATTACCCGATTATTCCACGCGGTTCTCGTTTTAATACTGCTGAAGAGATTATTGACGCTGACCTCGAAGTTATTACTGTATATGTAGAAAACACAGAAGAAATAAGCAGAGAAGACTTTGTTACAATCGTATCACGCCATCCAGCGACGATTGAAATTATTAAGAAAGAATATCCAAACAATGAAATCTTCACCGGAAATGTCACTGTAGAAGAAATCCAAAATAAAAATGTTGTTGGTACTCTTCCGGCGGACTATGCGGCAGTAGCAGCAGTATATAAACCCTGCGTGATAGAAAATTTTAATGCTGCTGTAGACAGTGACCTGTCTGGTGAAGAGTTTGAGAAAAGATTTAAGATTTTACCTGCTGTGAAAGTACAGATTTCAAAATAATATTAAAAAATAATTTTTGATGTAGAAAAATAGGAAAAGAAGCGAGAAATCAAATCAGAAATAAATAATCTAAAATGATATAATTTTATAAAACTAAAAAGGAATGAGAACTATGGAAAAATTAAAGCATTACATGTATCTGAAAGAATTTGAGATTTATTCTCGAAGTATAGACAGCAAATCAAGTGAGTATATAATAAAACTACGAGGTACTTCATATTACATGGGTATATATAACGATACAGAAATTAACGAGATACTAAATGAACAATATGATAAATTATACAAAGAAATAAACAGCGGATATAGAGAAAAAAATTTTTTTTCTAATATCAGTTATCAAGGTAAAGTTATCGAATATGATATATCAGTTTATAAATTTCCATCATGCAAAACGATAGAAGTTTTTATCGAAAATAGTTGCTATGAATTTTATTATAATGACTGTTTGATAACAACAATCGAAGAAATCAGAAAAAAGGTTGATAACTATGTAGAAAGATTAATGTACTCTAATACGTTACTCTACTTTTTATCACGAAATGAGTTAGAAGAAAGTGGAAAAGAAGAACTACAGAAACTTTTAGATGAACAAGAAGTGATAGAAGAAGCACTTTCAAAGATACAAAAAAGCATAAAGCAAATTATCAGAGAGAATATATAAAATAAGATATTTTAAAAGAATAGAAGAAATTACGCTCGCACTTCTACATGGGAAGTTAATGGGGTAAAATTTTCATAGAAAAGAACATATATTCGATAGAACTGGTGTTCTATACTTTAGTAAAGAATATTCTAAAGGCTAAAAATACAGGAGGTTCACTTTAATCAGTGGAACACCTGTATTTTTTCAATCTATGCTTTCGTGTGGGGGAGCACCAGAATTATATTTATTTTTTTATTTATCCAATAGTTCTGTTTTAGAGATATAATAATATCCTTGTTTTTCAAGAATTAATTTATATCGGAATTTTTCATTTAAAAAATTTTCACAACTAATAATAATTTCTACTTTATCATAATTAAAAGCATTATCTGGTATCCTTTTTTGTCAATAAGTCATACGAATTACCAAGTTCATGAATAACATCTTCACTTGTTATACATTGAGAATTAATCAAATTATGAGTGACTTGACAACATATCACTTGTATAGTATCACCTGATTCGACAATTAATGGTATATTTTTTTTGCTCTGTATTTTCTGAAGATAAAGTAAGCTCTGATTTTCCATGATCATCATCAAAAAAAACGCTAAAACTTTCTAATTGAAGATTATGAAAAGATGCACCATAATTTTTTAGGTCTATAACGGAGCTACTATATTCAAAAATAAAGCTAGACTTAATATCTTCATTTATAAATAGTATACAATTATGATCATTTATTTTAGAAAAACATATACTCCCTTCATTATTTTTTATTTCATTGATTATTTTCCTATCTTCTGGATTTTTTTCTATTAATTCTATACCTATATCTTCTATATCTTTTCCGAAATATTTAGCTTCTTGTTTGCCATAATAATACCAAGTAATTACAGGATTTCCGTCACTATTTATAGGATTTCTAATATTTATATTTTCTAATTCTTCTGGTGTTGCTGAATATGCTAATATAGCGGATATATATGGATAAGGGGTATTTTCGCTTTTTAAAGTATCATTCTGATAATTATATAAATTAGCTGTAACTAAAAGTAAACAAACGGAAACTATCAGATTTGGTATATCTATATCTAGTCTTTTTTTTATTACCATTCCTATTACTATCATTATAATGATTACACCTAATATAATCCAAATTTGTACTGGAATTTCGGTTGTAAGAATATCCATCATATGTATTTCCCCCTCCTTCTTAATTAATTATCACAAAAGGTTTTTCTCTTATTTCCACTGTAATTAATGACTTTTTTATCTTTCGATATAAACTTACTTTTTATGACAACTTAATTATATTAAAAAAGATGTAAAAGAGTCAATACTTTTTTACTGATTTATAAAAAAGGTAAGTATTTTTTGATTTAAAAAATTTAAAGATTTCAGTTTTTATAATCTGTTGTCGAAATGGATAAGTAAAAAGTAAGCGTATGAGTATGCAATTCTAGGGTAAGATTTTCATAGTAAAGAACATATGTTCTAAAATAATGAATGTTCTTTATTTTTTGAAAGAAGTTGAAGAAATTTAAAAAAAGGGGGTTGACTTTTGACCACCAAAAATATATACTTAAGGTAGTCAAAAGTGAGGTGAGAAAATGACTAAGAAAATGGGACGTCCAACTGATAATCCAAAGCCTTATAAAATAGCAGTACGATTAGATGAAGAAAGTAAATCTATATTAGAAGAATATTGTATACAAGAAAATATAAATCAGATGGAAGCGGCAAGGCGAGGGATTAAGAAGTTGAAAGACGACATAAAAAAATAGAGATTCGTAGTACCGACCAAAGTTCAAACGAATCTCTAAAACCCGAGGAATATCCTCTTTGAAATATTATATCATTGTTAGGTATTCCTTGCAAGCAGATTTTTTAATCAGAAAGGAATATGAACCATGAAAAATGAATTAAAGAATATCACAGTAAATCAAACTCCTATGGAAATAGCTCTAGGCATTGATAACGAGGGAAAAACTACAGCAAAGAAGTTATATGAATTTTTAGAACTTAATCCGAGTAATTATTCCAGATGGTGTAAAAGTAATATAACAGAAAATGAGTTTGCAGAAGAAAGTATTGATTATTGGACAATTACAGAAAACTCTTCTTCTATGAAGAGTTTAACTGGCAGAGGAAATACAGAAGATTTCAAACTAACAGCGAGTTTCGCCAAGAAACTTTCTATGCTACAGAAAAATGAACGCGGAGAACAAGCAAGAAACTATTTCATAAAAGTAGAAGGGAAACTGAAAGAAGTAGCAAAAAAAGAGCAAAAATACATAAGAGAAGTTTCCTTCAAAGAACAAGTAGAAAGTATTGCCGCTATCGCAGATATGCTTCATGTAAATGACGCTGGTAAAATTACCATGCTCGATAAATTATATAAATCCTATCAACTTCCTACCGACTTTTTACCTCAATATGAACTCAATGGAAACCATGAGTTAAAATCACTGACTGCCTTAATTAAACGCTATGGATATAAAACAACGGCTACAAAGCTGAACAAGTTGTTTCTGCAAGCTGGAATATTAGAAGAACATAGTAGAGATACCTCAAACCGAAAGAAACATCCTAACGGGAAAAAACCATTTAAAGTGTTGACAGAGAAAGGCAAGAAGTATGGAGAAAATGCTATTAGTCCGAAAAACACTCAGGAAACACAGCCTCTTTATTATGTAGATACCTTTGAGGAATTATATCATCTTGTGATGCAGGAGGTGTTATAATGGACGCAAAATTATTAGATTTAAGTGAATTACTTTACACGATAAAAGATATACAGGAAAAGATAAATCTCCAGATAACGGATTTAAAGCAAGATTATTTTTGCTATACAGAACCAAACGTAGGACTTTATGAGAGAGCAAAGCTAAATTGTAGTATTGCAGAGGACTACAGCAATAATATTTCCTATGCGATAGACGAGGCAAGAGAAGCTATCGAGGAACTTATTCAAGAAAACGCAGACAGGCAGAAAGTCAGTGCATAAAGGTTTACATAAGAGAACAGAACCTTCATGCCCTTATTTCTTTTTGGAAGTGTGGGCGTGAAGAGAAGAAAGGAAGAGATTATCATGTTATATTCAGAAGAAAAAGTAAAGGAACTTTTTGATGCGGAAAAATTTTTAATTTGGGGACAAGATGTGATACCCTTACACCAAGTGATGAAACATTTTGGGAAATTGGTGACTCCAGATGCCATTAATAAGTGTGTAGAAGATGGAATGACGGGTGTAGTAAATATTGGGAAAGAAAATGAAATTGCCTATTTAAATTATAATGGATTGAAAACGATTGTTTCTAGCTGTAATGTGAACGAGTATTGTCGCCTATTAAGAGAGGAGGAAGAGGAAGAAAATGAGGAGAGGAAAAAGAAAGAAAAAAAGAGAAAAGGGTATGTTGTGGTGAAGGAAGAAAAGAAGAAAAACGGTTAGAGATTTAGGGAGAGAAGTAGAAAGAAGTGGTGATGGAAACGCCACTTCTTTTTTTATAAAACTGTTCAAATAATTCATTTACATTCCAATATGGTTAAATTTAAATCTATCCTTTTTTTGCCTTAATGCTTCAAGTTTTTTATCTGCCTGTTTTATCGCTCTCATTTTTATCTATTACTATCTTACAATATTTTTCATAAAAGTCAAGTTATTTATTTTTCATTTTCCTTTGTTCTTTCCTGCCTTTGTCGATCCCCCTATTTTTTTACACTATCAGGGATCGACAGAAATTTATAAGAAGAATATTAATAAAAAGTGCAGGAAAATATTTGATATATAGTACTATATATGATACTGTATATACAGGAGGTGAGAAAATGAGCGAAGCAGAGCAGACAACACTACATTTAATCCTTTCAGCCGCTATGCAGGAATTTCTTGAAAAAGGTTATAAGTCCGCTTCCTTGCGGAACATTGTCAAAACGGCGGGCGTGACGACGGGTGCGTTTTATGGCTACTATGACAGCAAAGAAG
>OFGM01001318.1_pt1 | contig 15259 bp, 18 predicted proteins | sample 1521741 | NCBI WGS metagenome assembly OFGM01 (sample SAMEA3504079, study PRJEB24116) | mouse gut metagenome | biome: mouse gut; feature: mouse-associated habitat; material: faeces | place: Denmark | collected 2011
GGTATGGTAATAGAGTAATAAATACTTATGAAATTACGTATTTTTATATAAATAATTAGATATAGGTTGTTGAAATATACTAATTTGTTATAATTGAATTAGAAGAAAAGAAATAATTAATGCAAGATTAGGCATATTTAGTATAAATGATTATGATTTAACTACTTATATTGTTGTAAAAGTTAGAATATTTAAATTTTTATTAATAATAAATTATATATAGGTTTTGAGAATGTTAGTATGAAAGTAGTTTAAAAAGAGTATTTTGGATTTAATTAAAAATAAATTTTATTAAGATGGATAAGTTTATGAATAAAATTTGTTATTAACTTAAAATGTATTTATATTAACAGTAAACTTTATTTATATATTTATGTCTGTATAATAAAGAGGTATGAAATTGGAGGTTTTTATGAGTGTAATTGAAATTAAGAATTTAAATAAGGATTATGGAAATAATAAAGGAATATTTGATATTAGTTTTAAAATTGAAAAAGGGGAAGTGTTTGGCTTTTTAGGGCCTAATGGTGCTGGTAAGACTACTACGATTCGCCATCTTTTGGGTTTTATTATTCCACCTATTGATACTTGTATAATTGAAGGATTAGATTGTAGTAAAGATATTGCAGAAATTCAAAAGAAGATTGGGTATATTCCTGGAGAGATTAATTTAATGGAGAATATTACAGGAATGCAATTTATTAAATTTATGGCTGAGTATCGTGGAATGAAGGATCTTGGTCGGGCTGAAGAAATTATTAATCGTTTTGATCTTAATCCTCATGGTAAGATTAAAAAAATGTCTAAAGGAATGAAACAAAAAGTTGGCTTAGCAGTAGCATTTATGCATGATCCAGATGTTTTAATTTTGGACGAGCCAACTAGTGGACTTGATCCTTTAATGCAAAATAAATTTGTAGATTTAATTAATGAGGAAAAGAAGCGTGGTAAAACCATTTTGATGTCATCACATATGTTTGAAGAAGTAGAAAAGACATGTAATCGAGTAGGGATTATTAGACAAGGAAAAATGGTTAGTATCGATGATATCGATGCATTACAAAATACAAAACAGAAAATTTATATTATAACATTTAAAAATATTGAAGATGTTCATAAATTTAAAAATGAGCAGTTTTCATTCAGAAAAATAAAAGATAATGTTGTTGAAGTAATTATAAAAAATGAGATTAATGAATTAATAAGATGCTTAGAAAAATATGATCTTATTAGTTTAGATATAGTACATCAAAGTTTAGAAGAAATCTTTATGCAGTTTTATGGAGGGGATTGTAATGTTTAATAAAGCTCTATTTAAATTAGAATGGAAATCAAATTATAAGATTTTAATTATTTTTGCTTTGATTTTAACTATGTATACAACTGTTATGTTAACGATGTATGATCCAAAATTAGGAACTGCATTAGAAACTTTTGCAGAAACCATGCCTGAAATTATGGCTATGATAGGGATGAGTGGAACTCCAACGAATTTGATCGATTTTCTTTCTACTTATTTATATGGATTGATTATGATTGTATTTCCATTAATTTTTGGAGTTCTGTTATCATTACGATTGATTGTTAAAAAAGTAGATAATGGAGTTATGAGTTATCTGCTTAGTAGTGGTGTTGAGCGTAAATCTGTATGGTTTACTCAAATGTTAGTTATTATCACGAATGTGTTTATTTTAATAGGTTATTGTACAATATTAGGGATTGTTTTGAGTGAAATAATGTTTCCTGGTAAATTAGATATTGGAGCATATATAACTATTAATGTTGGAACATTAATTTTACAACTTACATTATCTGGTATTTGTTATATGTGTTCTTGTATTTTTAATGAATATCGCTTAGCTGCATTATTTGGTTCTGGTATTCCAATTATCTTTATTATGATTCAGATGTTATCGAATATGCAAGGAAGTATGGAGTGGCTTAAATATATAACATTATTAACTTTATTTGATCCTGTAAGGTTAATTGCTGGTAATAGTGAAGGATATATTATGTTAGGTATTTTAAGTATTGTAGCTTTTGTTTGTTATATTTTAGGATTGGTTGTTTTTAATAAGAAAAGTATGTCTTTATAAAATTCTTAATATTGTAAAAAAACAAATCACTTCTAAGAATTTTTTAGAATATACTTTATTTTAATGAAAATGATGATTTAAATTTATTAATTAGGTGTCTGAAAAAAGAGATTACTATATTATTAAGGGATTTTATAGAATACCCAATGAGATGGCATGTGATATTAAATTATTACCATTAAACAGCTATTTTTTTAGATGTAAAAGTTTTAATGGAAGATGGGCAATGGATTAAGAATTATAAAAGTATTTGTAAATTTTTTAATGCAGTATATTTGGGGCAAAGATTGGAAACATGAAAATTATCTAGCATTAGCAGGTGCAACAGTCATTGGAAAGAATATTGAAGAATCAGAACTTCCATTAGCATTAGAACATTTTTTAATGAGCATTAAACAAATTAAAGAAATTATTTTACATCTTGATAATGATAGAGCTGGTTATGAAACAAGTGAAAAAATTAAATATCATTTAAGTGAAAAATATGAAATTATAGATAAGAGTCCACGTCATTATAAAGATATGAATGAAATTTTATTATTTGAAATGAGTTCAAAACATTCTTTATTATCACTATCCATAAGTGGCTTAAGGAAGCTAAAAATAATAACGGTACAATTAATTCTAGAGGCAGCGGTAATTATTCAAGTGATGAGGCTAAGGAAATTGCCAGACTAAAAAAGGAACTTAAGGATACAAAGGATGCTTTAGATGTCCTAAAAAAGGCTATTGGCATACTGGGGAATTAACTAGATACGGATCATGGACACAGATTAGAGAATCTTTAAATTCACTATTACGTCATTCTAATTTTCATATCTTTTTTAGAAATAATATTGAGTATCTAGTAGCTGATATTAAATATGTTTTATAAATGATTATATTTGAAAAAGTGATTCGGATTAATAGAGTTGCTTTTTTATTTAAGAGAAGAATGATAATATTGATAAAGAAAATTATAAAAGAAATTCAAAAATTAGAATCACAAAAACGAATAAAATTAAATAAAAGAAATCAGTTAGATGAAGAAATTAATCTAATTAATTTATATCTCAAAGATTTAAATAATTTGAAGAGTCAGTATAAAAAGCTAAAAGAATACTCAATGGTATTAAGTTAAGAAAAAACGAAAGACTATTGCGTTAAGATAAGGTGTTTGTTAAAACTAAGACAACCACCTTTTCTATTATTTCTAAACCAAAACTGAAAAACAGTTATTTTAGACATATTTAAAAAGAACTAGCATCTAGCTCAAAAAAAAATTTGTTGTTATTCGAAAATCTTGAGTTTAGTAAATATCCTGTGCCCCGCAGCCAGAGCCACAGGCGAAGTTCTAGCAGTTGATGAACACGCTCTATGAGGTACACACCACCTTCAAAAAGTGTGTTTTCCATTATCTTGTCGCCACAGAAATCTGTAAAGAGATTGAAGGTTTTATCTTGGAATTACAGCAGATAGCCACTTCTTCGTAGCGTTTTGATGTGGTGAAACTGATGAAAAATGAGGTGATATGAATGGTAACAATGAGCCTATCATTGTATGAGGGAGTTAAATCACCTGAAAGGTAATTGTGAAATGCAATAACTCTACAGCATTTGACAGTAGGGCAATTTTTATAATTTCTGTTAAATTAATCTGACAAATTGAAATCCCGCCAATAGCAGTAATGCTTATGTTTGTAGGTTTAAGTTTTGTATCTAAACAGACTACATGAAAAAATATGGTATTAATTTTGAATGAATACGTAATGATTTTTATAAGTTTTGATTAATAAAAATGAATTGTTATTTATATAATTAAGAAAAAATGATATACTCTTTATAAGGAGGATGATAGAAATGAAACCATTAGAAAATATTAATTCATTAGATAATAAAACTGTTATTCGCCCAAAAACGATTGAAGAAAAATTAGAAGAAGCTGAAAAGGATTATGAAGAAGGAAGAACACATTCTGAAGAAGAAGTTTGGAATATGTTCAGTAAAAAATATGGACTTGAATTATAAAGTTGTTTATACTGATTCAGCGATTGATGATTTAAACAGTATTTTATCTTATTTAAGCGGATATGGAAATCCAAATATTTTAACGTATTTTAAAAAATAGATAACAAATTAGAAATTATTAAAAATTTTCCGCAATCATATCGTGTTATTTTTCGTCAACACGGTTATGATTATCGAAAGATGATTGTTAGAAATTATATCTTTGTTTATTATGTAGATGAGATAAAAAATGAATTGATTATATTTAGAATTTTTCATGAATTGGAAGATTATCAAAATAAATTAGGTGCTTCAGAATCTAAAGTTTAGAGAGTGATTCTTATTTAGAATTGCTCTTTTATTTTACAAAAAGGAGGAAATTAAAATGCATATAAACAAATTAAAAGAAAAATTGGATATAAAAATACAACAAGAATATGATAAGTTTATAGAAAAGTTAATGAAACTTTCTCCAAAAGAGATTATAGAAAGCTCATATGAAAAAATATTTAAAGAAGAATTTATTTCAATGATTCAAGGAAAAGAACTTTCAAAACCAGAAATTAATAGGTTATTTATTTAAAATGATTTTTACATATGTTCACTTTTTGATTAATAATTAAATTTATAACTTATATAACAAATAATACCTTTATAATTATAGTATGTGATTATTGATATTATTATTTTTATGATATACGATGTTAGTGTAAAAAGATTTATTGATAAAAAACTATAACAGATTTAAAAGTTATTTAATGATTAATTTGATAGGTTAGGAGGGAAGAAAGGTATATCGTGGTTATTAAATGCTTATATATAAATATTTTAATTAGATAATTAAGGATAATTTTAGAAAAAATAGTTTAATATGGAGGAAAATATGAAAAAAATATTTAAAATTTATTTAACCAGTACAATTGTTGGATTTATATTATTTTACCCAACTTATATTGTTGCAGCAACAGTCCATGCATCACATTATGCTCATTTAAGTTGGAGATATGGTAGTTCTTTTAATGTACGATATACACCAATTACTAGTGAAGTAAATTGGACAAGTAATATTGATACTGCAATTAGTGGATGGAATAGTAAAGCTGGATCTGGTATTAAAAGAACAAGCAATGGATCACATATAATGTTAAGTTATAATTGGGGGAATACTGGATGGTACGCATATGCTAGCTCATCTGGTAATATTAGATTGAATAATATTACACCTGCTAAATATAGAAATGAAGTAGTGGCACATGAACTTGGACATGGTTTAGGATTGGGGCATGTGAATTGTTCAAGTGAGGTTATGAGGGAAACTGGATTTAAAGGCAGTCATTATCCATATGAGGGTGATATACAAGGATTTAAGAAACGGTAGAGGTGGAAAAGTATGAAAAATATAAAAGTAGCAATATCGATAGTATTTGGAATTTTAAGCTCGTTAATTATTATAACTATATTGGAAAATGGAAAAGATTACAGTTATTTTGAAAAGACTGATACTAATGAAGAATTGTTTATACAGGATATAAATTATAGTACAGATATTGATCTTATAAAAAAATCTGATATTATTTCAGAAATAAAAGTAATTGAACAATCTGAAATATTTGAACATAAAGGAGTAAACTTTATTTTAAGTAAAGTAATTGTAAAAAACTGTATAAATGGCAATGTAGATAAAGGAAACAAAATCGAAATTTTACAAACTGTTATTGATAATAATGAAATGGAAATATTATCATTAAATGAGGATTATGTTTTATTTTTAGAGAAGTATCGTGGACCAATTGTTGAAAACGCTTATGTTATCAGCGGTGTGAATTTAGGAATGTTAAAAGTTATAGGAGAAGAAATTCAATTAAATAAAGTACAGTATGATAATTTTCAAATTTTAGAAAATAATTCTAGAATTAACAAAAAGGAGTTAATCAATGAAATATCCAAAAATATTGAATAGATCTAAATTGCTGATTTTATTTATTGTTTTTATTTTTTCAGGGTGTAGCTCAATAAACACTTTAAAATTTAAAAATATTGTAAAAGTTAATGATGTATATTACCAAAAAACATCTGATTTGGTTTCTTTGGATGAATTAGGTTCTGAATTGGGCAAAGTAAAATTAACAACTCCTAAAACTAATGGAAAATATGAGTTTGTTAATTACGAAGCAAGTAAATTAGAAGTTGGAACAAAAATCTATAAATTAGAAAATGAGGATTTTATAGCAGTAGAAATAAAGGATATTGATACCGTTTATCAAAAGTATAAAAGAATTTCACCAAATGAAATAATTGAAAAATAATAATATAAATTATCTCAATTAGCTAATAAATATAGGTAAAATCAATTTTAAATAAGTTGATTTTACTTTTTTAAAACGAAAAAGTTAATTAAATATGTGAACAGTTTCATTCAGAATTAAAAACAGATATGGGAATAGAAAGAATGCCCAGTGGAGAATTCAAAACAAATGAACTGATATTATATGTGGTGATGTATACATATAATATATCCTAAATTATTCATGGGAATGTACTAGTAACTAAAAACTATCAAATAATATCTATTTTTGATGTTTAAAATAGTTATCCACCATCAATTTGTGAATAACTGTAGCTAAAAAAGTGTAGTTTTGAACTACATTCAACAACATATTGAATTAATATATTAAATTTTTAATTTCTGATAGTATTTTATGAATTCTTTCTTATACCTGTATGCACTGCTGAATGACAATGTTATCTTTCTTGCATGTCGTACAACCTTTACTGCTGTCTTTTGATATTTGCATATAAATGTATTCATACTGTTATTCAGTAAATTATTTTAATTAAAATAATTTACTGAATAACACGATAGATGGCAGTGAATTACCAATTGATAATACAATATATGATAAAGAAACTACAGAGTTAAGACATGGAACTGCTGCAAAAACTTACTCTGCCTATCATTTGAATGCATCTTATGATTTATTAGAACGCACTTATGATGATATTATCATTCAAGGTGAAGCAAAAAAGAATGAAAATGATGCCTTTTGTCAACTTGTTGACAGATATAAGGGAAAGAAGGCTATCTTTATTGCCGATAGAAATTATGAATCATACAATGGATTTGAACATGTCGTTCAATCTGGAAATAAATATCTTATAAGAATGAGAGATATTTACTCAAAATTATGTATCACTCAATTTTTAGGTCCGTTCCCTGATGGTGAATTTGATGTTGATGTTTTCAGAATGTTGACTTTAAAACAAAATAAGATGATCAAAGCCTGTCCTCAGCTCTATAAATTCGTGCCTAAAACTATGAGATTTGATTTCATGTCAAAAGAAGATCCATGGTATGAATTTCAATGCAGAGTTGTAAGATTCAAGATAACTGACGATACATATGAATGTATTATTACTAATCTTGACAGGAATGAATTTTCAACTGATGAAATCAAAGATTTATATAATAGAATATGGGGAATTGAAACATCATTTAGAGAACTGAAATATGCAATTGGATTAAATGCATTTCATTCCAAAAAAAGAAACTTATTCAACAGGAAATATATGCACGAATTATACTTTACAATTTCTGTCAGCGCATTATACAGGAAGTAAAGATTCCAAAGAAAGATAAAAGAAAATATGAATATCAGGTTAATTTTACAAGATCATTTCATATACTAAGGCATTTTATCAATAAAAAAGGTGGAAAAATTCCACCAGTAGATCATCTCATAGCCAAAGAAATACTGCCAATTCGCCCAGGCAGAAGTCATACACGCAATGTTCAATCAAAAACAGTCGTGTTCGTCAACTATAGGTTTGATTAACCACTAACTATTATATACCTTAACAAATGTAGTATCAATACTACACTTTTTCAGCTTGAACAAATGAAAAATCAGAAGACAATACTCGTTTTGTATTGCTTCTGGTAAAAATATTGTCATCTTAACTTAATGACATTGTATAATCAATAGTCATTATATTGTTTATATATAAACAAATAAGAGTAGTGAATTTGTTGACACTACCTTAAATATTTAGGGTGGAGTATTTATAACTATAATTGGTTTTTTATCAGTATTTGCTATATTAATGATTCCATTTATGAAGAGTGGTGGATTTGAATTGTTAGCTTGTGCTTTGGCATTGTCTATTCAGATATCAATAATTACAATATATTTTGATAATAAAATAAAGTGAATAGGTTGTGTTTAAAAATAATTTTTAAAACTATAAAGTTAGGGAGAAATAAAGGTATTAAAATATATATATGTGATAATTGGTACTATATATATTTTATATGTGTATTTGGAATTTTAATGTTTCCTTTTATAGAGACTCATTCTTTGGATGGCTGGATGAGTATGATCATGTGTTTTTTAACTTTATCAATTCAGGTTTCGTTAATTGTGGTATATTTTAATCATAAAAAAGGATAATTATTTTGGATATAACCCATAATGGGTTATATTTTTTATATATTGTAAACTTGTAATAAAAATAAGTTTACAATATGTGAGGTTTTTGTTATGCTTAAAAAGAGGTGAGAGAATGAGTGTTAAAAATGAAATTATAAGTTTATTAGAAAAAAATAGAGATACTCCTATTTCAGGACAAGTAATAGCTGATAGTTTAAATGTTACTAGAGCAGCAGTTTGGAAAGCAATCAAAGTTTTAAAAGAGGAAGGTTATAATATTGAAGGTACACCAAATAAAGGGTATATACTATTAGGAAATAATGATATTTTATCGAGTCAAGGAATTGCTTGTTATTTAGATGAAGATATAGATATTTATACATATAAGTGTTTAGATTCTACAAATACTCAGATGAAAAAATTAGCAGTTGATGGTGGTAAAGATCATTCAGTAATTATAGCAGAACAGCAAAGTGCTGGAAGAGGACGTTTTGGTCGTAGTTTTTATTCACCGGCTAAAAAAGGAATTTATATGAGTGTATTATTGAAAAGCTGTAAAAATATTCATGATGCTACAATTATTACAATTCAAAGCGCAGTAGCAATAAATCGAGCAATTAAAAGATTATATAATTTGAAAACAGATATAAAGTGGGTTAATGATTTGTATTATCAAGGAAAAAAGATTTGTGGGATTTTAACTGAAGTGATTAGTGATTTTGAAAGTGAAATGATTGAGGCAATTATTATTGGGATTGGTATTAATGTTTCTACAAGTGAGTTTCCAAGTGAACTTCAAAATAGAGCAACATCATTACGATTAAATAATGTTAATCGTAATCAGTTTATTGCAGAAATTTTAAGGCAGTTATTTTCTATTATTGATGAGGATTTTGAATTGGTTTTAGCTGAATATAAAAGGTTATCGTGTGTTTTAGATAAAGAAATTGAATTTAGTGTGAAAGGACAAAAATATAAGGGAATTGTTAAAGATATCAATGATTTTGGTAATTTAGTTGTTGAAAGTGGTGGAAAAGAAATGATTTTAAATTCAGGAGAAATTAGTATTATTGGAGAATTTTATGAAACAAAATAAATTGTTTACAACAACTAATATTATTTATTGTTCACTTTTTACAGCTTTAATAACGATTGGTGCTTTTATTCAGATTCCAGTTCCATATATGGATTATTTTACATTACAATTTTTCTTTGTTTTATTAGCAGGAATTTTATTAGGATCTAAATTAGGGGGATTAGCTGTTTTATTATATGTGGTTATTGGATTGGCTGGTTTACCAGTATTTGCTTCTGGTGGAGGATTGGCATATGTTTTGAGACCAAGTTTTGGATATTTACTTGGATTTATTGTAGGTGCATATTTAACTGGTTTAGTAAGTGAAAGAGTAACTTGGACACCTATAAAAAGATATACATTTGCGGTGTTTTGTGGTTTATTAGCAACATATTTTATTGGGTTGAGTTACAAATATTTTATTTTGAATTATTATGTTGGAACACCTATTTCATGGAAATTAGTTTTATTATCATGTTTTCCACTTGATTTACCAGGTGATATTTTTCTAAGTGTGATTGCAATAGGAGTAGGGGTACGATTTAAGAAAAGAGGCTTAGGATGTTAGAAAAGATAGTAAGGCGAATTATTGATGGTCAGGATATTAGTCGTAAAGAGGCAGAGTTTTTAATTGATGTTGATTTACAGCAGTTGAAACAGGCAGCTAATCAAATTAGAGAATATTTTTGTGGTAATGATTTTGATTTATGTTCAATTATAAATGGTAAAAGTGGTAGATGTAGTGAGGATTGTAAGTATTGTGGACAATCAATTCATTATCAAACAAAGATTAAAGTTTATGATTTACTTGAAAAAGAGATTATTGAGGATATAGCTGTTTATAATGCTAATCAAGGTGTGGGACGTTTTTCAATTGTTACTTCAGGTAGATATTTAAGTGATGAAGAATTTTCAAAGATTATTGAAATATATCAATATCTTAATAATAGAGTTAAGATTTCTTTATGCGCTTCACTAGGTTTATTAAACTTAGAACAATTTAATGAACTAAAAGCAGTAGGGGTTAAAAGATACCACAATAATTTAGAAACCTCAAGAAACTATTTTACAAAGATTTGTACAACTCATAGTTATGATCAAAAGATCAAAACTATTAAAGCTGCTAAACAGGCAGGATTAGAAATATGTAGTGGTGGAATTATGGGAATGGGTGAATCTTGGAATGATCGTCTGGATTTGGCTTTTGAGCTTAAGAGTCTAAAAGTGAATTCTATTCCCATTAATATATTAAATCCTATTTTAGGAACACCATTACAAGACCATAAGCCTTTAGCAAAAGAAGAAATTGAACGGATCATAGCTGTCTTTAGGTTTATTCATCCTAGTGCAGTAATAAGGATGGCTGGAGGGAGAGGTTTATTGAATGATAAAGGAATGGGTGTTTATAAAAGTGGAGGTAATGGTGCAATTACAGGTGATATGTTAACAACCCAAGGAATTACAATTGCTGAAGATAAAAAGATGATTAAGATGTTAGGGTTTAAGGTAAATAAAATATGATTAAAGGACTATTTATAACAGGAACTGATACAGATATTGGTAAGACATATGTAACTTCTAGAATTATAAAGGAATTAAAGCAACATAGATATAAAGTTGGATATTATAAAGCTGCTTTAAGTGGTGTAGAAAAAGGAACTGAAAAGATGATTTTAAGTGATCAGGATTTTGTTTGTCAATTTGCTGATTTAGATGAAATAAACAGTAAAGTTTCTTTTGTATATGAAGATGCTTATGCACCACATTTAGCTGCTAAGAAATCAAATTGTTTAGTTGATTTGAATGTAATTAAAAAAGACTTAGATGATATGGTTATGCACCATGATATTGTTATAATAGAAGGAAGTGGAGGAATTATTTGTCCTTTACGAGATGATGAAAATATGATTATGCTTAGTGATGTTATGAATTTAGCAAAATTTCCACTAATAATTGTTACATCATCTGGTTTAGGAAGTATTAATAGTGCTGTATTAACTGCTTTATATGCAAAAAGTTTAGGATTAGAAGTTCTAGGTTTTATTATGAATTATTTTGAGGAGGATAGTATACTTCATTGGGATAATCAAAGGATGATAGAAAAATTAAGTGGATATCGGGTATTAGGATATCTTGGTAAAAATAGTGATAAAATAAAAAAGATAAGTTAATAAATCAAATATTTAAAATAGGGTGAAAATATGAAAACAATGATTGAATATGTAAAAAATGAACTTTTACAAAGAGAATATAATATTGCTATTGATTTTACAATGGGTAATGGTAATGATACTTTGACGTTGAGTAGATTAGCTAAAAAGGTATATAGTTTTGATATTCAAGATAAAGCACTAGAAAATACGAAGAAGTTACTTAATGATATTGATAATGTAGAATTGATATTAGATAGTCATGAAAATTTTGATAAATATGTTCAAAATTTTGATGTGGGAATTTTTAATCTTGGTTATTTACCTCAAGGAGATCATACTATCACTACTAAAGTATCAACAACTTTAGTGGCAATAAAAAAAGCAGTGCAGTATTTAAATGAAAAAGGACATCTTTTTATCGTTGTTTATATTGGTCATTTTGAAGGAAAAGAAGAAAGTTTAAAAATTGATGAATATGTTAGTAGTTTGGATCATATGGTTTATAATGTAGCGTTGTTCAAGATGATGAATAAATTGAATGCACCATATGTAGTAGAGATTGAAAAAAGGTAATTAAAGTTTATCATTAATAATGCATTAAATAAGTAACAATGTTATAATATAGATAACAGAAGGAGGAAAGCACTATGGTAAAAAGAGTCAATGTTACCGTAATTGATCCCGTTGGTCTTTATGCTACTCCAGCAACTGAGTTGGTTGATCGAATGAAGGCTTTTAACAGTGATATTAAATTAGTTTATGCTTCTAAGACAGTAAACATGAAATCATTAATGGGGGTTCTTTCTTTAGGAATTCCAACTAAAGCAAATATTGAGATTATTGCTGAAGGTGAAGATGAAGATGCAGTTATCGAAAAGGTAACTGAATTAATGAAAGAATTAAACATTACTAAATAGACTGTCGAATAATTGGGACTTTGTCCCTTTTATTTTGCCTATTATTTGATAATATGATATAGTAAAGACGAATTTAAAAAAAGGGGACATATAAAATGGAAAACTTCTTAAAATTAATCTTTGCTTTTGGTGTAGGATTTATCCTAGTTTTAATAGCTATGCCTAAAGTAATCCCGTTTCTACATAAGATGAAATTCGGTCAGGTTGAACGTGAAGAAGGTCCTGAATCACATAAGGCTAAAAATGGTACACCAACTATGGGTGGAATCGTGTTTGTTTTGGCTGCGATTTTAGGAACATTTATTAGTACATTAATTTTTGATATTGATAATATCTTTAATCCAGAATTAATTTTAACAACAATTGTATTAGTAGGTTATAGTTTAATTGGACTGATTGATGATGCTTTAATTATTGTAAAGCATAGTAATAAAGGATTACCACCATTAGCAAAACTATTAGCACAAATTGCTTTAGCTGTTATTTGTTATTTTTATGCAATGAATTTTATTCCTGAATTTACTTCAGTTATAACAATTCCTTTGGTTGATATTAATATAGATCTTGGATATTTATATCCAGCTTTGATTTTAATCATGTTTGCAGGTGAAAGTAATGGTGTTAATTTATCTGATGGTTTAGATGGATTAGCTACAGGGCTTTCAATGGTAGCAATTGCACCATTTATTATTTTTGCAATTATGACAAAAAATTATACGCTTGCAAGTTATGCTACTGCAATGGTAGGCGCACTTCTAGGATTTATGTTATTTAACTATCATCCAGCTAGAATTTTTATGGGTGATGTTGGTTCACTTGGTTTAGGTGGTTTTTTAGCAGTACTAGCAATCTTAACTAAACAAGAATTATTATTGCTTTTAGTTGGAGGAGTATTTTTAATGGAAACTCTGTCAGTAATTATTCAAGTAGGGTCATTTAAGTTACGTGGTAAACGTGTTTTTAAAATGGCGCCAATTCATCACCATTTTGAAATGTTAGGATGGTCTGAACAGCAAGTAACTATTTCATTCTGGTTTATTGGTTTTATTTGTGGAATTTTATCAATAGTAATTGGGGTAATATAGGATGTTGACAGGAAAAAAAGTTTTAGTAATTGGTCTTGCTAAAAGCGGTAGGGCTGCAATTAATTTATTATATAAGCTTAATGCAACAATAACAGTAAATGAATATAAAGATGCTAAAGATATTCCTGATTATCAACAGTTTGTTGATAAAGGAATTGAAATGATAACAGGGTCACACCCAGAAGAATTATTTGAACGTGATTTTGATTTTGTTATCAAAAATCCTGGGATTAATTATCATAAGCCATTTATTTTAAGATTAAAGGAAAGAAATATTCCTGTATATACAGAAATTGAATTGGCATATCAGGTTGCTAAAAAACAAAATTATATTGGAGTAACAGGTACTAATGGTAAAACTACTACTGTTACTTTAATTGATAAGATTTTAAAAGGACATTATTCTAATGTACATTTAGCAGGAAATGTTGGAACTCCATTATGTGAAATAGTTTTAAAATATAATTTGTTAGAAGAAGAAAATCATTATATTGTACTAGAAATGAGTAATTTTCAATTACTAGATATTGATACTTTTAAACCATTTGTTTCAACAATTATTAATTTAACACCTGATCATTTAGATTATATGGCTTCACTTGATGAATATTATGCATCAAAAACTAATATTTATAAAAATACTAATGTAAATGATTATTTTATTGTCAATAAAGACGATGTTGTATTAGCAGAATATTTAAAGAAATATCCTATTCCATGTAAACAAATTACAATGTCATTAACTGAACAAGCTGATTGTATTATTAAGAATCAAGCTATTTATTATCGAGATGAATTTATTATTGATCTTAATGATATTAAAGTTGTCGGAAATCATAACTTACAAAATATTATGATTGCAATTTGTATTGCTAAACAATGTGGTATTAAAAATGATATTCTTAATCAAGAGATAGCTTCCTTTATTGGTGTAGAACATCGAATTGAATTTGTAAAAGAAATTAAGGGAGTTAAAATATATAATGATTCTAAAGCAACAAATACAGATGCTAGTATCATTGCTTTAAAAGCTTTTGATCAGCCAGTTATTTTATTAATGGGTGGTTTTGATAAAGGTTTAGATCTTCAAGAAATGGCAACTTATAAAGATAAAATCAAACGTCTAGTAACTTTTGGAGCTGCTGGTAAACGTTTTAAAGAAGATATGAAAGTTGAAAATAGCATTTGTGTTAACAATCTTAAAGAAGCAACACTAGAAGCAATTAAAAATGCTCAATCTGGTGATATAGTTTTATTATCACCATCAACTAGTAGTTTTGATGAATTTACAGGTTATGAAGAACGCGGATTAGTGTTTAAGGATATTGTTAAAGGGATATAGAATCTTCTATTTAAAGATTTAAAAGAAACTGGTTATTGTAATCAGTTTTTTATTTTCCCAGTCAAAAATTGTTTTGAAATGCTTGAAACTATTGGGAGAGTAAGGGATTAAGAGAATTTGAATTAAAAATATAAAAAAATAAAATTGCCTGGTAAAAAAATAGAAAAGTGTTGATATAT
>OFGM01001325.1_pt1 | contig 15191 bp, 11 predicted proteins | sample 1521741 | NCBI WGS metagenome assembly OFGM01 (sample SAMEA3504079, study PRJEB24116) | mouse gut metagenome | biome: mouse gut; feature: mouse-associated habitat; material: faeces | place: Denmark | collected 2011
AATTTCTTTATCTACATCAGCATACATCTCCTTCAGGCTCAGTGGTCCATCCCATTCTTCTGCCCCAAAATAAACCACCAAAGTAACCACTGGCAGTAGTCTGTCACCCTTCCAGAAACCACTTAAAAACTCATCGGTTGTCGGTCTGACAGTTGATTTTTTATCTTTTTTGTGGGCATTCGCAGTCTCTGTCACCTGCTTTGCAAGCTGCATAAAATCATACAGTCCATCCTTCACTGGCATCGCATAGTTAATCTTTGCTTCATTCTCTACTGCCAATATACAGTATGCAGCCTTTCCGTCGGTCATTGCCGTCAGCAGTTTTGCGACGTCCCTGTATTTTTGTTCTGGTACCAAAGTCTGACCAGTCCCATATGGTACGGCAATCTCTGTCGTATCCAGTTCGGCCAGTCTGTCCGGCAAAATCATCTGCCTGCCATGATAGAGAAACTGGTTAAATACATCAGCAAATACATCTGGACGTCTCATATAGTCCTTCGTGATTGTGTCCGCTTTTCCCATGCCTTTGTCTCCTTGTCTTTTTCCTTTGTATTTATGTAAATGATACCATACTCTATATCAAATCTCAAATATTTATTTGTCAGCAACACACAACAAGAGCCATGCAGAACATGGCTCTTGTCGCATATTTTCTTATGAGGGGGGAGATAGTGAGTGTTTCAACTATCTGTCTATTACTATACCCAATAAATGTGTCTAAAATGTGTTTAAATCCTAAAAATTACATAATGTATTGGATTACAGCACACAGTAAAAGCCATGCAGAACATGGCTTTTACTGTATATTTTCTTATGAGGGGGGAGATAGTGAGTGCTTCAACTATCTGTCTATTACTATACCCAACAAATGTGTCAAAAATGTGTTTTAAACATAAAAATAAGATAATATTTCTTAATAAAAGATAAAACAACTTTTTTAATTATTGATAATACTTCATGACCATCTGTAAAGACTTCGTTCCCCTGTATTCATTTACATCAGGGTAATACACAATAGAAAGAACAATCTCTTCTCCGCCGTTTTTGCCCGCACCGGTTTTGTATAATCTCTCTAATGACGCGGCGCCGTACTTTGCCGCCACATACTCGTGAAACCCTTCCATGTCGCCAAAATAGATCAGGTCATACCGCCTGCGTGTCTCGTCCTCCACCACATACTTCCCCACATTGCGGTTGGCGCCAAGCACTTTACCACTCACAAAACGGACATTTTTCTGCGCAAACTGCGGCTTGGCATTGCCATTGCCAAAAGGTTCTAATTTTTCCAGCTCATTGATAAACGAAAAACTAACATATGACATTGGCATCGGCACATCAATCAGTACCTTCTCCTCAAAATCATCGTCCGTCAGATGACAATTCTCATTGAGCCTGCGGCGCAGCACTGGCACATGCTCCTCCGCCAGCGACAATCCTGCTGCCAGCTTGTGACCGCCGTACTTGGTAAACAACTCCTTGCACTTTGTCAGTTCATCGTACATGTGAAATGCCTCTATCGAGCGTCCCGATCCTTTTACGCCCTCCTCTGCCTTCGTGAGCACAAAGACCGGCTTGCAGTACTTTTCACGGATTCTGCCGGCTATGATGCCCGCAAGACTCTCATGCACCTCCGGCAGATACACGACAAGTACCCTGTCGCGGTCCAGCCCTGTCTGGTTTATTTGAGCGACCGCCTCCTCGACGCCCTTTAAGGTAAGCTCCTTTCTGCTGTCATTCATGGCTTTCAGATCGCCTGCCAGCACCGCCGCACGGGCTGTACTTGACGTCTGAAACAGTTCCAGCGCATTGAGTGCCGTATCGAGCCTTCCTGTGGCATTGAGGCAGGGACCCAGCACAAAACCTACCGTGTACGGCTTGATGTGCGACGGGTCCGTCCCTGTCGCCTGCATCAGCGCCTTCAATCCCATATTTCTCGTATTTGCCATGAGCGCCAGCCCATTCTTGACAATGATACGGTTCTCGTCCCGCAGCTCCATCACATCTCCGATCGTCGCAAAAGCAGCAAACTCCAAAAGCTCAAGACCAGTCTCCGACTCCATGACGCCCTGCCAGTCTGTGTGCTTTTGTTGTGCAATCAGCGCCAGCATCAATTTATATGCCACCACAGCCCCGCATATTTCCGGGAAAGGATATCCGCAGTCCTCCTGCTTTGGGTCCACGACCGCACTCGCCCTCGGCACCTTGTACTGCCTTCTGCCATCAATCTCATCATAGGGCACCTCGTGATGGTCCGTCACAATCACTGTCATTCCCAGCGCATTTGCCATCTCAATCTGGTCATAGGCGGCAATGCCGTTATCACAGGTAATCACGGTGTCTGTCCCTGCGTCATATGCTTCTTGTATCAGATGTTCATTTAACCCGTAGCCGTCGCGGATTCTATGCGGAATGGCACTGTCCACCTGTGCGCCGCACGCTGTCAGCCCCCTGTATAAAATATATGTAGAGCAGATTCCGTCAATGTCATAATCCCCTAAAATGCGGATTTTTTTCTTTTTCTGAATCTTTTCCTGTTCCACGATATCTGCATGTTGGCTTACCACATCAAGCGGTGTCAAAAGAATCGGAAAAGAATTTTCTGATTTTACGGTTTCTGTCGCTTCTACCTTCACCTGCCGTTTTGCATCTAACCCTTGTGCAATAATCTTTTCATTGCAATAGCTTTCTCTTAATTGAAAAGAGATCAGGCTTTTCTCCCATTCTAATGTCATAATTTCCTTTTCTTTCTTTTGTGGTGTCCGAAAATAAACATCACCTGCAAAAAGAAAAAACTCTTTATTCGCCTTGGCAGCAAGTTCCTGCAAAAAATCAAAATCTGATTCATTTTGTGTCACGCCTTCTAAATTGTCAGCACTGGTTTCTACATTACTGAAATTACTGCAAAGATTGATATACTTCTGCATTACACTTTTCACAATTGCTGCATAGGTCTTTTCTTCATAGCGCTGATTTTGTTTGCGATTCATCATCAAAAGTCTTACTGCATCTAATGCCGTCACTTGTATGCTGGGAGCATCATTATATTCTGTGGTAATCTCTGAAATAAATCCTTTAAATACCATAGTTCTAGAAGAACCATAACCAAATTCTACACTAACAACAGAACCTAACATTAACACTGCCTTTATCTTTGCCAAAAAAGAACGTGTCGCGAGCTGATAAGCATTTTCAATGGTAAAACTGGCGCTGCTCGCTTCTTTCAGAGAAAGATCCACGCGAACCTGACTTACAGAAGCCTTTAGAGTATTCATAATATCCACTCCATTGATATTGATTTTTATAGACGGCACTATAAAATTTCCATATTTTTTCACCAGCAAATCATAATTTGTACTATCTGACATCAAATCCGCCACGTTCTCACCTCTTTTCAAGCTTCTATTGCTGGCAGCTTAATCACCTGTCCCGGATAGATATCCAATGGATTCATAATGTGATTCGCCTTTGCGATCAGTCTCCACATCTCAGGTGAACCATATTCCTCTTGTGCGAAATTCCAAAGCTGATCTCCCTCTTTTACGGTGCGATATTTCGTGCGATCTGGTGATTCTAATGGAGAGAGAAACCTCAAAAGTTCATCTTGATTCACAGACTTAAATGTCACCTCTAATTTCGCTCTGACCGGAATCCCTGTCGATAAAAACATCGTAAACTGTTGTCTTACATTTGTGACAACCCCTTGAAATACAATACTGCCCCAGATAAAAGTGACAATCGGCGGTCTATGAAGTGTCCCCTTGATATGTGTCAGCTTAACCACCCTTCTGGTCAATAAGCTGACATCTACTCCCATCTCGATGGGAATGTCTATACTCGGTGGTATATAAGTGTCAAATAACAGTGTCATATTTAAAGTAGGAGTTTCCCCAGCCACAAACTGGAGAATCGAACTCTCCTGACCGGGTATGGATTTCTCTGCATATTTCACACCATTTGTCACATTATATTCTTTTGGATTGAACTGTACGATAATCGGCACTCCTGACTCCACCAAAAGCTGTGCTTTTACAAATCCCATCTTTCTGCCTCCTTATTAGCTTAACCCACGTTTCAGTCGTTCCAATCTGAGTTGTGCTTCCATTTTTTTCATCACAGTCTGATAAATCTTCTCTGAATTTATCTCTTTTAATTGATTTCTTTCCATTTCTTCTATCTTTTCCTGCTGCTGTTTTAATTCTGTCTTTATAAAAAGAAGCTCTTTCTGTTGTTTTTCCATTTCCTTCTTGGTATTCTCTGCTTCCCAGTTTATCTGTTTTTCTACTGCCTTTGTTGTCTTTGTAATATCATGTTGAATCACTTCCTTCACTTTTTTTACTTGTTCTTTCGCTTCTTCTGGCGGATTCTGCTCTTTTTTGAATAGCAGACTCACTTCTTGATAAGGCAGCAGATAAGATGTCATATTCCCCTCAGTTCTATTTTCTATCACTTTTTTATTCGCTAAAATGGATATATTTTCTTTCGCGAGATACTTTCTTCCGCTCTCAGATAATTTATGTTCTATCAGTATATTCTTTTCCCCTGCAATCCGAATATTTCTCCCAGAATATATCAATTTATTTTGTTCTATTATCGTTTTATTTTTTAGAAAAGAACTTTCCTCTTTTCCTTCTGTTATTTCTCTCTGTTCTTTTTGATACACAAGAACCTGCTCTAATAATTTATTTAATTCTTTTGTATCGAATTGTTTTATCTGTTCTGTCAAAATCCTTTTTTTCTCCAAAGAAATTCGTTCTTCCTCTGATTCTGCCTGCTGTTTGTTTTCTTCTTTTCGATAGATAAAATGATTCTCTGCCAAATAATCATATAGATTTTGTTCTTCCTCTTTACTTCCTTCTAATATGGTCTTTACAAGAAGCTGCTTTTGCCGTTCCAATATAGAACCTTTCTCTTTCTGCACCAATATTGTCTGTAATGATTCAAAATATTTTGTAATCATAGAAGCTATATGACTGCCCTTCCGCTGTTCTAAATTCTCCAAGGAAACCTGTCCCAGAAAACTCATCTGCTGTTTCTCATACTCTTCTATAAATTTCTCCTGCAGTTTATAAAATGTTTCCTCCGTCGCAGACCGAATCCACTCCGTAAGGATTTCTTTTTTCAAAGATTCTTCTATTTCCTTCCCTTCTTTTAGCGTTTGTTCTCGTTCCGTCTTCCTTATCTCTATTTCTGCTTCCGCTTTCTCTATTTTTGCCTGTTCCGAAATTTTATTTTTCTCATAAACTTTATTTTTCTCATAGTACAAAAGATGATTTTGTTCCATATATTGATATAAACTGTTACTTTCCTCTAAACTGCTTTCTTCTAAAATCCTCAAAAATATGCCCATTCGCTTTCTCTGCTGATTTTGTTCCCCGTCCTCCCCATTCATTCCTAACCGCTGTAATTCTTGCTGATAGCGCTCCAAAATCAACACATATGGCATTTTCTCCTGTACCGTGAATCGCTGCTCCCTTTCTTTATAGATACGTATATCTCTAGATACCGATGCGAAATTACTTTCTTTTTCTCTCTGTTGTACCTGTTCTTGTGCTATCTCTATTTCTCTCTGTATATTTTCTGGTGGAACTTTCTCCGACCGCATCTTCTCCTTCTGAGCTTCTTCCCATTCTTCCTGCCTTCTCTCTAATCGTTCCCTCTCTTCCTCTATCTGCTCTGATTCTAGTCGCGTCCTCTCTAACTGAATTTCCTCCGACTTCTTCTGAACTTCTTCCTGCTCTCTCTCCAATCGAGTTCTCTCTTCCTCTATCTGCTCTAACCGTTCCTTCTCTTTTTGAACCTTTCTAGAATAAATAGCATTAAGATGGACATTCCAATATGACATCAACAGCTCTTCTCGGAAATTTTCTCCCTGCTGAAATTCCTTTAAATAATGTTTCACTTCTTTCTGCTTTTCTTCCCTATCAGCCTGTTTTCTATAAATTAACTTTCGTTCTGTTAAATACTCATAAAGACTATCTATTACCTCAGATTCCCCCGTTTCTACACTTGTTAAAAGATATTCCTTTATCTCTCGGATCTTTTCTGTATTCAGAAATAAATGATTCGTCTTTTCTATAGATTGTACCTTTTGTTCCAATCCATGAAAAATTTCTTTTCTTATCTCTTTTCTTTCTACTATAGAATCTGATTTCTTTCTTCTTTCTTCTATTTCCGCCTTATTCTTATCTGTATAAAAAGATAATCTCTTTCTATTCTCCTGCCAAAGCACCAGCAATTCCTCTTCTGTATCCTCTTTTAGATGATTCAAAAAATCTTCTATCTCCCTACGTTTTTGAATCAAACTTTTCTCTTCTTCTGCCCTCTCTATGTTATCTTTCTCAAAATCTGTTCTTTCTGCCTTATATATTCTGTCTATTTGACGTTGTTCTTCTATCTGTATTATCTTTTCTTGTCTATCCCTAATTTCCTGATTTCCTCTGACTTCCTCCTTTTCAGGTAAATATCTATGGATCAGATTCCGCTCCGTTAAATATTCATAAAGAAAAACTATATCTTCTGATTTTCCTTCCTCTACTACATTCAAAAGATTTCTCTTTATTCTCTGTATTTCTGTTAAAGGCTGTTTTATCAGCCCAGCTTGGCCATCTTCTGATTCTCCATCTCGTATCTTCTTTTCCTCTATCTTCCCTTTCTCACTCTTTTCTTTTATATTCTGTATGATATCCGTTTCCGTTTTCCACTTTTCTACCAAATTTCTTATTTGGTTTTCATTCATATTTCTTATGGTTTCTTCTAATCTATTTTTTAAAAAAAAGTCTTCTGATAATGATTCCGATAATTCTAACCTACTTTTTGTTGAAATGATAGAAAAAAGAACCGCCTTCTCTATTTCCTTCTCCGAATCAATCCCCATATTTTGTGTAATTTGCCAAACTTTTTCCTGTTCTAAATTTCTCTCTTGTTTCTTCTCTTCTATAAAAACCTCTTTTCTATCTTCTATCCTCTCCCTTTCTCTCCTATCTTCTGTTTCATACTCTAATACCAAAGACAAACTTTTCAGATATTCCTGTTTTATCGTTTCATAATTTTCCTTTCCAAATATCTCCCTTAATTTCCACTCCAGATAAAGCAAACTCTGTTCTACTATATCAGAATGTTCCATCAATATATGTTCTGTTCTTTCCCCCTGACTTTCTGATATAAAATATGCCTCTTTTTCCGTCATCTCCTTTTTTCTTATTCGATTTTCTGTTTCTAACGCTTTATCTATCCTGTCTTCTTCCCTTTTAACTATAACTTCTTTTTTAACTGTAACTTCTCTTTTATCCTTAACTTCCCTTTTCTCTTTTTCAATTTCCTTCTGTTTCTCTGTTACAACATATGATATTTCATTTATTCCTTCTGTTTTTCCTGTTATACTCTCTATATTTAATACATTATCTGTAGAATTTTCCTTTTTTGTTTCAATTTCTTTTTTCCATTTCTCTGCAAGCACTCGAATATATTCTGTATCCATATCACGCACAATCTGCAATAACTCTGCTGTTTCATATGTTTGTATCACTTCTTTATTCGACTGATTTTTATTTATCTGATTCGTATCTATATAAACAAAATGATTTTGGTCAAAATACTGATAAAGTGTCTGTTGCTCTTCCTCTGTAGCTGTCTGAACAAGAGATAATAAAACCTGTTGTTGCAATTCATACTCTTGTCCTGTCAAATTTGTTATCTCTTTTGCCCTCTCTATCTGATAAAAAAATTTCTCTTGTATTCCATAAAGTGCTGAAATTTTTGATTGCATAGGCAAAACAACCTGCGCTATCTGATTCTCTGAAACCATCTGAATCTGATTCGATAACATATCCTGTTGTCTTTTTTCTATCTCTCTTGAATTTGTTTCCTGTATTCCAAACTTATGTACTACTTGTGTCTGTATTTCCCCACTGTCTTGCCCTATTTCAATCATCGGCTGTATTCTCTCTACATTTTCACTCACACCATCTATTTTCTCTATGGTTATTCCAATTCTTTCCCTAATCTGTTTCTCTATCCTCTGTAAATTTTCTTCCTTCGTAATATTTTTCATTTCCTGATATAAAGAATACACTTCCCGAAATCCTTGTGGTTCTTTCTTCTTCGCCAAATCGAAATGTTGTTCTATCGCCCGTTCAATTCCCGTTAATATCTCATTTCGATTAATCACCATCTGATTATGATATCGATAATAAATCTCTTGAAGCAGTAGATGATAAAGAATGGAAACCTCTGATTTTACTGGAGCATCTTCTTTTTCTTTATCTGTTTCTAAAAAAACCAAAGAAATACCTTGGTATGCATACTCCCCTGTCTTTTTATATTTTTTTATAATCGACTCCGCAAAAAAATTTCCTGTCATCGACATTCGATCTTTTCTATTCTGATTTAATCCCATCATCTTTCACCCACCACTTTTGGCACTTTTCTATCCTAAACAAACCTTCTCTATCCCAATATGTTCTACTTCAAAAGTTTCAATCATCACATTTCCTTCTGCTGCATCTAATGTGCTGACTTCCCATTTTGTAACATATGCTCCCACTACACAATATTCATAAAGAGGTCTTTTCCCCTTAGAATCTTTTACAATTATCTCAATATAGGGAATAAACATTCCCGGCTTCATTTTATCCGATATCTTGCTATTTAACTGTAATCCTCGTTCAAACCGCAGTGTTCGCAGTTGTTCTTTGGGAGTCGTCAATACATGAGGAGCATGATTTTCTCCTCCTTCCGCATAAATCTCTTTTGCCATCTCCGCCCCGATTCCACTCACCTTCGCAAAAGACAATTTATTCATATTGATATAAACCAAAAAACGGTTATTCATAACCAAATCATCATACACTGCCATCTCTTTATCCCTTCCCGAGCAAAATCTTTCTATTTTCTAAATTCTAAATATCAAATACATTTTTCGGTTCATCATTTAATTTACGATTAATCTTTGATATCTCTTTACACCACCGAATCCGCTCCATATGTGACATCGATAAAACCTCATCATGCCCCCAGTGCATATAATACCCAATAAAAGCCACTTCCTCATAAATTTTATCTGCCGGATATAACTGCATCACCCGGCTTCCATAAAATTTACAGGAATCTCAATTTCCTTACCGCAATGTGGACAAACACCTCTATACTTTGGCATCTCCATAGTGTTGATCCTCTGATAAAAATCCTGTAAATATGCGAGATCCATAGTAAACAGCTTTTCAATCGTCTTGGTATCCACAGCCGGAAGCGCCCCCAATTTCGTCACCACTCTAGCCAGCAAAATAATCGTAAGATATCCCGGATTCTGTTGTACTCTCGGATCTTTTAACGGAAGAATCTCATCTGCTGCATTCGCCAAACGCATCACACCTTCTCTATGCAATTCTCCATACTCGTCCATATATCCCCTTGGAAGTACAAATGTAAACTCGGTCTGAAAACCCATCTTATTTTCCTCCTCACATACTCCTAAATCCCTAAATCATCGCCAAACCCTAAAAATCCTATAGATACTGACCTTTCTAAATATCTCCTCCCTTCAATCTCATAAATTATCATAACATTCGCTTTTCAAAAAGTAGAACAGCCAACTACTAGCGGAGGCAAGGAGTATTCCATAAGAAACCCCTTGGAAGACGTCAGCACTTAATGAGCAGTTTCTGGGGAAGCGAAACGGCGAATTTAGTACTGCTACGTCTGGAACGGAGCGAAAGCGCGGTTTCGGTGGAATACTTCCTTGCCGCAGCGTCCCCCTCTTTCCACCTTCCCAATAAATCCCCCAATAATATCCTCTTTGAAAAAAGAGAAGAAGATAACGTATCCTGCTACCTTCTTCTCCCGATTACGCAGTCACTTAGGATTCACCTAACCGGATTAAGATACCCGTGTCATTCCTTCATGTGCAATTTCTAAGGATTCAATTGCCACTTCTGATGAGGTTGCATTAAAATCAGGTGCTGTATACTTTGTAGGCCATGCATTAATTACCTGCCAAGATGCGGCATCATCTCCTGCACTATTAATCAAAGTAATCGTAATCGTCTTACGATCTACCTCACCCTCAATTCCAAGCACCATCCATTGATACAATACATCACTGTCCGCAACACCCTGTTTTAATGTAATATTTCCATATTTCTTAAGTCCCGGAAGTTTCATAGGAGTCTGTACCATATCCCCCTCCCTGTATTCAATAACATCTATCGATGCATCAAATCCAGAAACTTCAGAAAATCCTCCTGCTTCTAAACCATCAATTTCAACTTTATATCGAAATTTTCCATGTGGATAACCAGCCATTATTTAACACCTCTCTCCTTCCTATTCTGCCGAATCACTTGTCTTCTGGGAAATTCTAAAGATAACGAATTCAGCCGGTTTTACAGGTGCGACACCAATTACACACACCAATCTTCCGTTATCAATATCATCTTGACTCATCGTTTCCCTACCTATATTTACAAAAAATGCTTCACTGGTCGCACTTCCTGCCAGATACCCATTTCTCCATAAACCAGTTAAAAATACATCAATCGTTCTCTTCACCCTAACCCAAAGCACTTCATCATTTGGCTCAAATACAGCCCAATTTGTATTTGCCTTAATCGACTCTTCAATAAAAATAAATAATCTTCTCACATTGACATACTTCCAACTAGCGTTACTGCTCGCTGTTCTTGCGCCCCATACTCGAATTCCCATACCCGGGAAAGAACGAATCAGATTGACGCCCTTTGGATTCAAAATATCCTGCTCTCCCTTATTAAATTGACAGTCCAATCCGACACAAGCGCGTACTGTTTCATTTGCCGGAGCTTTATGTACTCCTCTTGTATTATCACTTCTTGCATAAATACCAACCACTGATCCAGAAGGCGGAATCGCAAGATTCTTTTTATCCAATGGATCAAATACCTCTAACCAAGGATGATACAAAGCCGCATATTCTGAATCAAAAATATCTCTATGTGTAATAATATCATCAATTTTCTTCGCATCTTTTGGCATATCTAATACAGCGAAACGGCTTCCAAGCCCTTCACAATGTGCCACCAACGTCAACTGCACATTCGGATCAGTGACTCCCGGCACTGCCATAATCGATACCATATCATTATCCAAAAAAGATTGAATACCAGAACGCTTTCCTGCTCCATTATCTTCTCCTATATAATCTGCTGCTGAAATATTCGCTACAGAACCATTCGATCCATGGAGTAAAGAAACTGTAAACAAAGCTTCTTCTGCATCACCGCATATTTCCGCAAATGGAGAAAGAATGGTTTCAGAAGATGTTCCCATATATTCCACTACAATTAAATCAGATTTCGCTGTCTTTTTTGTAATAAAATTAGAAGCCTCAATATTAAATGATACATTCTCAAACAACTCAACTTGATCATCAAACTTTACTTCCATATTAAATTCACAAGTAGTCAATGTCTTTACTGGCAAAAGTCCTGTATCTACGATATCTTCTGTAAACTCTTCTTCAAATTCCAAAATATTGTCATGACTTTTCACAACACGGTTATAGACTATTGTTTTCTTATTCGTAAATGACACCACATCGCCCGGATTAAAACCAGCAGAGTTCTTAACCTTATACTGCTTTCCTTCCACACCTTCTATTACTTCTAATACTTGCGTCTTTGCTTTACTAGAAGGGATAATCACTGCACGAATACTATCCCCCCATTTTCCCGGATTCTTTGCCATCAATTTCATTACTGCTGTGTCCTCTGTTGGGGCATATCCAACGGCACACTTTGAATCCTTTGGCGCAACACGAGAAATAAAACAGCGAGCACCACCATTGATAAAGAAATGTTCCACTGCATATGCAAGGAAACGATATTCTCCATACTCATTTTCAGAAAGATAACTTCCATATTTTCTCTTAAAATCTGCAAAACTTGTTACAAGCTGTGGTAAACCTTCCACTGGTCCACGTTCCGCGAGTCCAATAAATCCTGCTGTACTCGTGCTCACACCTTCCATCGGTTTACCACCTGATTCAAATTCTTCCACATAAACACCCGGTGATAAATATTCTGCCATACTTTTCCAGCCCGCATCTCTGACAAAATTTCTTTCGTCTGCTAACTGGATACCTCCTTTCTATACTCCATATATTATCTTCTCTTATTACAAAACCATTTTCAAAATTACATTTTTCACTATCAATTAAAATATTATCATAACGACCTTAACAATCTCCAAACAATTTCCAAATTTTGTGATGAAAATACTTTTTTCGATATTTTTTGTTACAATTCAGCTTATAACGGAAAGGCTCTCTACACCAAAGAACGATTTAGACAAAACCGTGCTTTCACTCCATGAACTTCTTTTAGAATCCTTCCTGACTTTCACTCACTCGCTTATTGGTCTTCCTAAGTTTTGAAAAAAGAATCTCACATTTTTTTCTTTTTACCTCACTCAATAGTTGCAGGAAAGGTGTATTTTGTGCTAAACTAAAAGCAGCTTTTTTCACCAGCGGGTCAGACAAGTATACAATATACATCAAACATGATCATAAGCTTAAATTTTCTGTTGACTGGCAACCTGCTGAACTCAGGTGTTAGCCTAAATACTACAGCGTATAAAACGCATAGTCATAGTCACAGAACCAGATTAGCTATATATGATGGTCATGTACCACTTTCAACTCATACTGTATGATAAACATTACTAAATAGAGGTTGTTCTCTACATAGCGCAAGAATGATTCCCTATCACCCATAAATCATTCCTGCCTTACTCGCAAGACTGTGGCAAGACCGTCACGGACTTTCTCCATTGCCTCCGGGTTCGAGCCGCACATACTATTGCCTCCCTCCTTCCCGCCGACGTTTCCAGCAGCTTTTGCTTTACTATATCATTTATAAAAGCAATGTCAATAAGAACGACGTGAACAGGGGTTGGTACGGCGTGAGTTTTTTTGAGTTAGGACAAACCTCCCAAGAATTAGGAAATACAACACAGAACAAACATTTTTTATGAAAAAGAATTGAGGTGGTACAGTTGCATTTGATTATTGTAGAAGATTTAGAATTAGATCGAGAAAACCTGAAAGAGCTGATACAGAAAAACTGTGACACTAGCCATCAGGCAGTAGATTTTTCCTGTTATGAAAATGGAGAAACATTTTTAAACAGTTATCATGCTGGTATCTGTGACGCACTTTTCCTTGACATTTTATTAAACGGCATATCAGGAATTGACGTGGCGGAAAAAGTTCGGAGAATTGAGCCGCGTCTCCCCATTATTTTCACTACAACCGAGCCAGACTTCGCATTAGATGGATTCGCTGTCCATGCAATGGATTATCTGATAAAGCCTTTGTGTCCAAAAAAGGTTTCTTGGTGTCTGAAAGAGCTTCAAGAATACCTGTCTGCCCCTGCCTTCCTCACACTTTTAGAAACAGAAGGACGGGGACATTCTTCTTCTCGAAACGTCGCATTAAATGATATTCTTTACGGAGAATGTCAAAATCACAACATGATCATTCATACGACCACTGGGACAGTATGTGTCAGGCTTTCCTTTCAAGATTTCAACGCACGCCTTCCCCATACTGGACGATTTTTGGTATGTGGGCGTGGACTTGTTGTCAATCTCTCTTATGTAGAGCAGGTAAAAACTGGAAAAATACTATTAAAAGATGGGGAAACTCTCCCTTTCAGCCGCAGCCGAACCGTGCAGGTGCGTGAAGCATTTTCTTCATGGTTATTTTCCTGTTCTCGAAAAGGAGGCTGGACATGAATCTATTTTTGTCTGCTACCAACCTTTTTGTAAGAGCTATCCCTGCCCATCTGATGGCATACTATCCATTTCGTGACCGCCTGCGTTTTTCCTTATGGAAAATACTGATACTCGTCTTCCTTCTTCAGATCGGGCAGTCCCTCTTATATGGTTATATGATACAGTCTGGCGGTTCTGGCAAAACGGCAGAGTTTGGATTTGCCCTTGTCTATATGGGCATTTACTTTTTCTGCGTTCAGGACAACCGCTTCAAACTTCTGTTCTTATATTTATTCGTGATGGACTATGTTATGATTTTACGAGGGTTCTCCACATTTTTGGAAGCACATCTTTTTTACAGTCCTGACATGGATTTTTCCTCATGGAGAAGTACCCTGATCGTACTGACAGCACTAATCGTAAGTGCGCCTTTTATGCTGCACTTTTTCTCTCGCACAAGAGAACAAGTATTCCGCACAGATGCACCAGCGTTCTGGAGAATAGCATGGCTTGTTCCTGCCTTTACTACTGCCATTGTAATAACCTTCACCGGCAACTTTATCCCAGAGCAGGTACGTTCCTTCCGTTTTCTTTTTGCACGAGTGCTGCTGCTTCTCTGTGTATTTGTAGTCTATTCGATATTATTGAGCGCACTAGACGGAATTCGGCAGCAGGCAATACTTGCAGAACAGACATCTGTGCAAGAACATCTGCTTGCCGTACAGAAATTACAATACACACAACTTTTACGCCATATAGATGAAACTAAAACAGCCCGTCACGACCTACGCCAACATCTTGGAGTGATCCGAGCCTATACAGACAGTGGAGAAATAGAAAAACTATTAGAATACTTGAATGATTATGAAACCATGCTCCCGGCTGATACCCGAAAAACCTTCTGTGCCAATTTTTCAGTCAACGCAGTCTTTACCTACTATGCAGAGGAAGCAAGAAAAAACGAAATTGATTTTGATGTAGACTGTCCCCTACCAGAACACTTGCCAACACATGAACCAGAAATATGCGCTCTGCTTGGAAATCTTTTAGAAAATGCCATAGATGCTTGTAAAGACTTAACAGACGTTGCACCTTTTATCCGAGTGTGTGGAAAATGTCAGGAACATATGATAATCCTTGCCATAGACAACACCTGTCTGAATGAGCCAAAACAAGAAAATGGTCGATTTCTTTCTACCAAACATAAAGGATATGGCACAGGGACTTACTCTGTAAAAGCCACAGCAGAAAGAAATGGTGGTTCTGTAAAATTTGAATATAAAAATGGTGTGTTTTATGCCTCTGTTCTTCTATATGGAAATCTGCCCTGATATAAGGACTTAAGAAAATATTGACAAAGGTTCACAAAGGTTCGCGCTGGAAAGCAACACTTCCAACGAAGCCGCGCTTTCGCTCCGTTCCAGACGTAACGGACACTAAATTCT
>OFGM01001333.1_pt1 | contig 15139 bp, 11 predicted proteins | sample 1521741 | NCBI WGS metagenome assembly OFGM01 (sample SAMEA3504079, study PRJEB24116) | mouse gut metagenome | biome: mouse gut; feature: mouse-associated habitat; material: faeces | place: Denmark | collected 2011
GGTGATGGCGGCGGTGCGGGTTCTGGGATCCCAGTTCACCGTGTATCCCAGGGCCTCCGCCGCCGCCCGCAGGGGGATCATGGTGACGCCTCTGTCGTTTATGTAGGCCTCCTCCGTGTCCAGTATCTGTCCGTCCACGGTGATTGTCACGCCTCCCCGGTCCGCCCCGGCGGCGGTGAGGGAGAGCAGGAACAGCAGGCCCAGGGCCAGCAGCAGCGAGTAGAGGCGTTTCATCAGACAAGTTCCTTTCCTAACGGCGGAGCGCCGTTTTTGTCCATTGTACCCGACCGTAGCCCTGTCGCGCAAGAGGTAATATCTGGAAGATCATACATTGATAGAACAGCAGAGTGCCGGCCATTCCGGCAAAAAATCCCGGAGGACCAGCTGCGTCTTCCGGGATTTCCCACCGGGTCACTTTTTCTTGTGGGTGGCGAAATACGCGTTCCACTCCGTGCGCTCGCCGTCGCCGTGGACCACATAGGCCCGCTTGGCGTACTCCGCCAGGAAGTGGTCTGAGTAGGCGTCGCTGTAGAATTCGTCGATCTCGTCCAGGCTGAACTGCTTGCGGAACTGGTCCACCTTGTAGGGGCCGGCGGCGAACTCGCCGTGGATCTTTCCCGTGCGGGGGTCCATCTCCGTGGCCACCAGCCCCGTCAGGCCCAGCCGGGCCACGATGGGCTCCATCAGAAAGCGGGGGGTGGCGCTGGCGATGACGTCGTCGGGGCGCTTGACGGCGGCGTACCAGCTCTTCATGTGCCGCTCGTGCTGGTCCCAGTAGTCGGCCAGCAGCCCGTCCAGATCGTCGATCTTGCGCAGCAGGCTGTACTCCGCCTCCCGCGCCTTGGTCTTGGAGACCAGCTTGCACTTGAAAAGCAGCTCGTACCAGCGGTAGCGCACCTGATCCCAGAAGAAGCCGGGCTTCTTGAACAGATAGGCAAAAAAGTAGTCCTCACTGTCGCCGGTAAAGATGGTCTCGTCAAAGTCGTAGACATTCATGCAATCACTCCTTCATGCCGGCAGGGCGGCAGGCTTATTGACGGGAGGAGGGGCCCTTCTCTCTCTCCCCGCCGGGGGCCTCCCGGCGCAGGTAGGCCGGTGGGAGACCCATCTGCTCCCGGTACTTGGCCAGCACCCGCCGGGAGACGGCGATTCCCCGCTCCTCCAGCCGCTGGCAGAGGATCCGGTCGCTCCAGGGGGCGCTCTTGTCCTCCTCGCCGATGAGGCGTTCCAGCTCCCGCATGGCGGCGTGGACGGAGGCGCCGCCCCCGGGCAGAGGCCGGGAGAAGAGACTCGCCGCCGGCAGCAGTCCGCCCCAGTAGTAGAGATACTTGTTGCGCACGGCCCGGCTGACGGGGGAGGCGTTGAGCCCCAGGGACCGGGCCACGTCCTGCTGCTGGAGGGGGGTCTTGGCTCCGCCCTGGAGGAAGGCCTGCTGGGCCCGGACGATCTCCGTAAAGATGCGCAGCAGCAGCTCCTCCCGCTGCCGGAGGCCCTGAAGCAGGTTCTCCGCCTGGCGGGCACACTGGGTCAGGTACCGGCGCGCCTCCAGATCGCCGGTCTCCGCCAGCAGGGCCTGGTAGTAGGGGTCCAGCTGCAGCGTGCAGCAGGCTGCCGGCAGGACCCGCAGCTCCTCTCCCTCCCGGAGCAGGTAGGCGTCCGGGGTGATATAGGCGGTGAGCTCCTGGCCGGTAAAGCCGTTGGAGGGGCGGGGGTTTAATCTGCTGATGAGCGCCAGGGCCGAGCGGACCTCCTCCGGAGTCCGGCCCAGCCGGGCTGCCAGGGCTTTGGGCCGGGGCTGGACTGCCAGCAGATCCCAGTGCTCTGTCAGCAGGGCCTGGGCCAGCTCGGTCCCCTCCGGCAGGGCCCGCAGCTGAAAGAGAAGGCACTCCCGTGGTCCGGCGGCGGCCACGCCGGCGGGCTCCAGGGAGCGCACCAGCTCCAGGCAGCCCTGGGCGGCGGCCTTGTCCACCCGGAAGCGCCGGGCCAGATGGGCGGGAGACTCGGTGAAGTAGCCGCCCTCGTCCAGCCCATCGATGATATAGCGGACGATCCGCTCCCGCCGGGGCTCCAGCTCCGCCAGAGGCAGCTGGGAGAGCAGATGGGCGCGCAGGGAGCGCCGCTCCTGCCGGGGGGCGAAATCCCAGGGCTCGCTCCCCGCCTCCCGGTCTTCGGCGTCGGAGCGGAGGGGGAGATAGGCCCCCTCCGCCCGGCTGACTGTCAGCATGGGGTTGGCCTCGGCGGCCTGAGAGAGGTAGGCGTACAGGTCCTCTGCGTTCATGCGCAGTATGGCGGTGGCCTGGATGGTATGCCGCAGCCGGGCCCCCGCCAGCAGGCGGGGGGTCAGCTGGAGCTGGTGGCGCTGATCCATGGGCGCTCCTCCTCTCCGGCGTCGGTTTTTGCGGGGATGTCTCGGGGCCTCCGGTCAGAGCCCGTTGAGCTCCTTCACCCTGGCGCAGGCCACGAAATGACCGGGGCGCAGCTCCTCCAGGGGCGGATTGCCGCGGCGGCACTGGTCGCAGGCGTATTGGCAGCGGGGGGCGAAGTGGCAGGCGTCGGGCAGATTGACGGGGCTGGAGATCTCCCCTTTGATGATGATACGCGCAGACTGGTCGTCGGGATCCGGGATGGGAATGGCGGAGAAGAGGGCCTTGGTATAGGGATGCAGGGGGTGGTCGAAGAGCTCGTCCGCCGGAGCCTTTTCCACCAGCTGGCCCAGGTACATCACGGCGATGTCATCGGAGAAGTGGTTGACCACGCTGAGGTCGTGGGTGATGAACATGTACGTCAGCCCCATCTTCTCCTGCAGGTCCTGGAGCAGGTTGAGGATTTGGGCCTGGATGGACACGTCCAGGGCGGACACCGGCTCATCGCAGACGATGAACTTGGGGTTCAGGGCCAGGGCCCTGGCGATGCCGATGCGCTGGCGGCGACCGCCGTCCAGCTCGTGGGGATAGGTGTTCACCAGCCGCTCGGCCAGGCCCACCGTCTCCATCAGCTGGAAGACCCGGTCCTCGATCTGCTTTTTGCCGGTGAGGAGTTTGTTGATGATGATGGGCTCGCTGATGATCTGGCTGACGGACTTGCGGGGGTCCAGGGAGGCGTAGGGATCCTGGAAGATGATCTGCATGTCCTTGCGCAGGGCCTTCAGCTCCCTGGCGGAGAGGCGGACGACGTCCCGGCCGTCAAAGGTTACCTCGCCGGAGGTGGGCTCGATGAGCCGCAGGATGCACCGGCCTGTGGTGGATTTGCCGCAGCCGCTCTCCCCCACCACGCCCAGGGTCTTGCCCCGCTCGATAGAGAGGGAGACATCGTCCACCGCGTGGAGCAGTCCCCTGGGGGTCTGGAAGTATTTTTTCAGGTGCTTGACCGCAAGAATGGTGTCAGCCATCGGTTTTCTCCCCTCTCTTGATCCTAAAATTGGGGTCGTCATAGGCGTGGCAGGCCACGAAGTGGGTCTCGCTCACCGGGCGCAGCGCCGGGACGGAGCAGGTGCAGGCCTCGGTGGCGTACTGGCAGCGCTCGGCAAAGGCGCAGCCGGGCAGCACCACCGTGGGGTCCGGCACCAGGCCGGGAATGGGGTTGAGACGGGCGGTGCGCTCCTTGATGTTGGGCAGGGAGTTGAAGAGACCCTCTGTGTAGGGGTGCATGGTGCGCTTGAAGATGTCCCGCAGGGAGCCGGACTCCACCACCCGCCCGGCGTAGATCACCGCCACGTCGTCGCAGACCTTGGCCACGATGCCCAAATCGTGGGTAATCATAATCATGGAGGTGTGATACTTCTTCTTCAGATCGGCCATGATCTCCAGGATCTGGGCCTGGATGGTCACGTCCAGAGCGGTGGTGGGCTCATCGGCGATGAGGAGCTTGGGGTTGCAGGACAGGCCGATGGCGATGACCACCCGCTGCTTCATGCCGCCGGAGAACTGGTGGGGATATTCCGAGTAGCGGGAGGCGGGGATTCCCACCATTTCCAGCATCTCCCCAGCCCGTTTTTTGGCCTCCGCTTTGGAAAAGCTGTTGTGCAGCTCGATGACCTCGGCAATCTGATCGCCCACTTTGATGACCGGGTTCAGCGCGGTCATCGGGTCCTGGAAAATCATCGAAATCTTGTCGCCCCGGATCTTCAGCATCTGCGCCTCCGGCAAAGCGGTCAGCTCCTGACCGTCAAAGTGGATCTCGCCGCCCATCAGCCGAGCGGGCGGCGTGGGCAGGATGCCCATGATGGCTTTGGCGATGGTGGTTTTGCCCGCGCCGGTTTCGCCCACCAGCCCCAGCGTCTTGCCCCGTTCCAGCCGGAAAGACACGCCGTTGACGGCCTTGGTGTCCACTTTGCTGACTGTGTAATAAACCGTCAGGTCTTTTACCTCCAGAAAAGGCTGGGAGGTGCTGCTTGTTTCTTTTTTACCGTCCATCAATCACACCTCCGTCACTTTTTCAGCCGGGGATCCATGGCGTCCCGCAGGCCGTCGCCCATCACGCAGGTGGCGAAGCTCAGCAGGCCGATGGCAAGGCCGGGGAACACCAGCAGGTGGGGATGGAGCATGAAGTAGTTGCGGCCCTCGTTGAGCAGCGCGCCCCACTCGGGTATGGGAGCCTTGACGCCCAGGCCCAGAAAGCTCAGGCTGGCCGCCTGCATGATGGTGCCGCCGATGCCCATGGTGCAGCCCACCAGGATGGGCCCGAAGGTGTTGGGCAGGATGTGCATGAAGATGATCCGGGCGCTGGAGCAGTTGATGGAGCCGGCCGCTTCGATGTAGTCGCTGTTGCGGATCTGGAGGATCAGGCTGCGAAGCATCCGGGCGGTTCCCGCGATGCCCGCGATGGACAGGGCGATCACCGTATTCACAACACCGGGGCCGAGGGCCGTGGAGATCACCATGGAGAGCAGGATGCCGGGGATGGCCTGGAAGATATCGCAGAACCGCATGACGATATTATCCGCAGTCTGGCCGAAGAATCCGGCTATGGCTCCCAGAACCAGGCCGATGAAGGTGCCGATAATGGTGGCCGCCACCCCCATAAAGATGGAGTACCGGCCGCCGTAGAGCACACGGCTGAACAAGTCCCGACCGAAGCGGTCCGTGCCGAAGAAATGCTCCATGGAGGGCGGGGAGAACAGGTCGGCGGTATACTCGTCGTAACCGTACTTGCAGATATATGGGGCCAGCAGCGCCAGCGCCACGAACACCACGAACATGACCATGGCGATCATAGCCAAGGGGTTCTGGGCAAAGCGCTTCATGACCTCCTTGGTCTGGCTGGTTTTTTTTGGCTGATCCAGCCGGGGGCCTTGCGCCGTATGGACTGTCATATTCCTTCCCTCCCTTATTTGCCCTCGTACTGGGCCTTGATGCGCGGATCTACAAAGGCGTAAATGAGATCCACCGCCAGCATAACGAAGCTGAACGCCACCGCCAGCATGACTACGCCGCCCCGCACCGCCGGGTAATCCAGCCGCCCGATGGCGTTGGTCATGTAGAGCCCGATGCCGGGGATGACGAAAATGGATTCCGTCACCACCGTACCGCCCAGGGATGTGGCAAAGGTAGAGCCCAGGGACGTGATCAGGGGGATGAGGGCGTTGGGCATAATGTGTTTGAAGGTGGTATTATGATTGCTGACCCCTTTTGCCCGGGCGGTGGTCACGTAGTCCGCCCGGATGACCTCCAGCACATCTACGCGGCACTGCCGGGCAATCATAGAGATGCCCACCACCGAGTTGGAGATGACCGGGATCACATAGTACTGCCAGTCCGCGAAGGGCGCCCCGGTGATGCCGTAAAGAGGCAGGATCTTCAGCCCCGCGCTCAGCCAGTTCACCAGCATCAGCGCCAGCCAGAACCCGGGGATGGAAATGCCCACCAGGGAGAGCACCACCGCCGCGTAGTCCGGCCATTTCCCCTGGTGGGTGGCGGCGATAATGCCCAGGGGGATGCCGATGAGGGCTGTGAGCACAATGGAACAAGCGGCGATGATCAGGGTGCGGGGGAACATGGTCATCAGCTCCTGCGCGACGGATATCTTGGACTGGTAGGAGCGGCCCAGGTCGCCCCGCAGGAATGTGTTGACCAGGTAGTCCCCCAGCTGGGCCAGATAGGGTTTGTCCAGCCCCAGTTCATGCTCCATGGCCGCAATCTGCTCGTCTGTGGCGGTGGCGCCCAGGATGATCTCGGCCGGGTTGCCAGGGACAAAATACATGATGGAGAAGATTACGATGGCCACGCCCAGCACCACGAACACCATCATGAGCAATCGTTTCAGGATGTATTTCCACATAAACAGAACCTGCCTTTGTCGTGGTTTCTATACAATAAGGGCCGAGTTACCCTCTTTTGGAGCGCGAACCCGGCCCTTTGATGCGTGTACGCTGTTCCTGATTCGGGATACGGCGTTGGTATTACCGCCTGCCGTCCTCCCCCGCCCCAGGGACGGGGGAAGATAGCAAAGCGGAAACCCTTTAGTTGTAAGTAAAGCCCTGGGGGATAATGCAGCCTTCACCGCTCATGACGATCTCGCTGATGAGGCCAGTGTCATAGACGTTGTACTGGAGCTGGGCCAGCAGGGGGATAGCGTAGGCCTGCTCGCTGACGTACTTCTGGAATGCGTTAACGGACTCCTGGGTGTGACCTGCCTCGGTGGTGCAGGCGGCCAGCAGATCCATCAGCTGCTGGTCACGGTCATCGGAGAAGATTTCGTTGTGGCCGTTGCGGATGCCAAAGGCGTTCTGCCAGATGGTGGTTACATAGTCGCTGGAGGACAGCTCGGACACGATGAGATCCCAGTTGGCGGGGTCCTGCTTCTTGGACATCCAGTTGGGGAAGATTTCCGCGTTCACTTCCACGGTGATGCCGATCTGGGAGAGCTGGTTGCGGACCATTTCGGCCACATCGTTGGAAATGCCGCCGTCAATGAGCAGCAGGGAGATGGTGGTTCCGTTGGGATAAGCAGACTGGGCCAGGTACTGTTTAGCCTCCTCCACATTGTAGCCGGGCAGGAAGGACTTGAACGCCTCGGCATCATAGTCGGGGTTATAGGAGGAGCCGACGCCGTAAGTGGGGTGGTTGGAACCGCCGTTGACCACCGCTGCGATGGTCTCGTTGTCAATGGCGCGGATGATGGCCTGGCGCAGGTTGGGGTCGCTGGTCTTGGCGGCGGGATCGGTATTCACCAGCAGGGTCTTGGGGGCAAAGGCTTCCGTTTCCACCACGGCGTGGTTGGAGGCATACATACCACCCTCCTGGAAGTTGGGGGCATCCTGGCTGGAGATGGCGTCGGTCATGTGGATGGTGCCGGTCTGGAGGCCCATGGAGATCTGGGAGGTCTCGGAAACGGTCTGGATCTCAATGACGTCCACGTTCTGCTTCTGGCGGTTGTACTTCATGTCGTCCTTGGCCCAGTAGTTCTCGTTGACGGTCAGGGTCATGCTCACGCCGCTGGTCCACTCGGAGACCACATAGGGACCGGTGCCCACGGGGGCGGAGGACATATCGTCGCCGGTGGCTTCATACTCGTCCTTGTCCACAATGTTCACCACGGTCATGATGCTCTCGAAGGAGCCCACCACCGGGGTGGCGGCCCACTTGAATTCCACCCGGTACTCATCCAGGGCGGTGACGGACTCAATGACGGACACACGGCTGATCTCGCCCACGGTGCGGACCTTTTCGTAGCAGAACACCACGTCCTCGGCATCGATCTTGTTACCCTTGGAGTCGGTGATGTTCTCCTTCAGCTTGACGATGTAGGTCAGCTCATCGGGGTGCTCCCAGCTTTCCATCAGCAGGCCGCCGAACTTGTCACCGTAGGTCTCATAGGCGCCCAGAGGCTCGTAGACGGCGGAGGTGAAGGTCTTGGGATTCAGGAAGGGGTTGAGGGAAGGATAGGACATGGTGGAGGCGTAGACCACCTTATCGGCGCGGCCATTGCCGTCTTGGTCATTGGCTCCGCCAGTCTCACCGCCGGGTTGGTCTGTGCTGACATTCCCGCTAGGGGTGGAGTTGGGATCGCCGGAAGGGGTGGTTTCCCCGCTGCCGCAGGCGGCCAGGGCGAAGATCATGCACAGGGCCAGCGCCAGGGACAAGAGTTTTTTCATGTTGCGTTTCATTGTTTTCCTCCTTTTATGTTTGGGTGGATAGGTGAACCATGGGCATCACGGCCCGTGAATGGGGCACTTTGTCTTTGAACGCGAATTAAATCATGATATTGCTTTGAAGGAATGCGGCATCTCAGCCGCAGCGCAGTTCGTTTTGTCACAGGTAAACAGGCAGCCCAAGGATGAACCCCTGTTTAGAACAGAACGGCGGCAGGAAGGGCGTGCTCGCCGCCATCCGCTTTGTCGAAGTACCCGTCCTTGGCGTTGCCGGAAAACACGGCGGAGACGTCGCTGTTAGAACCCCACACGGCGATCTGGATATCGTAGGCGGTGTCGTCCACCTCCTGTGCCGTAACGGCCTTGTCCGCCAGTACCGCCTTGGCGTCCGCAATGGCTTTTTTCAGCCCGTCCAGAACGGCAATATCCTCAGACTTGAGCCAGTGGTACTCTTTCAGCTCGGTCTTGGCGGCGGCATCCTCGGCACTCTCCGCAATGACCGTCATATCCACAAGGTTCTGGGCGTAGTCGATAGCCCCTTGGAGCCGGGCGCGGGCACGCTCCGATGTGCCGGTGGTAAACGCGATAATCATTGGGTTGTCCGTGTCCTTTGTGCCGGGGATCAGCCATGCGGTGAGTTCATATTCCTCCAGGTCGAGCCGGTCTGTGGTGTTGGCATAACCGCCAGGACGGCTTCCAGCGCTGGCACCCCGCTGGTACATATCGGCCCCGGCAAAGTTAATGTCTTTCCCATCAATGTTGATGATCACACCCGCGTGATCATCGCTTTTCACAAGCTTGCCGGTCAGCTTATCCGCGGGACGGATGTGCATCCCGTCCGCGCCTTCCCAATAGACACACACCACATAGGGTTCCACTCCATTGTCCACGTTGGCGGCGGGAATCGTGAGTTCCTTACCGTCGCCGGTGACAATGATCGTGCCGTTGCTGCTCTGCTTTACTTCGTCAACCAAAATACCAGCCGTGCTGAACAGTTTCATCTTGGTGACCGCGCCGTTTTCTACCGTCAGCGTGATGTTGGTGCCACTGCTTTTCAGAGATTGGGTAACCTCGTCCATGGTCGCCGGACGGTCGTTGATGGTAACGCCGCCCTTGCTGATGAGGGCCTCCACACCAGCTTTGATATCCGTCCCAAAGTAGTCATCCAGGACATAGTTGCCGTCGAAGCCCATCTTGAAGTCCCGTTCCTCGGCAGCAATTTTGTAGGCGGCGCTGCCGTCACAAACCAGGGTAAACGTAGCCAAGGCACTGCCTAATTTCATAGAACCCACCACGCCCAGGGGATTCATCTTCATGGGCCCCTTGCTATTCAAATCCTCGGTGCCCCCAAGGACATTGCCCAGTTCAAACAGCATCTTGTCATAGGCAAAATTGCCCGCAGTGCCAGCATCCGCCATCTTTTTGGCCTCAGCCAGCTTTTCCGCATAGGGTTTCCAAATTTCGTCGGTCACCCAATAGCAGTTGGAGGGTACATCCGTGCCATCCTTGCTGACGCGCACATCCTTGGTGGTTTCCTCCGCATAGGCAATGGCGTGCTTTAGGGCAGCCAGCGCGGAATCGCCCCGTGTAAAGCCGATTACATGGTTCTCGCCTTCGTCGGAACTCCACATGATGAGATTCTCCGTCACCGCGTATTGGTCGGTGCGGCGATGGCCCCGGATGAACTGGGTGTGGCGGAACTCCTCCTCAAAGTTCTTCCCGATCAGGGAGTCGCCCGCGCCGATGGTCTCGGTGGCGCCGTCAGGCAGGAAGTAGGGCTGCTTGTTGGCGTCGGGATTATTGGGGTCGGTGTTCTCAATCAGGCGGCCAGACTGGGCCACGGCCCGCTTGGCCATCCAGCCCTTTTCGCCATCCTGCCAGTAGATCATCATGTCCCCAGCCTTGATTGCCGGATCCACGTTCCCGGAGGGAAAGTCGATTCCCAGCGCATCGCCGCCAGCCCGGGTGAAGCGGGTCACGCCGTCCTCGGTCTCTACTTCACTCACCGAGGTCGAGGTGAGGAAGGTGGTGGAGATCAGAGCAACGGTCTCGCTGCCAGGCACCGCATAGAGTTCTACGGTCTGCCCCTTCACAAAGGAGAGATATTTGGTGAACAGGAACGCCGCTGTTTCCAGATTCACTGGTTTACCTGCTTCAAAATCGGACTCCACTTTGGGCATGAAGAAATTATCATTCCAGCTGCGCTGTTTGTGGACCGACCATGCCCAACCACCGTTCACTGTCCAAAGGCCGGTTTCCTCGCTGCCATTGATGACTATAGACTTTGCGTCGGCTTCATGCGGGATCTGCTGGCCGTTGGCATAAACTCGACCGGCCTTGCTGATGGCTTTGATCCCGGCCTCCGCGGAACCCTCCGCGTAGTAGGAATCAAACTGCTTTTCCGTCATAGCCATACCCTCGCCGCTGGTCTCGCCAACGCAGACGATGGTATCCAGCTTGTAATACTCATTGCCACCGAACTCCACAGTTTCCGTCGCGATGACAGCCGTGTTGGTGGCGGAGACATAACCTACCTCAAATCCCAACGCCTCGCCCAGGTCACGAAGCTTAAAGTAATTGTTTCCATCAATCATGTATTTCTGGGCGGACACTTCTTTGCCGTCAATGATCAGCTTCCAGTCACTCGCGCCCGCGGAGGCGGGCTTCAGTGCGCTCCCCTCGCCGCCAACGGGGGTATAGCCCTTCCCGGTGGTCAGGGACACTGTTTTGGCGGCATCGTCAAAGGAAACCTCAAACTGCGCGGCGGTTCCGTCCAGCAGGGTTGCCAGATCGCGGAGTTTAAAGTAGTTGTTCCCCTTGATGATGTATGCGGTACAGGGGACGGACTTCCCATCCACTGCCAGCTTGGTGGTAGATGGATTCGCCGCCGAGGCCTCAGCGGCGGCAGCGGGAACCACCAGGCCAAGCGTCAAGATGACAGCGAGGGTGAGGGACAACAGCTTGCTTTGTTTTTTCATTACGCTCTCCTTCCTTTTCCTTTAAATTTTGCTTCCAGGGTTTCCGTTCACGTTGCGATAGGTATTGACCAGCAGCTTGTCATAAAGCCGCCAAATCACGATGGATAGGATCCCGCTCGCCCCAATGCCCGCGAATACCAGCGCGTCCAGCACCCCAGCCGTTCCTGCCTGAATACACCCGGCCATCCCGGCAAGGCCGGAGGCTATAACCAATATAGCGCGAAGGCAGCAGCCGGATCGGATGGATTGGTCGATCTCGTCCATAGATTGCTCCTGGATAAATCCTTTTGCCAGCAGGAAGCGGGCTATGCCTCCCAGCTCCAGCAGCCACGGAACCACGGACAGCAGTCCCAGCCCTGCGGCAGCATGAGAGCAGTTGATGGGGGCGTTCACAAGGGCGCAGGTCAAATACAGGCACAGGCCGGCCAGTTCCGTCAGGCCGATGCGGAACTTCTGCCGCTTCAAACGGCCATCCGCGCTCTCCCAAGATTTCCACAGGCCCACATATTGGTACACGGTGCGGTAACCTTTTCGGTTCCTCGCGGCCACCCGGACAGCCTGGTTGTCCGAAAAATAGCGGTCGCGGTAAGATGTCCGTTTCTGTCCCATGGCGCTTAATCAGAAACGAGGCTTCTGTTCTTCCACCTGCCAGAGAAGAAGTAGCCGATGCAGACGCACGCAGGCAAAACACGGGACAGGCCGGTGCCCCAGAAATAACCCAGTGTGGTCATAAACCAGTCTGTCTCAGGCGTGACCTGGAAAATCACATATACAAACAGCAGACTCAGGCCCACCTTGCAGACCACGCCGTCCAGGATGCCGATTACAAAATTCAACGCCGCATTGCCGGAGCCGATCACCATGGACTGGAAGGAACTGGTCACGGCGGACACCAGGATGTGCACCGCCAGCATCTGGATATAGAATACGCCCAGGGACTGCACTGCCTCATCCGGCGTAAAGATACCAAACACCTGGTGGGGGAATATCATAATGACGGCGCTGATAACCACAGCAAACGCTACGCTGCAAAGGAGGGTGCACAGGACGGACTTCCGGGCGCGATCCTGCTTTTTCGCGCCCAGGTTCTGTCCCACCATGGCGGCGCTGGCTTGGGACATACTGGCTGTGAATATCTCCAGGAATTTTTGGAGCTTGTTGCCGATCCCGTTGGTGCCGGAAGCAATATCGCCGCAGGCGTTAACACTGGCGTTGACCCACATCATGGAGGCGCGCACCAGCACCGAGCGGAGGGCCTGGGGCAGACCCAGCTTCAGCAACACGGTCATATGATGCCGGTCGCATTTGAAATAAGACAGCCTCAGCTCGAAGGCGAAGGTCTCCTTATGCCGGTACATATACATGAAGGAGGCGGTAAAGGAGGCGATTTGGGAGAATACTGTGGCAATGGCCGTTCCTGCGGCGCCCAAATCGAAAACCGCCACCAGGAGTATGTCAAGGAAGATGTTGACCACCGCCGCGATCATGATAAACATCAGTGGGCGTTTGCTCTCGCCCATGCCCCGCAGGACACCGCACACCGCGTTGTAGCCATAGATGAATGGCAGGCCGAAGGCAGTGATCAGCATATAGGAGCGCGCCTGGCCCAGCGCCTCTGCCGGACAGTTCAGCAGGTTCAGGATCAACCCGTTCGCCGCTACAGTGACCGCCATGAAAACGATGGAGGCCAGCAGCATCAGGGTCACAAAAGTCCCAATCGCGCTTTTCTGTTCCTCATGCTTTTTGGCACCCGCCAGTTGGGCGATGTAAATTTGACCAGCCGCCGCGAAAGCGGTTGCCACAGGCATGAGAAAATCCGCGATCTCTCCGCCGGTATTGACGCCAATGGTGCCCAGGTTTCCAACGAAGTGTCCCACGATAATCAGATCTACCATAGAGTAGAGCTGCTGGATCAGGTCGGTGAACACGATGGGCAGGGCAAACATCAGCAGGGACGACATGATCGGTCCGTCTGTCAGATCCCGGCCCACCATTCCCTTGATGATCCGGTCCTCGCTGATATCGTCCGCCGCCTTGTCAAGTGTCTCAATGGTGGAGCCGTCCCGGATCACCGTTATTTTATCTGCTACATAAGAAATCTCATTCAGCTTATGAGAAATAATTATCGAAGTCATGCCCTGCTTCTTAAACTCCAGCATCAGATCCAGAAGCGCCTGGGAATCCGATTCATTTAAGGAGGCCGTAGGCTCGTCTAATATCAGCAGCTTTGCATGCTTTGCCAGTGCCTTCGCAATCTCCACAAGCTGCTGCTTTCCTACGCCGATGTCTTTGATCAAGGTCCGTGAGGATTCCTTAAGACCTACCTGGCGCAGATATTTGTCCGCCTGTCCGTAGGTTTCGCTCCAGTCAATGGCCGCCTTTTTTCCGCGCTCATTTCCAAGAAACATATTTTCCCCGATGGTCATATAGGGGATAAGTGCCAATTCCTGATGAATGATGACAATGCCTTTTTCTTCGCTGTCCTTAATCTTTCCGAACTTACAGACTTCTCCGTTGTAAATAATGTCTCCCTCGTAGGTTCCGTAAGGGTAAATGCCGCTTAAGACATTCATAAGCGTGGACTTTCCGGCGCCGTTTTCCCCTACCAGGGCGTGGACCTCGCCCTCTTCCACCTTTAGATTGACGTTGTCAAGCGCTTTGACGCCCGGGAATGTTTTGGTGATGCTTTTCATTTCCAATAAAATCTTCGCCAATTTTATAATCCCCCTGTTTTATTCCTGTCCTGCAATCACATTCCGGTACACGGTTACTGAGAACAATTCCCAGTCACAGATGCATGCGCCTGCAAATTGTTCCGTGCACCGGAATGTGATTGCTGATTCCAGTTCTTTTTCATAGAACGGAACAGGCGGGAGAATCCCGCCTATTCTCATTTTTGTCTGCATTTTGCTGATTACTGAAGGTCTGCCTCCGTATAGTAACCGGAATCAACCAACAGCTCTTTGTAGTTGTTCACATCTGCGAATACCGGCTCGCAAAGATAAGAGGGAACTACGATAGCGCCGTTGTCATAAGTCTCGGTATCATTTACTTCCGCCTCTTCGCCCTTCATGATGGAATCTACCATCTTTACTACCTGGCTTGCCAGTGTACGGGTATCCTTGAAGATGGACATGGACTGTTTTCCTGCAATCATGTTCTTTACATTGGCAACGTCACAGTCCTGACCTGTGATAACCGGCCATTCGCCTGTGTAAGCAGCCTCAAGCGCATTGGTTACGCCAAGTGCGGTGGAGTCGTTGGAGCAGAGTACTACGTCAAGCTCTGTGCCGTCCGCATAGTAGGAAGCAAGAATGGCATCCATTCTGGACTGTGCGGTTTCTGTCGCCCAGTTTGCCGTTGCAACCTCTGCAAATTCCTTCTGACCGGACTGGATCACCAGTTTGCCGGACTCGATATAGGGATTCAGTACATCCATAGCGCCGCCATAGAAGAAGTTGGCATTGTTGTCGCCCGGGTCACCGGTAAAGATCTCCATGTTGAAGGGTCCCTCGGCATTTTCCAGATCAAGAGCCTGTACAATGTACTCGCCCTGCTTCTGACCTACCATGTAGTTGTCAAAGGTTGCATAGTAGGTAACTGCGTCGGAGTTCATCAGCAGACGGTCATAAGCGATAACCGGAATGTTGGCTTCCTTTGCCTGAGCCAGAACGGTTCCGAGCGCGTCGCCGTCGATGGATGCGATAACCAGAACCTTGCAGCCGTTTGTAATCATGGTTTCAATCTGGGATACCATTGTTGCGTTGTCATTGCTTGCATACTGCAGGTCTACGGTGTAGCCTGCTGCTTCCAGTTCCGCCTTCATGTTGGAGCCATCCTGATTCCATCGCTGAAGATCCTTGGTGGGCATTGCCACGCCTACCAGACCTCCTTCTCCGCCTGCGCTCTCTGCTCTCTCTCCTGCTCATTCAGCGCTGCGAGTTTATCCTTCCTGCTTTGTTCCTCTTTCTTTGTCTCCTCCAGATTTTTCCGGCTGTTTTGATATGCCTTTTCCGTTGCGGCTATCTTCGTCAGAACACATCTCGCATCCTCTACCTTCTGGCTCAGCTTA
>OFGM01001354.1_pt1 | contig 14951 bp, 14 predicted proteins | sample 1521741 | NCBI WGS metagenome assembly OFGM01 (sample SAMEA3504079, study PRJEB24116) | mouse gut metagenome | biome: mouse gut; feature: mouse-associated habitat; material: faeces | place: Denmark | collected 2011
AGTTTCTTCATCATTTGATACACTAACACCTATATCCTCAAATCTTTGCTTCATTAATTTTTGCATCATACTATAGTACTGCATATCTTTTTGTTTTGTAATTTGAGAAGAATGTATACGATAATTGAGTAAAATATCCTTCAAAGTTGCAATACTGCTTACTTTTGCAATCTCCCACCATAAACAATAATCCTCTGCTCCGGCAAACTCTTCATTATATCTCAAATGATTCTGTTCAAGTATTTCCCTGCGTATCATTACTGTAGGATGCGCAACACAGGAATTAAAAATCAATTCTGCTTTAAGCTGCTTTGAATCTGTAGTGAACACTCTATCATATTGCTGGATTTCAGTTCCAAAAACACGAATTCCGGTTCCAAGAAGTCCCACTTTTTTGTTTTTTTTCATATAAGCAACTTGCTTTTCTAACCGATTGTTTATAGAAATATCATCCGCATCCATACGTGCAATATATTCACCAGTTGCATAATCCAACCCCTTATTCAACGTAACGACAATCCCTGAATTTTTTTCATTTTCTAAATAAACAATTCTTGAATCATCATAAGATCGTATAATTTTCTCTGTTTTATCAGTAGAGCCATCATTGATAATGATAAACTCATAGTCCGTATATGTTTGACTCAAAATACTCTCTATTGCTTCCCCAATATACTTTTCTGCATTATAAGCAGGCATTATTATACTTACTTTTTTCAATACATTACCTCCCGTGTTTCCAATTAGACATTTTGGCATATAAAATTAATAAATTACTTTTATTTTCAATTATCCACCTTGTTTGCCTGTTAATATCTCCAATTTTACCTATCGCTTCTCTTAATATTATATCTGAGCATATCCTTTCAACCGCAAGTTTGCGTTCCTTTCTTTTGAATGTCGAAGTTCGATAATAATAATTACAAATAGCCATTAACGCACCGCTTACCAGCTGTTGCAAATACGCCGCTTGATATTCCTCTTCATTGCCCCATGCCCTTTCCAATGCCTTTTCTATTTCTTTTGCTGCTTTTTTATAAGCTTCAAAATAATCCTCATGAAATCTATGGACAGCACTTTTCTTATTCATATAGCGATTATAATAAGCTTCTTTGATATAGGAAATTTTATTTGCCTGCCCAAATGCATATAGATTAAAAATTCGATCTTCAGAAAATTTTATGCCAAGCGGAAACTGAAGTATTCTGGGATTCAGTTTTTTGTCACTGTATTTATTATTCTTATAGATACAACGACAAGCAGAACCTGCCATTTCCAATAATAGCGATGGCGTAAAATCTGATTTTTTCAAAATCTGATTTTCCAGTAACTGTGTTATAGTATCAACTTGGATTTTCCCATTAGAATATACTGTTATCGCGTCACACATTACTACTTCTGCACCGGTTTCTTCTGCTTCCTTTAAAAGCCGTTCATACATATCTCTTTGTATCCAATCATCAGAATCTACAAAACCGATATATTCACCAACAGCTATTTCTATTCCCCGATTTCTTGCAACGCTTACCCCAAAATTTTCCTGATGAATAACTCTAACACGTTCATCTTGTTTTTCATAAGCCTGGCAAATATCTAAACTACTGTCTCTTGATCCATCATCTATAAGTATAATTTCTATATTTTTTTCTGTCTGTGCCAATACCGATTCAACACATTTTGTTAAATGTTCTTCTGCATTATATACCGGTATAATAATACTTACTCTTATCATTTTAGTCTTCCATTTCTTTTAACCAATTTATTAAGAAATTTGACTCTGCCAAGCATCATTCCCACCACAATATACGGAAGTATATTGGGAGATTCATGAACCAATCCTAACTCTACCGACTGCTGAATATAGATAATAGCAAATGAAATGATACACCCTGATACAATTGCATCATTTATCCAGCATTTTGCTTTTGATAATATACTTCGCAGCGACATTACCCACAATAATCCACCTAAAAACCCATATGCAGTCGCTATACTAACCAAACAGTTATGCCAATTTCCTTCTAAACTCCCTGTGCCAAACAGGAAATTTTCAAATAAACTTTGAAATCCTTGTTCCCACAATATATCTCGTCCATTAAATAGCGGCTTTTCAAATTTTTTAATACTCCACAAATTTAATTCTGTCATATAATTACCTTTTGAAACCCCAACGACAAAGACTGCAACAAATAGTGGAATTAACAACAACCAGACATATTTTCTGTCTGCTTTTACTATAGCTGTCCTTGGAATTATGGATAATACAATTAAAATTGCTACAATAGAAAACCAAATACAGGATCTCGAATCAGTGGGAGCAATCAACATAATATACAAAATTGTAGTTGCGGTTATTATTATTTTACCGCTAATTTTACCTTCATAATTATAGAATGGAATCAAATAAATCAAATAACTATATAACGCAATCATTCCAATCGTATTAGGATTCCATCCTGAAAATACCGTTCCATAGTTATATGTATATAAAACTACTATTCCACTAACTAGATATACTATTCCAGTTAATCTTATCGCCTTTTCCTTAGTTTCCATTTTACTTAATATGTATACCAACGCGAAAACTGAGATATAGTTCAGTCCCTCCATGCCATATCCTTGTATATAGGAATCAAAAATAAATAAACAAGACATACTGCCTAATATTATCAAATTCTGTCTCTTCACATAGCAATGTTTCTTTTTATAATTAACTAAAACTATAATGACAAAAATTATATAAATTATCACTCTTGCTCTCTCAGTTGTTTGATACGCCTCTCCTAACCCTGTACCATTAAACAGATTAACAATCCATAAGATAACCATAATAGTTGTATATAAAATACTGTTCATGTATCTTTTCCTTCCACTGTTGCCATTCTAAAAACCTCTTATCAACTTATAGTAAATCCAAAACAAGTTTCCCAAAGGTTGGGTAATCCAAATAAGTATTTTATTTTTTCCTAAGTACTGTAAATTTTTATTTTTTGATAACCTTTTAAAACAATGATACTTTCCTGCTAAACATATTTTTTTTATATAAGAATGTGATAAATCTATTCTTTGCATATAATATAAGCAAAATCCGTTAGGATTTTGCTTCATTAACAAATTATAATTTACTGTCAACCCATCTTCCTGATATTCGCAAACTGTAGCAACCTGATCTATTAATTTAAATTTATACTTTTCACTAATCTTATCATATAGGACACTTTCTCCTATAAATTTTTCATTCTCAAATAAGGGGAATTTATAGTCTTTAGCAATATTAGTTTTTATGATGACAGAAAATTCCCCATTACAACGATATATATCCGACAATTCAAACAAAGAGCTTTCTTTTAGTTCTTCTGGAAATATTTCTGACAATATTTTTCCTGAAGCATCCATTTTATAAGCAATGAATCCATGACAATCTAAATTTGAAAATTCTTCAACAAACTTATGTATAAAACCTTCTTTTATCCAATCATCTGAGTCTACACAAAAAAAGAAGCTTCCCTCTGCATACTTCAATGCTGTATTATAAGCAACATGTTTCCCCCCATTATCTTGTTTAACATATTTTATCGGTATTTTATTTTCCTCACGAAAACTATTTATTAGATTTTCTGTATCATCTACAGAACCATCATCTACAATCAACCATTCAAAAATATCACCATCCTGATATTTTAATGAGTCGTATACCCTCGAAAGCTTATCTCTTCTATTATATGTTGGAGTGAAAATTGTAAGAATCATTTCACATAACCATCCCCATTTATCAATTTCTTTTTCATTTCTTCTTTTTGTTCTTTTGATATTGATTTCCTCAGTGTATATTCCTCATTAAATATTGGTGCATTTTTCATTGCTGCTTCATTTTCTATTACATACTCATCAATAGTTTTTATAGGTCTTGCTGGATTTCCTGCATATACAGTATTACTATCTATAGATTTTGTTATTACACTTCCTGCACCAATAATCACATTATCTCCTATGGTTACCCCCGGCAAAATAACACTATTAGCGCCAACAAAGACGTTATTTCCAATAGAAACACGTCCTATTTTAGCATATCCAATGTATGGACAAGTACTTGCATCATGACCAAGTACCTGTACATGCGGACCAAATGTTACATTATCTCCTATTTGAATCAACCAACAATGTGATGGATCTAATTCAAAACCTAATTGCGGATTAAAATTCTTACCAACAGTAAGACCCATTTTTTTTAATCTATCAAGTGTATATTCGCCGCGAATACGATATACTAGCTCTTTAATCAAATTCATATTTTCTTTCTCCAGATATTCCAACAACTTATTGAAAAAAATCAACACCTAATAGCCGATGTAACGGTTTACTTATTATTGAACGAATCTTTTGCTGTTTTGATAAACAACTCCCCATATACCAGTGAACAGAAACTGTATTATGAGTTTTACTTAAACGTCCTGTCGTACTTTCATAAGGATTAAAATATTCTTTTGGATATACCGTTCCCCATGAAAATTCTTGATAAGAACCATCTTTTTTCAATCCAAGCCTTTCTAATGCCTGTGTATTTAATTTTGGACACATAGACACCCCATGCTTTCCATCCAATAAAGGTTCATACTCCCCTAGCATTGTTCGTAAAGCCAAACTGCTAGCAACCGAACCATATCCCAAACCGCTATTTATATCCGCATCTTTCGGATTAGAAGCCTCTGTTCCATCAGTTTCAAATCCAAAAAATGCTTGATTAGTTAACAAAAAATCAAGATTCTTGAGTACTTCAACATCTGTATCAAAATATAAACCACCTTTTTGATATACGACTATCAACCTAACATAGTCACTCAAAAATGCATATTTTTTATTTTCATAGCACCATTTTGTATAACCATTTAAATTTATGTCAAAATTCTTCTCATTCCATTCAATAATTTCATAGTCTGGACAATATTTTTTCCAACTGGCAATACATTTTTTTGCTAACTTTGGTTTTTCTCCTTTTCCAAACCAACAATAATGAATTATTTTAGGTATCATTCAAGATAAACTCCTTCCTATAATTTATCTGTATAATCAAGTTATTTTTTTGCATATTTCACTTTTTTCTTGTGTAACATTTCATAAAAACTTTTAGGAAGTAAACCTATAAAAGGTGACCGTAAAATATATATATAATGCCAGTATGGAAGTCTTAGACTTTTTATAGCAAAAGCACTTACTCTCATTTCATTAAAACGATATTTAAACTTTCTTCGATTTGTAGCTTCCCGATCATCTCTCATTTTGTACAAAGCTTCCGATAAATTATAGCCTTTATATCCTTTTGAATACATTTTAATCCACAAATGCCAATCTTCTACTCTTAAATATTTCTTCGAAACTGTATATCCTTCTACTTTTTCATAGGCCTCTTTTCGAACCATTGAAGCTGCATGGGCAAATGGTGTTCCTCTTGAAAAGTCTTTTAGTTCTGGTTCCCCCTTTTGATTTCCTATACCAAAATCTCCCCTATCATCAAAATATATCATAGCTGTACTAACGATAGCATATTCTGGATGGTGATCTAAAAAATCAACTTCTTTTTCAAATCTATCATAAATGGAGAAATCATCTCCGTCCATTCGTGCTATATATTCTCCTTGAACATACTTCAAACACTGATTTAATGTATAATTTAATCCCATATTTTTTGCATTTTCATATACTTTGATATTGTCATATTTATTTGCATACATCAATGCAATTTCCAATGTTCTATCCGATGAACCATCATCACACATTATCAATTCCCAATTTTTAAATGTTTGATTTACAATCGAATTGATTGCTTCGGACAAAGTATCTGCACAATTATATATCCCCATAATCACTGATACTTTTGGTTTCATAAAAACTTCCTCTCTTACTGTTCTAACAACTTCCTTCGATCTAACAAAATTTTACGAAATAATTCTTTTTGTTCAAACTTTGTCAACGCCAGATTATAAGCATTTCTACTGTATTCTTCCCGTATGCATTCATTCTCATATAATTGATTCATGGCATACAATAGTTCTTTTGTACTTCCTTTTTTTACGATAAGGCCGGTCTCATTTTTATTCATTGCATCAACAGGACCTGGAATATCTGTTACAATAACCGGTACTCCCATTGCCTCTGCTTCTGCTACTCCCATACCAAATCCCTCACGGTAACTCGGCAAAATATATGTATCCATTGCAGATAAATACTGTTCCACAACATTCGTAAATCCCGTATATAACACATGATTACATTTTTTTGACCATGTAAATAGCATCTCATCAATACCAGAATCATTCTCGGTTTCACCGACCATCATCAGATACACTTCAGGATTATCTTCCGATAATTTTTTGAAAGCACCAAGCAACTCGTTAATACCTTTATCTCTTGTGATTCGCCCTACAAAGCCATACACAAAGCTCTCTTTTGAAAGTCCGTATTTCCTACGAATAATTTCTCGATATTCTGTCTTCTTGGACATATCAAATTTTTCCAAATTAACACCACATGCACTTCCATTCCATATGACAGAGCCCTTGTTTTTTGGATATAAGTTTTCCTTGTGTGCAAATTCTAAATTACTTATGCTATCTGGCTCAATCCAAGTAGATAAACTACACACTCTCTTTTCCACAAGCTTAAATATTTGCCTTTTTACTCCTTGAAATCCTACAAAAGCCATGCCCCATTGACAATATAATCTAATCGGAATTTTGGCTAATTTACCTGCCAGAGCAGCATAAAGGGATGCATTGGGTGTTGAATATTGAATCAGATCAAATTTTTCTCTTTTAAAGATTTTTTTCATTTGTATAATTGCCTCAATTCCCGAAATGCTAATTCCTCTCTTCATAAAAATTGGAAAATAATGTATATACTCCGGTAATTCTTTGGCAAACTCTTCATCTCCACTGCAAATAAAACTAATATCCCAATCCGTATTGTCATGTAAATATATTGCTGTTCTTAGCACAAATGTTTTAAGTGTTAACGGTATTGTGCTGATAAAACAAATCTTTTTCATCAAAATACCCTTCTTTTTTATACTTTAATCGTACTATCTACACTAAACTTTTTACTGGAACTCCTACATACGTCCCAGTTTCCTTAATATCCTTAATCACAACTGCACCTGCACCTATCATACAGTCTGGACAGATGGAAACATTATTGCTGACGGTTGCTCCAGCACCAATCCATGTTTCTTCACCCACATAAACATTCCCACATAAATGACTGCCTACTGCGATATGTACATAATCGCCTACCTCACAATCATGATCTACAGACGAACAAGTGTTAATAATGCAACCTCTACCAATTCTTGCGCCCGAATTAATTACTGCTCCTGCCATAACAACTGTTCCTGCGCCTATCACTACATCTTCTGCAACAACTGCATGCGGATGAATAAGTGTAGCCAGTTTTTCATCTGGAATAGATTCCTGTATCCGCTTCCGGACATTTGCATTGCCAATCCCAACAATTACATCTATCTCCATCTTTCTAACTTCGGAACTTTTTCCTACTACTGGATAACCTCCGCATTCATGGATATTTTCATCATCATCCAAAAAAATGATTTCATTGTAACCATTCTTTCTTGCAATATCTGCGACTACCTTTCCATGACCACTCGCACCAACAATTGCTAATTTCCTCATTTTTATATCCTCGCATTATCTTTCGTTTCAACGACCGCTGTTCCCATAAATTCTTCCATAGTTGCACAACTCTCGGAATTGATTCCCTTTCGCTTCAATACGATCCAAACTGTCTGGAAAATAATCTTCCAATCTCCAAGAAATGTAATATGATCTACATACTTCACATCCAGATTGAACTTTTCATCCCAGCTGATAGCGTTCCTTCCATTCACCTGTGCTAACCCAGTAAATCCCGGTCTAACTTCATGCCGTCTTGCTTGATGGGAATTATAAAGGGGAAGATACTTTACGAGAAGCGGTCGAGGACCGCAAACTGCCATCCGTCCAGATAGAATTGCTGCCAATTCAGGCAATTCATCCAACGAAGTAGAACGCAGCATTTTACCAAAAGGAGTAAGTCTTTTCTCATCTGGTAGCAACTCTCCATTTTCATCTCTTTCATTGCTCATTGTCCGGAACTTATATAACTTAAATATTTTCCCATTCAATCCTGGTCTTTCCTGCGAAAACAAAACAGGCGACCCTAGCTTAACTTTCACCAGAATTGCAATAACCAGCATGACAGGACTTAAAACGGTACACGCAAGCAATGCACACAGAAAATCCTGAGGACGCTTTATGTACTTTTCATAGAATCTTTTTCTATGTTCCATCTTAATCCCCCTTACAAGAAGCAACTCTTAATAATCTCTATAATCCTATCCTGTTGTTCTATTGTCATCTTATTATCACTTGGTAAACACATCCCTCTATGAAATATATCCATTCCTACATCCAACGGACGTTCATCCTTTCCGATTGCTCCACTTGCTATATAGCTTTCTGATTTGTCATAAACCTTCCCTTCACGGGTTATAAAATCATTTCTTTGATAAATTGGCTGCATATGCATTGGTTTCCATATTGGACGACCTTCTGCATTGTATCTTGCTAATGTTTCGAGTATTTCTGTTGGACAACTTTTTCCCATTTCACTGGTATAAAATGCCTCGCGATCACTTCTAAACTGTTCGCACATCGCCTCTTCTTTGATAAGCATGCAGCTTAACCAATAATTAGGTTTGCTTTTCTCTCCATCAAACGGATTCATCTCGATTGGTAAATTCTTCAATCCTTCTTTATATCGTTCATAGATAGCTTTTTTTTGTTCTATATGCTCTTCCAAATATGGGAATTGTCCTCTGACTACTCCTGCAATGATATTACTCATACGATAATTGTATCCAAGCTCTTCATGCTGATACCAAGGTGCATCTTCTCTAGATTGTGTAGACCATTTTCGAACCTTATGCGCTGCTTCTACATCATCTGTTAACACCATCCCCCCTGATGTTCCTGTAATGATTTTGTTCCCATTAAATGAAATCGCATTATATGCGCCAAATGTTCCTGTTTGTATTCCTTTGTAAGAGGCACCAAGAGATTCTGCTGCATCTTCAATTAAAATTGCTTCATGTTCATCACAGATTTTCTTGATCTCATCTATTTTTGCCGGCGTTCCATATAAATGTACCGTAATAACTACTTTCACATCCGGATATAACTCAAATGCCTTTTCAAGTGCAACGGGATCCATATTCCATGTATCGTATTCACAGTCGATAAAGACTGGAATTCCGCCTTCATATACGACAGGATTCACTGATGCATCAAATGTCATATCTGAACAAAACACTTTATCACCTGGTTTCACGCCTGCCAGCTTTACTGCCATATGAAGTGCAGCAGTACCAGCCGAAAGCGCCACCGCATATTTACAGCCAAGTTTTTCACACACAAGTTTTTCTGCTTCATCAATGTTTTTTCCGATAGTTGACATCCAATTTGTCTCATATGCTTCTGTAACATACATCAACTCTTCTCCATGCATAGTCGGAGAAGAAAGCCATACTTTATTCGTAAAAGGCTTTCCTTTCATAATCTTCTACTCCTTCATCCCACAAACCGATATAATAACTTCATTCATATGTCTATCTGCTAAGACATTTGTCAACTGCTCATTTTATTCTTTCCATATGAATCAACTTATCTTCGATTTCCCCTTCTCTCTCTTCGTAATTTTCTATGAACTAAAAAAAGCCCCCTAAGGGCTTCCTCTCTTCCTCTTCTCTATATTGTTTTACTGATAATCTCTAATCCGACCTGCACTCTCTGCATTCTGCCGAACATTTCCACTTCCAGATATGCCTTCCTTTTATGCCTGTCTATCTTACGAATACATCCTTCCATTCCTTGCAGCGGTCCGGAAATGACTCTCACCTTTGATTGCTCAATAATTCCTTCAGACATTTCCACAACCTGCTTTTCACCGCCAAAGGTCAACAAGAACTGTATCTCTTCTTCTCGCAGCGGTACAATGTCATCACCGATGCCAAGAAGCTTAGTAAGACCAATGACATTTTGCAGTTCTATGAATAATCCTTCTATTTTTTCAGTAACTACAAAAACATATCCGGGAAACAGAATTTTTTTATGTACTGTCCATACTCCTCGGATATGTCTCTTTTCTTCATAATAAGGGATAAAGCAACGTTCCAGTACACTGTCAGATACGTTTTTTTCACATTGCTGTACAATGCTCTCTTCCGCACCTGTGCGTACCTGCACAACATACCACATATTTTTTGCTCCTTTTGTCTGATATCCCTTGCCTGTTTTGTTTTTACATATAGGAAATCTGCATGAATGCAAAATGGGTATGCTTCGCCATTCTGTCTTCATCCAGGCAGACTTCTCATTACATCTATTACATCTAACACTTTCAAACGCGGCAAGGCGACGATTTGAAAGTGTTAGAATTTTTCTTATTCGCATGCTCATATTCCTCATATGAGCCGTAGATATTCTATCATATCTCCTCAGAAAATTCCATATCTTTTTTTATAATTTTCTAAATTCCGACATTTCCTACTCTTTTAGTATATTTTATCACGCTTATATTTTCAATAGTAAATATTGGAATTTATTCCTGTTTCCATACCTAATACGCAAAATAAGCCAAAGGACACTCTTCTGGCATCCTTTGGCTCATAATTATTTTCATATCCTACACCGGATAACTTCCGTTTTCCGTATCTGCAATTGCTTGGTCTACGCCAGTCTGCTGTGCTTCTCTGTATTTGAAGAATTCTGTAGCAACCTGTGGGAACAGTGCGTAAGACAATACGTCTTCTTCCTGCTGTGACCACTGTGCCATCTCGCCGCGAAGTGTATCAAGCTCAGCGTCAAGAAGATCTGCCGGACGGCATGTAATCTGCTTTTCATCGCCGATACATTTTTTAACAACTTCCGGATTAAATGGTTTTACAGTTGCACCGTATTTTCCGCGAAGTACGTCTTTGGTTTCTTTAGTAGCCATTTTGTAACGTTCTCCCATAAGCACGTTGAATACAGCCTGTGTACCTACGATCTGGGATGAAGGTGTTACAAGCGGCGGCTCACCTAAGTCTTTACGTACCTTCGGTACTTCCTCAAGCACATCATAGTACTTGTCTTCTGCGCCCTGCTCTTTTAACTGGGATGTCAAGTTGGAAAGCATTCCGCCTGGTACCTGGTATAACAATGTCTTGATATTTACGCCTAAGTTCTTCGGATTCAAAAGACCGCTTTCCAATGCTTCGTCACGGATCGGACGGAAGTAGTCAGCAATTTCAGCCAGAAGATTCTGGTCAAATCCTGTATCGTAAGGTGTTCCTTTGAAAGTCTCTACCATAACCTCGGTTGCCGGCTGGCTTGTACCAAGGGCAAATGGAGACATTGCGGTATCGATTACATCTACACCTGCTTCTACTGCTTTCAAGTATGTCATAGAAGCCACACCGGATGTGTAATGTGTGTGAAGCTGGATCGGAAGCTTTGTAGCCTCTTTCATGGCTTTGATCAGTTCCGCGTTTTTCAGCTCCACATATTTGCCATGCAGACTTGCATGGAATATTTCCATGAGAGTATTCTCAAATTCTCCGTTACTACAGCCTATGGGGAGGAATTTAATCGGGAGATTCGCTGTGACATTATATACTGTAACAAATATATATTCCTTGTCGGTGCGGTAAATACTACACCTTCCAGAGCCATCCAACTCCGGGCAGCTGTCGTTGTATTTTCGATTGATTTTTCTCCACCGGTATAGAGCCAAAATAATCGCAGCGAGGACGAATATTGCGACCGAACCATACGACGGGCCATCATAATATTCAAACACCGTCATATTATTCTCCGGGTTGTCTTTCTGATATACCACACCTATGCTGTCGCCAACAGCAAAACCATTGGCATGCATACCACCTTTATATGTTACACCGTTCACTGTAAATTTGTAATGTATTATAGGACCACTGTTGCCTATATAGCCGATATTTGAAATCACAGTCGATGTATGTTCCGGATTTGCCGACAATGCATTGTATTTGCGGTTTTGGAAATACATACCTCCAATAAGAAAAGGCACAAGAATCAGCAACATAGCACCAAATGGCAAGCGAGTTTCACCCCGCCGCCCAAAGAAAAACCGATATATTTTGCTGTCTGATTTCATTTTTTACCCATGTTGGTGTACTACGAAGGTTTCCAGTTTGCTCTCATCAAGATTGATTAGGGCATCGACTTCATCGCTTCCACCATCTTCAATCCAAAACAGTTGACCATTATCTTCAAAATTGCCCAATGAAATATAATGCTCAATAAGCTTCTTGCTGATGAGTATAACCATAGCAAAATGCGTTCCATCCCGGTCTTTCCAACCGAAATATTGACGGCGATATTGTTCATACGGATATACTATATATTCCAGCCAGCCTCCGGGATGTTCTATAAGGTATTCACCATTGGTAGACGGCTGTATGGAATCGGCGAAATGCTTTATCAATATTTCACGAGCCTTTTCATATTGCGATTGTGTGAGCTGATAAAATTCAGAACGGCTTATTCCAGAGGAACCAATATCTTCATCAACATAATCGCTTATAATTACATCATCGGCCTCCTTTGGAATCGCAATCATATAATTCTCAATCGACGAGCCTTCCTGAATCTTACTCCATCTATCTTTCCTACTATCATAAACATAACTGCCATATTCATAATTCATAGATAACGTATAAGCGTTTTTATCGCAGGAATATCCGAGATGAACATTATCATTTATGAACAGGCTATCGTTATCGATGTTGACATTAATGTCGCTCAAATCTTTAGGATATTGTCCGTGTCTGGCGTGGAAATCCTCAATTTTGTCAATAACTTGGTTTTCGGGATAATTCCTGTCACTCACAGCCACATATAGCAAGCCTGTGCCAAGTATCAACAATGCCACATATACCAGTCCTTCAATTTTCAAGATTTTCGATTTTACCTTGCTTGATAATTTCTTCAAGAAAAGAAGAGGAATTTGAGATATTATGAAGATAACCGTTGTTACAATCAATGCTCCAATGAAACGAGGGCCTACATATTCCCGCCAAGGATGAAGGTCAATGTTTAAAGCTTGCTTTCCAAGCCCCATAAGAGTAAAGAACAGAGCGAAGAACAGCCCGGACAGCAGAAGCATCAAACATACAATCTTGAAAAGATACAAGCCTGGCTTCGGCCACTTTACCATAAGGCCGACAAGCAGGATAATAACGCATATAATTATAATAATCTGAATCATACTCTATTTTGAGATTTTGATGACAATAAACCATAAAAGGAATACTAAACCAGATGATACGACAATGGAGAGGATTGTCAAAGGAATTACCCACGGCCAACTCTTGTAATAGAATGCCTCTAAGGACGTTAAGCCCGTTACAACGGTAGGAGCTTTTTCCTTTGCTTCACTGAGTGATTTATATTGAGTTATGCTGTCAGTTTTAGTGTCAATGACAAAATAATGCTCTCTTGGAAAAAACTCAAAAGACTGTTCTCCATAAAACGAATCACCTGAGACCTTGATTTTTGCAACCAATTCCACGATGCGCGTTCCGTCTTTGCGGACATATCCTGTGAAATATTCGCGGTCGAAGTCATCCGCAAGGGATTCTATCTGATAACCGTTAGGCAAATCGGCCTTATAGTATCCGTCCATTCCGCAACCGGTGTCAAAGATTGATGCACAGGCGAAACCTCCGATTAGACAAGTGAAATAGAACGAATATATAAACACGAATGGCGATAACAATGCCAATATGGTATTACGTTTCCGATGCTTCCTGCTTCGCCAACATACAATCCCAGCCAATGGTAGCGCAATCACCACTGCCAGCAAAGTAAAGATAACCAGTTGTATTATTATGCTGAATAATATCATTGTTTTAGCGGTTTAATAATCAAAAAGATAACATATACCCATAATGCAACAGTTACACTCCATGACCCAATAGTCCATTTTCGCCTGATTGTCATCGGTAGATTCATAAATTCACGATAATAGCGTTTAGCTCTTTTCCCATCAACCATAAACTGCATTATGACAAGTATAGCCAGTGAAATCCATACCATAGTAAAATTCTTCATGAGGAATATCCATGAGAATATAATCGCAATATATATGCCGACGTCCAACGGTCGATAATCCCAGAAATTCGGAAGATCATATCTACGGGAGCGTGACATCGACATTATGACAAAGGCACGGAATCTTATAACGGCATTTAATATATTATCTATCCGGTGTCGGATTCGTTCTGCGGATCTATTTCGGTTGCACCAACGCTTGATGTAGGTGTAGCTGTCGCTGTTCCATCCGCTGCGGAACACACAATGATGCTTATTACTGTGAGCTTCCTTTATTATTGATAAAGCTTCGTCCTCCTGTTTGTTATGGATAAGAGCCATGAGATAAAGCAACCTGTCGGGGTCATAATCCATTTTTGTTTCATCAGGATAGAATGTATCGGCATCGGGATTTTCAGAAATGAATCGTGAGATTTCGGTATCAGCTTGGCTGAAAATATGTTCATACAAATCCTTCATTTCGGAATCACCGGACTCTTTCGGGTCAATTAAATTCTCATATTTTGCCAACACCATTCCCGACAACGCGTAAGCTCCAGTACCGCGCAGACTAATGGGCGCATCGATACATTCCAGTGAATCCCATATTTCCCACCAAAGAGTATCTGCATACATCGGCTTGACCGTCAGCTTTGCTTCGTTTGGAAACGCTGAACCGTTTGCAAAAAAGTAAAGGCAGAAGAAATAGCCGCCATCAACTTTGAAGTTGATGTACGCACTCTGCCGGAAGCCATGCTCCCGGCTCACGTTGCGCCTTAGATCAGCCGCCGTTTT
>OFGM01001363.1_pt1 | contig 14853 bp, 15 predicted proteins | sample 1521741 | NCBI WGS metagenome assembly OFGM01 (sample SAMEA3504079, study PRJEB24116) | mouse gut metagenome | biome: mouse gut; feature: mouse-associated habitat; material: faeces | place: Denmark | collected 2011
ATATGAATATGGGTTGAAAACCGGCGATTTACCAGAAAAAGAAATGGTCAAAATCTTTGAAAAAGCACTCAGTAAAGTCGCTGAAGAAATCAATGATTCCCGCATTCCAAAAAAGCGGAAATTAAAAAAGATGACGGGTCCGTTCGGTCGCTCCACCCCAGATGCAGAACCACCAGAATATGATTATATCTATCTTTATAGTCATAGACCCAGTAATTTGTTTTTGCAGCTCTACCCGAATCAGGAGAAGAATGGGCGGGTAAAATTTCCAGAGGAGGGAATTATCTGGAATCTGTACTATTATATCTTGTTAGACTATCCAAACCAGATATCACCCGAAGATCGCATTCAAGAGTTTGGGAGCAGAGTTATTGAAGAATTATTCCGAACACTCCCCTACTCGATTTTTGTCAGTAAAGCCGTAAATACAGCAAATTGTTCCAGTGTGAGCGCCTCGCCACGGATTGTAGATGGTAATCCCATCGTTTCAAGCGCATTATGAACCTGCTGTTTTGTTATATTCAACCCTGCTGCATTATTCAAGCTGTTTACAAGCGTTTTTCTGCGCTGGTTAAATGCTGCCCTGATAATTCCAAACATCAGTTTTTCATTTGAAACTGTCACCGGCGGATTTTGGCAACGTACAAGGCGGATAACTGCACTGTCAACATTGGGGCGCGGCATAAAACACCCCGCTGGTACAATGAACTTTAGTTCCGGTTTGGCATAATACTGAACAGTAAGCGAAAGCGCGCCGTAGTCCTTTGTGCCTGGCCCTGACTGCATGCGCTGTGCAACTTCTTTCTGAACCATAACTGTGATGCTTTCAATGGGAATGTTTCCCTCAAACAGGCCCATAATGATTGGCGTTGTAATATAATATGGCAGGTTTGCCACTACCTTTATAGGCGCTCCATTATTTTTTTCCTGCACAATTGCATTGATATCTGTTTTCAAGATATCTTCATTGAGAATTGTAATGTTATCATATGCAGACAGTGTATCTTGTTTCAGAATTGGTATCAGCTTTTTATCTATTTCTACAGCAACTACTTCTCTGGCATTCTCGCACAAATACTGCGTCATGGTTCCAATTCCTGGACCGATTTCAATCACACAGTCATCTGTGCAAATCTCTGCTGCCTTTATAATGTTTTCGAGAATGTTGGAATCAATTAAAAAATTCTGGCCGTATTTTTTCTGAAAGTTAAAATCATATTTTTTCAACACGGCAATTGTGTTGGTTGGGTTTCCGAGCGTCGCCATATAGAATCCTCCTATTTTTAATCGCTGCGCGATAGCACTTAAGGGTAACGTCCCTTCGACACACCTGTTCTGAGAGGAACTTTCACTCGCATTCCCTCTCCTAAAAGTTCCTCTCGTGTGTCTTCGCGACTTTACTATCCCACTTGACATTTCTTAGCAAAGCTTTTTTAATCGCTGCGCGATAGCACTTAAGAATAACTGTTACATACATTATCCGAAAATTCTTTACTTTTCGGGTGAAAATGGTATAATGCTGAAAAGCGAAATGGCGTTATCATCCATTTGCATATCAACATTGAAAGGACATCATCCCAATGAAATCAACACATTTTACACCGATACAGCCTGGCTCCCGGACAGACGCGTGGCTGAGCCGTCATTTTGACAGCGCACAATTTTCGTATCAGGAAATTTTCGGTATGTTTGGTCCGCTTTTGATCGACCAGTTTTTTATCTATCTGATTGGAATGCTGACAACCTCAATGATCAGTTCTTCCAGCCAGGAATCCGTGTCAGCAGTCAGTCTGGTCAGTCCCCTGACTTACATGATTATCGCACTTTCGAATGCAGTCGCTTCGGGCGGCACAGTGGTTGTCGCACAATATAAGGGAAAAGGCGATCAGGAGAAAATGCGCCGCGCAGCCGGACAAGTTGTATTTGCCTCCTTTATGGTAGCGCTTGCTACCTGCACACTGCTGCTGGTTGTTTCTGATTCTATGGTCAATTGGATGTTTGGCACCGCAGACGCTGTGATTCGGGAAAAGGCAACTGCCTATACCATCGGATTTGGCATTTCCTTGATACCATTTTCTTTATATAATGGTGTATTTGCCGTACTGCGGGGAGTGGGAGACACCAAGACTTGCCTTCGCCTGACCGTGATTATCAACCTGATCCACCTTTTTGCAAGTATGCTTTTCCTGAATGTCATGAAGCTGGATATCCTGGGCACTACGCTTTCTTATAATATCGCGCGGCTGATCGGCGGGGGCGTGGCCGTTTATCTGTTGGTTACCCCACAAGGACGCCTGACAGTTCCACTTCGGGAGCTTGTACATATAGACTGGAACTATCAGAAAAGCATTTTCCAGATTGGAATTCCCTTTGCAGCAGAACAGATATTCTTTAACGGTGGCAGCCTGATTGTACAGTCTTATATTTCCGGCATGAGCAACGCGCAGATTGCAGCAAACGCCATTACGAACTCTTCCTTTGGTCTGTTTTATTCGGCAGGGCTGTCTGTGTCCACGCTTACGATTACCATTGTCGGACAATGTATTGGCGCAGGGGATATTCCACTAGCGAAAAAATATGGCAAGCGGATGATCCTGCTGGGCAGTATTTCCTGCCTCGCATCTGTATTGATTCTGGGACCACTACTGCCTTTGATTTTGTCACTGTATTCGCCCCATGCGGAAACCTTGACAATCATTTATCAGCTAATCGTTATCGGAGCCATCCCGCTTCCGTTTGTGTGGGCGCTCTCTAATGTAACGCCGAGCATTCTGCGTGCGGCGGGCGACGCGAATTTTACCTCCATTTTCTCCCTGCTGACAATGTGGGTGATTCGGGTTGGTTTGGGTTATCTGGCAGCGGTTCCGTTGGGATTAGGGATTCATGGTGTCTGGATTTCTATGGGATTAGAATGGGTCGTTCGGGCAGTGGTCTTTTCTATCCGGTTTTGCGGAAACAAATGGTACTGCCATAAGGTGATCTGATGCGGATTTTGTTATTCCGTGTCAGATCCGATACAGATCCCTTGCGTTTTGTTCTGTCACGGCAATGACTTCCTCGTATGATATGCCTTTGATTTGGGCAATTTCCTGTGCAATGCGTGGTATATTAAGTGAAGAATTGCGCCTGCCGCGGTTTGGTTCCGGCGCAAGATAGGGGCTGTCTGTCTCAAGCACTATCTTTTCGATTGGGACAGCTTCCACTACTTCCTTCATCTTTTTTGCATTTTTAAATGTGACTACTCCGCCTACGCCTATATAAAATCCCATTTTCACATACATAAGTGCAAGTTCTTGGCTATATGAATAGCAATGTATCACGCCTCCGATTTCACCTGCATCTTGTGCTGCCAAAATATCATAAGTATCCTTTGCCGCATCTCTGGAATGAATAATCACTGGTTTATTAATTTCTTTTGCAAGTACCAGTTGACGTTCAAACCAGTATTTCTGTATCTCATGCGATGGCTCGTCCCAATAGTAGTCCAATCCAATTTCCCCTACGGCAGCCACCTTTTTGTGAAGGCACTGTTTGCGAAGCCATTCAAAGGTGGATTCGTTTAGTTCTGCTGTTTCATTTGGGTGGACGCCTGCCGCTGCATAAACAAACGGGTACTGTTCTGCTAATGCAATGCTGGTTTGGGTACTTTTAAGGCTTGCTCCTACGTTCACCACATAGCCAATCCCATTTTCATAAAAAGCGTTCAGCAGCTCATCTCTGTCTGTGTCAAATTGTTCATCATCATAATGTGCATGTGTTTCAAATATCATTCGTTCCGCACGTATCCTTCCAATTATTTTTGTTCTAATATATTTGCACGAAAAAATAAAAAGCACCATCCCCAAAGCCTACGCTTCAAAAATAGTACTTTTACCTGCACCGCCAGGGGCTCGAACCCTGGACACCCTGATTAAGAGGAACTCACAAGGGACAAACTCCATTAAAAATTATCGCCTATCTAAGACTATCCAAAGTGGAATTTTATAGGAAATTTGTGTACAAGCTCTGCGACCAATCCTGCGACATGCTCTTAGAAATAATCTTAACACATGGAAATAAACTTCACAAGCAGAAAAATTTCACATAAAAATGCCCGAAATCCCGCTCTAAAATCAACAGTACATAAAAATATTTCGATATGCTCTGTGATTTCTGATACTGTTGACGGGATTTCGGGTATCTATCCTGTTATCTGCAATGTATTTTCTTTATGCCCTCGCACTGTTATGATTTAATTGATTACGCCATCTGCAGAACTTCCTTTTCAAGTTTTCTTAAATCTTCAAGGGATAATGCCGGAACACACTCCGCAATTTCATCAAGCGACATTTTCCCTTTTCTTATCAGTTTTTCCGCTGTTTTCCTTGCCTCGCTATTTTTAATATCTTCTGCATACGCTTCCAAAACCTGCTTATCATCAAACAATGTCATCATTATATCCAAGCCTTGTCCGCAAGGCTTTAACCTCCTGTTCCTTGTTTTCAAGATATTCTTTCAACACGTTCCTATCCTTGCAAATACGGATTGTTTCCTTTACCGCTTCTTTTATCTGACCATACATCTTTCTCTGTTCATTATACACCTTACAGAAAATGATATACTGCCCAATTATGCTGTTTTCATCCTCCTGATAAAGCACCCTGACCTCTGCATCAACTGCTATCTTTTCACCGCCAAAAAAATCTTTTGAGAGCGATATTGTGTCAGGTGGGTTTTTTGGCCTTTCACCCGTGAAAATCACATATAATTCGGGTTTTGGCATATTCACCTTTTTCGCCCCATACAAGTTTTGTTTGGTACGCTTAAAGAAGTCGTGATAAGTCTGTATCAGATACATTAACGCACGTATTATGATATTCAATGTCCATGTTGACTGTTATGTATAGCTGTTTGTTATGTAAAGTTAGCTCTGACAATGTAATTAGTCAGGGCTCTTTTCTTCTTTTAACTTAGCATAAATATATGGTAACTTCAAGTTGTAACTGAGGAAAACTCATACAACTAAGGAGGTTCCATATGAACAAAGAACAGTTTCTACACACAAAAAAATCTCTGTTGGAAAAAATGACACAGGACAACTACAGTGATGGTATGCTCAGAAAATACGACTGGCTTATCAGTCATTTTGAACATTACTGCGAGAAAAACGGCATTGCTGAAATAACCCTTTCTTCCGCTGCTGATTTTATAAAGGAATGCTTCGGGTTTGAAATGCTGGCTGCCCCGATTCCGCTTCAGTCTGCCATCAGGTATCCACTGCTTTCTTTTTTTGAATTCAGCCAGAACGGCAGCTATGCAAAAAGACACCAACCCCCGAACTCTGTTGACATTCCGCCATGTTTTTCTCCTTTATTTGAGGAATACCGCATCTATATAGACGGATGCGGGTTTAAAAGGGGGACACGCTTAAAACGCCTCCTGATATTTGCAAAATACCTCTCATTTCTGGATGGTATAAACCTGCAGGATACACTGAATGCGACAAAACAGACGGCATATGATTTTATCAGCTCAATGAAAGACCTTGCGCCTAAAACAGCCCGGGGCTACAAAGCCCAGCTTAAATCTGCACTGGACTGGCTGTATGACAATCATTATTCGACTTTTTCCGGAAACCAGCTTCTTCCTGCCATTCATGGTGAAGACAGAAGCAGCCTGATATCTTATTATTCCGCAGATGAGGTTGCACAGATCCTCGATTCGGTCGATACATCCACGCCGAATGGGAAACTGGAATACAGCATTCTGTGCCTTCTTGCGTATCTTGGCATCCGGGCAAGCGACATTGCCGCATTATGCTTTGAAAACATTAACTGGAACATCGGTACCCTTTCATTTACACAGTTTAAGACAGGAGATCCGCTGACGCTTCCCCTGCTGGATGAAGTAAAATACCCCCTGGCTGATTATATAAAAAATGCGCGGCCGGACAGCCCTGACCCAGAGCATGTATTTATAAAACGCCGTGCGCCATATGCCTGCTATCCTGATGGCGGCGGAATTTATGCCGTTGTGAGCAGGTGCATAAAAAAATCCGGCGTTGATATCAAGGGGCGGCATTTTGGCCCGCATGCCCTGCGGCATTCACTGGCAACAAACCTCTTATCTGAAAATGTTCCCGTCAGCGGGATATCGGACATACTCGGACATGCCAGTACCATAACTACGGAGATATACCTTACAACAGATGAAACACATCTGAAAGAATTATCCCTGGAGGTGCCTGCCGATGAGGGATGAGACTACTTTTAACTTCTCCGGTCCGTTCAGGGATGTCATGCCCCTGTATATCAAATACAGACGTTCTCTTGGCTATAAGGTAGCGGAATCCGAGTTATACGGAATGAAGGAACTTGATGTGTTTTTTGAACGCCACGGAATAACAGAACCCTGCATCTCCAGAGAAATGTATGATAAGTGGACTTCCTTGAGGGATGGGCAGCGTCCTGTAACGATCTGCAAGAGACAGGCTTTTATACGGGGGCTGGGGCGGTATATGTCCGCATCCGGTTATCAGGATGTCTATACAGGTGAAGACGATAAACGCTGCTTTGAAAGCGATTATATCCCTTATGTATTTACCATGGCTGAAATAAAACGGATATTTTCAGAAATGGATGGTGCCTGTCTTAAAAAGCCGTCTTTCCTGAACCATTCTTTCCGTCTGATCGTATCCTTGTGCTACTGCTGCGGGCTTAGGAAATCAGAGGCGGTATCCCTGAAGATAAAGGATATTGATTTCCAGACAGGCAAAATCAATATCTTAAACAGCAAGAGGGATGTAAGCAGGATAATTGTTGTGTCCAGCTCGCTGCTGAAAATAATGGAAAAGTATTACAACGATTACTGCACAGGTTATGGGCAGGATGACTGGTTTATCCAGAATTCAAAAGGAGGGGCTTATTGTAAGGCCACTCTTTACAAGCTGTACCACGAACTGCTGGAAAAAGCAGGCATCCCTGAAAGGAGCGATGGGAGAATCCACCGCCTGCATGACATGCGGCATGCCTTCTGCGTACATACCCTGGAACAGATGCAGGCAAAAGGTTTTGATCTATATACTTCCCTCCCCCTGCTGTCAGTGTATCTTGGACATAAACATATCACTGAGACAGAATACTACCTGCGCCTTGTGGACGAATGCCATAGTTCCATGCTGGATCAGTCCGCACGGTATTGTCCGTCCATTTTCCCAGAGGAGGTGGATGATAATGAAAACTGACAGTTTTGCGTACCATGTCACAAGATATTTTTCCGATTACCTGCCGAACCAGACAGCGGCATCGCCAAATACAATCCATTCCTACCGGGATACGTTTGTACAGCTTTTAAACTTTTTCAAAAAAGAAAAACACGTCCTGCCGGAAAAACTCAGGTTTTCTGATTTTACATCTGAAAATGTGGAAGAATTTCTGTGCTGGCTTGAAAAGGAAAGGGGAATCGGTGCCTCTACAAGAAACCAGCGGCTTGCTGCAGTACATGCTTTTTTCCGGTACATCAAGTACAGGGAGCCCGCCGGATTTGAGCAGTGTGCAGGAGTGCTTGCTGTCCCTTTCAAAAAAACACCGTCTCCATCTGTTGATTATATGAGCCTTGAGGAAATGCAGGTCCTTTTTTCGGTTCCGGATCAGACAGACCAGAAGGGGCTGCGTGATCTGACAGTCATGCTGGTCCTCTACGAAACAGGGGCACGCGTTCAGGAACTCATAGACCTGCAGGCCGCAAGCTTCCGGTTCGGAAGCATTAACCATGTGCAGCTTCACGGGAAAGGGGATAAAAGCCGGATCGTGCCGATAAATGCCAGGGTTGCGTCTGTCACACAGAAATATATAAAACGGTATGGCCGCATCCAACCGGATGCTTTGGTTTTTACCAACCGGACAGGCGGGAAGCTTACGAGGGCAGGAGTCCAGTATATCATTGATAAAAATGTAGCGCTTGCACGCAAGCAGCATCCGAATCTGTTTACAGGCAAGATCACAAACCATTCTTTTCGGCACAGCAAGGCAATGCATTTGTTAGAAGCAGGTGTAAATCTTGTATATATCAGGGATTTCCTCGGGCATTCATCCATAGTGACAACCGAGGTATATGCCAGATCGAACCCCAAAATCAAAGAAGAACATCTGCGAAAAAACAGTGCTTCTCTTGAAGTGCAGGAAAAATACAGTGCAAAAGAAAAGGATGATTTAATGAACTGGTTGAAGAAATCGCTTTAATGGGATAAAATTTTATGTAAAGCTGATTATGAACTCCTTTGTTTAGCAGGTGTTCAGAATCAGCTTTACATAACAAACAGCTATACATAACAGAGTAGCTGGAGCATCAATATTATAGTACGCTGCCTTTTATATCTTGCTCAGACTTATCAGGAATATTTTGAGAGTACAAAACAGAATGTGTATGGAAGCAAAAAGCTGAAACTCCCAAGGCCAGAAATGTACGTGATTTTCACAGGAAACAGGAAGACGAGGCCGGAATATCTGTATCTGTCAAAGGAGTTTTTTGGTGGGGATGACCGTGTTCTCGATGTAAAGGTCAAAATGATCTACGATGGGAAAAAAGGAGATATCATCAGCCAGTATGTGGCCTTTACAAAAATATATAATGAACAGGTGAAATTACATGGAAGAACTAGAGAAGCGGTTTTGGAGACGATCCGTATCTGCAAAAATCAGAATGTACTGAGCGAGTATCTGTCAGGTCGAGAGAAGGAGGTCGTAGATATCATGATGACGTTGTTTGATGAAGAATACATTTTAAAAACTTATGTGGAAGGTGAGAAACAGCAAGCAGCAAGAGAAGGAGAAAAGAGAGGAGCTGTAAAAGCCAAAATAGAAACAGTGCAAAGACTGCATGAAATGGGGATTGGTGTACAAGATATCGCAAAAGCATCTCAAGTACCAGTGGAAACTGTAAAGCAGTGGCTGGATATGATTTCTAAAACCTAAAATTATATCTCTCTATTCAAATCAAATATACGACTCTGTATTTCATAGATTGAATTGATTGGAATGATTATTCCATTTTCCATAATAATTTGGTGTTTTTGTTCATCTAATTTCTTTATTGTTCCTAACAAGGTACAAAAAGAACCACCCTCTTTTCTGGCATCAGGAACAAAATATGTGATTGTAACTTCTGATTTTGGAGTAGTCTGTTTCCGAAGGATTTGCAGGCGGTCGTTTAGTTCTTTTTTCCGATCTTCACTCAGTTCCGGCATTTCTGTTGTCAATCGGGAAGCCTCTTTGACGTCCGCATCATAACCAGACAATGCGGCAAAGGGCAGAAACTGCGCTGCCCTGTCCAATACTGGCATTTTGGGATGCTTTGTAGATTGATGATGCGGCAGGTTGATAATATCATCATTTTTGCTCATTATGCCCTATGTCCTCCAATCTGATTATTTCTCTGTATTCCTGTAGCGCCTTCCTCTAGGTTCATTCCCTTTATAACAGCATTTTTTCCATATTTCTTTTTTATAGATAGGATCGCTTCCTGAAGTGCACGTTCTTTTTCGCGTTTTTCTTCTTCTGCCTGCCTCTGTTTTTCCAATGTTTCATAATCTGTGAATAGATTCATCTGGACAAAAGAACCACGCTCCCTATTATAAAAATCATTTTCATCAACCACATGATTTGCCGTCACGTTGATTCGTCGCACCAAAAGCGTTTTATCTACAATGTCGTCATATAGTTTTATAACAGCGTCCATAATCTGATTTGTCGAGGAGGTTTTTCCAGCCAAATTGACAGTACCATGGGCATGTTTTGGTACCTTGCGCCCATAATGGTCTACTATGATATCTCCTTTATAATTTCTGCTGATTTCAGGATGAAACAAATTCTCCATATCATATCCAATGGTAAGCACCATCTGATCTGTAACCAATCGTTTTTCTACCAGATCCAGCACAAGCTGATCCGTCATCTCCTTGACAATCAGTTTTGCCTTGACAGCATCATACGGACAATGAAGTACTTGTCCTGAACTTAAGCTGTTCATTTCTGGTTTATATTGTCTGATATGCTGAATTGTCGTTGGTTCCCATCCCCATGCATGGTCTATCAAAAGTTCTGCATTGATGCCAAACAGCCTATAAAGCAACTCTTCATTCAAGTAATCCCTACTCCCTCCAACAGAACATCTTGCTACGTCCCCCATTGTATACATTCCATGTTCCGCCAGCTTTTTAGCATAACCCTGTCCAATCCGCCAAAAATCAGTAATAGGCTGATGATCCCACAAAAATCTGCGGTATTTCTGCTCGTCCAGCTCTGCGATACAAACCCCGTTTTCATCTGGATTGACATGTTTTGCCACAATATCCATGGCAACTTTGCACAAATAGAGATTTGTGCCAATCCCAGCGACAGCAGTGATACCTGTAATGTCACGCACATCTTGTATCATCTTTGCGGCAAGCTCTTTTGCAGAAAGAGAATAAGTTTTCAGATATGGGGTAACATCCATAAACACTTCATCAATGGAATAGACATGGATATCCTCTGGTGCAATGTATTTGAGATAAATTTCATAAATTTTGGTACTATATTTCATATAGTAGGCCATGCGGGGCGGAGCAACAATATAGGATACCGCAAATTCCGGATGTTCTCTCAGTTCGTCCGCAAAATATGATTCCCCTTGAAACTTGTGTTCTGGTGCTATGCTTTTTCGCTGACAGTTTATCTCTCTCACTCTCTGTACGACTTCATACAGTCTCGCTCTGCCTGATATGCCATATTTCTTTAAAGACGGCGATACTGCAAGACATATGGTCTTATCAGTCCTTACTGCATCTGCCACCACCAAATTCGTATTCATCGGGTCAAGTTTCCGTTCTACGCATTCAACAGACGCATAGAAGGATTTCAAGTCAATTGCCAAATAGATATGGTTTGCATTCAACTGTTTTATCTCCCTCTGTTAAACCATTCATTATCATGTTTTATTGTATCCTGTTTTGATAAATTTAATCATATTCTGACAGACAGTATACGGTATCAATAGCTGCGTTTAATAAGAATTGGAAAAATTTTTAAATGTATTTATATAATAAGTTCATGATTTCTATAATCATATGTGATATACTGTTGCAAAAGTACAAATAAGACATCTAAATTTACTACCGCGTCTGCATAAATTTACAGATCATTTTCATACATATTTTTATGATACAATCAATGGATAGGAAAGAGAGCGAACTATGTGTAACTGATATTGATAAAAATAGAGGACACAATCATTCAGGGCGCACAAAAATCCTTTCAGAAACAAGAGAAACACAATTGATGATAAGATAAATTCAAAAGAAAAACTGGAGATATACAATGAATGAATTAAAAATAAATCAGATAGAAGTAAAGAGCATTTTATCCAAATCCAATCTTCCAGCCTGTGAATATTCGGTAAATCCTTATGTTGGATGCCCTCATGCCTGCAAATACTGCTATGCTTCTTTTATGAAACGCTTTACAGGACATTCTGAAGTATGGGGAACTTTTATTGATGTGAAGCATTGGAAAGAACTCAAACATCCTGAAAAATACAAAGATATAGAGCTGTTTATCAGCTCTGTCACAGACCCCTACAATCCGCAGGAAGAAACTTATGAACGAACAAGAACAATACTAACACAATTAAAAGGCAGCGGGGCAAAAATCAGTATTGCAACAAAATCAGATCTGATACTGCGTGATTTGGAATTGATAAAGAGCTTCCCCGATGCTCGTATTTCTTGGTCAATCAATACATTAGATGAAAATTTTAGAAAAGATATGGACAAGGCAGTTTCTATTGAACGCCGGCTTGACGCAATGAAAATCTTTTATCAGGCCGGTGTACGCACTACCTGTTTTATTTCTCCTATTTTTCCGCAAATTACTGATGTAAAAGCAATCATTGAACGGGTAAAATCACAGTGTAATTTAATTTGGCTCGAAAACCTTAACCTGCGGAGTGGTTACAAGACGGTTATCATGGAGTACATTCAGAAAAATTATCCCCAGCTTGTACCACTATATCATGAAATATATGACTGCAAAGACTACAGTTATTGGAAATCACTTGACAAGGAACTGCAAGCCTATGCCGCCGAAATCGGACTTGATTATGTGATAAATGACGACAGTATGACAAGGCCATTTGATGCCTTTCCATTACTCGTCAATTTCTTTTACCATGAAAAAATAAAGAAGAAACCTAAACAAATTTAGACAACCTTTTTATCTGTAATCATCCAACAGCTCGTTATACCATTTATAAGTAGGTTTTATACCTTCTTCTTGTTCAAACTCCTCTTCCAGGCCTCCGCAAAAATACCATTCCAGCAAAACTTTCAGGCTTGGCAGAGCCGGATGTCCATAAAGCCTGCCATCATCTCCAAGATACTGTTCAACCCAGTCAAAATCCTCATGATCAAACCATACCAACGACCATGTAGATTCGTCCTCTTCATCTATTTTGTCTTCTGGCCGTGAAAGGTCAATGCACAACTCTCCCCAGCCTGCGCCCCAGTTTCCAATCGGAATCAGATTGCGGAAACAATTTTCAGGCAATTCATCAAAATCCCGGATTATCTGCAAAACTTCCATCCACTCAGACACTTGTTCCATTGTTTCCGGCGTGTAGATTGTCAGCCAAAGCGGGCTGACATCACCCATTTCATCAATCACTGCACAAATATTATTGTTGTCCGTTGTTGGGAGAAGGTAAGAGGTTAAATACGCCTTATACAATGTTGGCAGCTTTACTTGATGCTGTTCTTCAAAAGCAGCAATTTCCTCCTCTGTGATTGTGGAAGGCCGAAATTCCTCTCCTGGAAACCAGCCTCGTTCTTTTAGTTTTTCAAATGCATGTTTTACGAATTCTTTTTGTTCTTGTGGTATCATATTTCCCTCCAAATAAAACAGTTCCTCAATATTCATTCATAAAGCGATCCATCCAATTCCAATATGGTTCACGCTTGCTGCATTCCGGACAAATCCCTGTCCCATAGATAAGTGGCAGAACAGGAGTAATCTCTTTATCATCCACCAAACGAAGTAGTCCCTGAAACCAGACAGCCTCATTTTCCAGAGAGTTTCCATCCCATGAACCAATACAGGCTGGTTCGATGCAATCCGGCTGTTCATCAAGCGGAAATTCTTCATCATTCCATCCACAGTCGCAGGCAGCATGTCCATTCTGCCAACAGTATGCGGAAAGAAGATAAAGCGTATAAGCATGTCCACGATCTCCTAGAATAGAAAGCGCTGACAAAGCAAACTCCTGACCAAGTTCTGCATCTTCTCTAAGCAGCGCAATCGCTCTGGGATCTGTCACTAATCGTTCTGTCACTTGGCGCAAACCCGATAATCCCTCTTGAAATTCCTGGTATTCTCTTGTGTTTGATGGTAGTGAATCACTGGCTTCAGCAGCAATCGCTGCACCCATCTGCGCAATCAAAAATACTTGCTTATCCAAAGAAAGCTTGGAGCAAAAATCTACCAGATGCGGCAGAACATAGGCAGTCATCGTATAGAAACTAAGCTGATGGCTTAAATCCTCTGCTAAAATTTCCATATCTTCCTCAAAATCATGCTTGCCTTCTAATAAATTGCCAAGCAGAATATTTGCATCATTCCCTGCAGAATAAAGCTCGTTCCACGCCGGATCATCCAATGCAATCATATATTTATTCCTCCTATTTTAAATCGCTGCGCGATGGCTCTAAAGAGTAACGTCGCTTCGTCGCACCTGTTTGACTTTGCGCCTTTACTATCTAGTAGTAGTATATTTCTATGCAAATTATGTAATCTGTAACAACTTAACAGTTCTATAAACCAGAACTTTCGTCACAGATAATTAAATAGTTCATTAATATGCTTAATATGATAATCTGAATATTTGATGATAGATTCTCTCTGTGCAGCATTTTTCGTTTCAAGCATTTCAGAAAAAACGGTGCCCATACCTGCTGACTTCGCGCCATATAATTCATTTGAGCCGCCATCTCCGACATACAGACATTGATCTGGCGATACATCCAAACGCTGCATTGCCAAATTATAAATTTGCCTATCAGGTTTTAATAATCCCACATTGCACGAAAAAATAGAATCATTAAAATATCTAAATAATGGTGATTGGTTCCAATACTTACAATCAATGCAATCTGCATTACTTATCAGCCCCAATTTGATATCTTTTAATTTCAATTTTTCTAAAGTATCTAATATTTCTTTCGATATCATTTGTAGAGCATTTTTCATTCTCTGCTCACGAGCAAATAGTACTTGCTCTTTTTTGATAACACTAACTTCAAACGGCATAAGGGATACTATCTTATCTATAATTTCTTTTTCAGTTTTCACGAAACCCAAAGCTCTTTCATGATACAATATATCGTTTTCAGCATATTGTTCCCACTCGCTAACAGATAAGTTCAATATCTCATATTCGTTGTTTGTTTTTTCATATATGGGAACTATTAATGTGAAAAATAAATCAAAATATATCGCCTTTATCATTTTTTCTCCTATAAACCCAGATTGATATATTTGGTTGTAAAATCTCTATCTGCCATATACCATATATATGTCATTTCCCATTGGGTACACAATTCCGAAAAGGGAGTTATTTTTCTACAACACTTGACTTTTCTTTTCTGGATTTTCTTATTCGTTTCATCTATTATCATAAGACAATTTAATATAAATAGCAAGAACAAAAGTTTATATTCTATTTACTTGTGTACCAGTTCAGCCATGCAAAATTAAAAATTGTTTATCTTTTGCCGTGGCAGACGAATAAAATTTTAACCATATCTTTTATATCCCTTCATAAGCCTTCAAACCTTGATATTTCAAG
>OFGM01001367.1_pt1 | contig 14824 bp, 10 predicted proteins | sample 1521741 | NCBI WGS metagenome assembly OFGM01 (sample SAMEA3504079, study PRJEB24116) | mouse gut metagenome | biome: mouse gut; feature: mouse-associated habitat; material: faeces | place: Denmark | collected 2011
AAGAAAATTTCATTTATAAAATGTGAGTTCGAGACCTTCCTCACCTAAAACAAAACTAAAGGAGATTTTAAGATGAAAAACAAAAAAGTATTATTTATGGCTCAGGCTGCTATGATTGCAGCTATCTATGTAGTATTGACCTTTGTAGCAAATGCATTTGGTCTGGCGTCAGGAAGTATCCAAGTAAGGCTGTCAGAAGCATTAACTGTTTTGCCATATTTCACCCCTGCCGCTATTCCCGGTTTATTTATCGGCTGTTTATTCAGTAATATTTTAACTGGATGCTGCCTATTGGATATTATTATGGGAAGTATTGCTACTCTTATTGGTGCTGTTGGAACATATGCACTCCGTAAAATCAAATGGACTGCTCCCCTTCCTCCTATTATCGCCAATATCTTAATTGTACCTTTTGTATTGATAAATGGATATGGCATCCCTTCTCCTTATGGGCTTTTAATGTTGACTGTTGGCATCGGTGAAGTGATTTCTTGTGGTATTTTAGGAATGGGATTGTTACTTGTTTTAGACAAGAATAAAGAAGCTATCTTTCATAATGTAAATGTATAAATTATGATAGATTTTATGGACTGCTGTATGTAGAGTAATGTATGCTCTAGATATAGCAGTCTAAATTTTAATCTTATCATTTATTATTTTTTCTTTTGAACGCAAAAAAACGCATGGTTTATATCGGTTAGATTACTATTCCATACGTCTTTATGCTGTTAATTTGATATTAAATTGTTTTTCCGATTATACAAACTGTATAATCTTTGTTCTAAATTTCTATTTTTACAAATGTAAAATTGATTCTGTTATTGTCTAGTTAGTATTTCTATATAATTTCTCTGTTCATTATATACTTTGAAAAAAATATTGACTTAATAATCTATACTGATTTCTCTACTCTATCTTAATAATCCACTTGTTCTTTTTGTGATCATAATTTATTACACCTACTTGTTTATACTTGAACAAATTTTCATTTTCACTTCCTTTAACAAATGCTGTAATACTATATTCTTTATCTTGTGAGAATTGATATTTAAAATTATTTTCAGTTGTATACCATTGTGAATAAATACATTCATAATCTTCCCCTCTTTTTTCATTCACATACCAGGCATATACCAGGCTTTGAGAAGAGGCTGTATTATTTATAAAAGTTATTTCATCATTCTCAATATTATCTACTTTAACCTTTATTTCTTCTATATAATTTTGAGGACGATTCATATTTTCTATATATTCTTTATATAAAAAATGATTTCTCCAATAATACTGAATACTCATAATTTCATTAAATTCATTCAAATATTTTTCTGGAACATCATGTACAAATTCGTTATCTATCTTATAAATATTTAAGTAATCACTGCTTATAACAGGAAATTTTTTCATTTCATAGGTCATCTTTTGCATATATTCATTTCCTTTCCATCCACACTCCTCAAATAAATAATTCATCAAATAACAGGGAGATATGGTAGGGCCTTCTCCTAAGAAATCATTATTTAATAATTTTTTAGCCGCATCATTTGCCCATATAAGATATTCTTCTGTATACTGTTTACGTATTAATTCATCAGAAGCTACGCTAAAGTCTAATCCCATTTCTTTATAAAATATATTTCCATCTCCTTGCCATGGTAAATGATCACCGAAAGTAAGAAGAATTATTGGTTCTTCTGCTTCTCTTAAATGCTCTATAAAATCTAAAAGTTGTTTATCACTGTCATATATGAGGTTTAAATAATTATTCATAGAATTTTTACATTCTTGGCTATAATTTCCATCAAACCATAAAGTATCTCCTGTATAATTTTCAATATTATATGATCCGTGACTTTGTACATTTAAATTATATGAGAAAAATGGTTTGCCTGATTCTTTATTAGCAATATAATCTCTCCAAATTTCGTCATAAAATAAATTATCAGGCGGATAATAAGCATTTGTCATATTTTCAAAATCATTTTCATAAAATCTATAAGTTTCAAATCCTAGATATTTATTTACATTTTCCCTATTATATGACCATTTATAAAAAGGATGGATTCCATGTGTTGTATAACCCTGTTGTTTGAGATACCAAACATATGAATTAGTATATGTTCTAAAATCTTTTAATTTAATACTTCCTGTTAAAAAACATCTTTCTGTATCAATTGTGCCCCCTCCAAAGGCATTCACTATTAAATCTCCATGTATACTTTCATCTCTCAACTGATGATATAAATCATAACAACTATTATCTAATCCTTCTATTTCATATTTTGAGAAGTCTGTATATGCTTCTCTCATAACAGCAATAATATTAACTTTTAAGTTTATATCTTCTGATATATAATTTTCTAATTTTTCAAGAACCATCTTTTCATCATAACCTTCAGGAGGTGTTTCTTTACTATTACTGATACTATGCAAAAATGGATATATAAATCCTCTCGCAATAAAATATTGTGTACCACTCCATCTATTTAAATATTGATAATTTTCAATAGATGAATAAATCGTATCGCTAAAATATACAGGTTTTAACATCATACAGGCTAATACTAATACAAAAATTTCTATCATTCTTCTAAAATAATTTTTTTTAGACGGATTCTTATGAAATTTCCTACATAATATACTAATTCCTATCAATATAATGAATGGTATTATCACATTAAAATTTACAAATAATTTATAGGAATTTGAAAATTGTCCTGCTTCTCTCCATAAAATCATATCTTCAAAAATAAATGGGTCATCTCTAAAGATTAATTTGAAATAATTTATTAAACTAAAAATATAATATATTATTCCTACACTTAGGAAAGAAAATAATATTTTTCTGCATAACTTATAGATAATAAGAGAGCTTATAAGTATTGGAAATACATTCAATAAAATAATCGTAGGATGTAATAAATAGCTTAAAAAAGTCATATTATTATATCCACCATATGCTAAAATTAATAAGGCAATCCCATAAATAAAAGAAGCAACTATTAAAATCAATTCATTTTGGTTATTTTTAATACAATTCAATAACCCACTCTTTACTTTGGTAATCATAATGTATTATGGCTACCTCCTTATACTTGAATAAGGCTTCATTTTCACTGCCCTTAACAAATGTAATAACACTATATTCTTTATCTTCTGAAAATTGATATTGAAAAGTATTTTCAGTTGTATACCATTGTTGATAAATACATTCATAATCTTCTCCTCTTTTTTCATTCACATACCACGCATATAAAAGGCTCTGAGGACAATTTGTATTATTTACAAAAGTTATTTCATCATTATCAATATTATCTACTTTAACTTTTACCTCTCCTATATAATTTCCTGAATAAATTTTATTTTTTCCATCTAAAATTATATTTTCCATATATTTTGCAAGCTCATTCCAACTGTCATCTTGATTATCTGGAAATTGATACTTTTCATCCAAGTAATTCGCAAAATATTTACTAATTTTTTCAGCACCTAATAAATTAGTATGTCCTGCATTATAAAAATCCATAGTTTCATCCATTCCAATTTCTTTCCAATAATCATTAAAATTAAAGACATCATATCCTCGACTATTAATAATATCACTTATATATTTACTTTTATTTTCATCTAAAACTGTTGACATGGAAAAAATAAATAAATATTTAGCATTTGAATTATCACAAAAATTTATTAATTGGTATAATTCTTCTTCTGCTTTTTCATCTATATTAGTTTGGACATTTGATTTTTGGTTCCATGTATATGATACAACTTCAACACTATCATTATATAACCATCCTTTTGAAGTATTTTCTTTCTCAAAATTCCAGTGAGAAATATTATGAAAAAAATTACGATATTCAGAATGATACTTTATAATATCAAAATAATAAGAAATTTTATTTGATTTCCCTTTTATCTGCTCATAATTGCATAAAAATCTATTCCATGAATACTTTAATCCATCTGTTACACGTCGTAAGGAACCCTCATTCTGTTCTTCCCATACAGATTGATCATATACAAAATTACTTACATCTATCACATATAATGTGTCTGATTGATATTTTTGAGCTTCTTTTATTAAATATTTCAGGGAAGAAGGTCGTTGAGCAGAAGTTGCTATATTATAGGATGTAAATCCTCTTTCGTTATACATTACTAAAGGATTTAATGATGCCCACATTGTAGATGAACCAATAAAAACGGCATCTAAAGAATTTTTTTCTTCTGCATAAAACCCCATAAGATTTTCTTTTTCATCGGTATCATTTCTCAGTATATATGTTATATGAACTATTACCCACCATAAAATAATAAAAAACAAAACTATTTTAGCAAGCTCTAATACTATCTTTTTCATTTATCACCCCCATTTCATTATTTATCGTTCTAATATAAATGTATTATTATTTTCATCCCAAATTAATGTTGTAATTGTTTCCCATCTAGCAGTTTCTTGATTACCAGCAACTCTAACAAAAGATATAATACGATAGTTTTTTCCTGCTTCAAAATTATATTCCAGACAACTCTCATCTGTATACCAAATACTATCAATTTGCTGCTCTCCTCCATCATTCAACTCTTCATAAACATACCATGCATATTCTAATGTATTTAAAGAAAAAGTAGTATTCTCAAAATAAACATTATTTCCATAAATATTGATATCTGCTGTAATATTTCCTATCTTGGCTGCGGCTGATTTTTCTGTCTGTTCTATTCCTTCTTCTAATTCAGCAAAAACAAAATTCATGTCGTCATTCCACTTTTTTATTAATTCATTATCCTTCTTTTCCTTAAATTCGTACTTGTCTACAAGATACTCCCCATACAAAGAAGTACATTTACGTGCTCCTAGCACATTTGGATGAAGTCCATCATAAAAGTCAGAAGAATAATCTATGTTCATAGTATCTTGGTAATCATTAAAAATGAAACACGAAAAGCCATTCAATTCTATCACTTTTTTTATATAATGACATGTTTGATAATCAATACTTGGGTTTAAAGTAATTATAAATTCCACTTTAATTTTTTCATCTTTACAATATTTTAATAATTCTTTTAACACTTCTTCTCCATATTCAGGTAAAGAATAGATATCTTTCCCCCCCTCACACACATTATTTTTATATGTTGATTCCAAATACATAGCCGTTGTCAACATATTGAAACCTTTCCAGGGATTATTTCTTTCAAAATTCCAATCGTTCCAATTTAATTGTGTTTTGATATTATCGTGATATTTCACTATATCAAATAAATATTCTATCTTTCTTTGAGGAACAATATCATTGATACATAATACTCTATTATAGGAATATTTCATCCCATCGGTAATATGTCTAAGTGAACCTTCATTCTGTTCATTCCAAACCTCTAAATCATGTCTTACCAGATTAATATCTAATACATACACAGCATCTTTTTGGAGCTTTTGTGCTTCTTTTAAAAAATAAAGAAGCGCAGAAGGTCTTTGTGAACTGGTTGCTATCACATAGGAAGTTATTCCAAAATCTTTATATAATTCAACTGGATTAATAGAGGATCTTAATGTACTAGAACCAATAAAAACAGCATCTAGACTATTCGCTTCTTCTGCATAAAATCCCATTAAATTTATTTTTTCAAGCGTAGGTTCTCTCAATACATAGGTAATATGTACTGTGAAGTATAATACAACTATAATAACAATTATCGTTCCAACAAAAAACTGACCATTCTTTTTCATAAATAAATCCTTTCGTATGTCATAGGCAAAAACTCACTACCTTTAGGTGATGGGTAGTTGACAATATACCTTTCCTAATTCTAAATTTAAAATTGTTGATAAATAAACTCAGACGCATCCACTCCTGGACCATATTTTCCAAAAATAATAATCAGTAAGAGGAATATAATTAAAACAAACCATCGGAATATCATATTTTGTTCGTTTAACCACTGCCATACTTCCTTATTGGTTGTATTTTTTATTATTCCAGCTATAAATAAGATAAGAAGAGAAATAAAAATAATCGTCCATTCCCATTTATCCAGACCAAAAGTAGTCAAAGAACCATTCAAAAATATTTCTATATTATGGAAAGGAAAGGCAGATTTCCACATTCTGATTCCTTCCCGTAAATTCTCTGCTCGAAAAAAAGATAATCCAAAAGTAAACAATAGTAATGTTCTAATTCTCTGAAATAATTTATAACTATAACACTTAGTATTGATTTTCAATATATTTATAAACCATTTCCATACAGGTGTCATGAGATTACTTGCTGTAATCAATAACCAATAATATAATCCACTTCCCCAGATATAATTCCATTTTCCTCCATGCCAAAATCCGATCAAAAACCATGTAAAAAACATTCCCATATACATTGGAAGATTGAATTTTTTCTCGTAATCTTTTCCCCATTTCTTTTTACACCATTTTTTGAGTTTACGAAATAAATTACTTCTCAATAGCGGATAAAATACATATTCGCGCAGCCAAGCCCCTAATGTAATATGCCATCTGCGCCAAAATTCTTCTATGCTAGTAGAGTAAAATGGTGTGTCAAAATTTTCTGGTAAAGTTATGCCTAAACACTCTGAAATACCAATAACAATATCCATAGCTCCTGAAAAATCGGTATAGAGTTGAAATGTAAATGCTAAAGTTGCCAGTATAATGTACCATCCATCATAGACCTGATAATTACTATATACCATATTTACTATGATGCCTAATCGTTCTGACAGGACAAGTTTCTTGAAAAATCCCCAAATAATCCTTTCTATTCCCAATATAATACGCGAATAATCAAATCTTTTAGCGGTAAATAGCTCCTCTTTCATCTTATCATAACGCACAAAAGGTCCAGATGACAGTTGTGGAAAATATCCAGAAAAAAGCGTAAACCGTAAAAATCCTCTTTCCGGCTCATATTTTTTCCAATACACATCAGTCAGATAACCAATCAAAATCAATGCAAAATAAGAGATTCCAATCGGTGCTATGATATGGATATCAGGTATATTGAGCGGATGTCCTGCCATTTCACTGATTCCATTTGCTGTTCTTTTGAAGAAATTTAGATCCTTAAAAGCTATCAGTATGGCAGCATCTAAAATAATGGTTGTGATATAAGCAATTTTTTTCTCTCTCTGTTTTCCTGCCTTTTCAAAATTACTCACTAATATGGCTGTTCCCCAATTCATGAAACAGAAACATACAAAAACAAGAAATAATTTTAACCCTGACGCACGATAAAAATAGAATACACTGAACAGCAGCAAAACTGTCCATCGTAACTTTTTAGGAAATATATAGTATAAAATCAATACCATGAAAAAAAATGCTAAAAATTCAAATGATACAAGGGACATGGTCTATCCTCCATAATTAAATTAATTCGTTCTTCTGGAAAGAAAGATTTAGGATGTAGCCATTCATAAAGTCATCTTTCTTAGGTAAAAGATAATCAATAACAGGAATGACATCATCTGATAGTAGATTTCTATAGTATAGATTACTTTATACTGTTATTTCTCTAACCAACTTACTTATATCTCTTTCCATTTATAATTATTCATTTACTTTGTCCTCTCCGCAATAATCGATGCCATTTCCTCTACATTTTTCATTCCATTTACTTCTACCATCGTAAATCGAATATCAAACTCATCCTCTATCGCTTCTATTAGAGAAATGTGTTTTAAAGAATCCCATCCTTCCACATCCGCTGCTGTCGTTTCTTCTTTTATCACAAGACTCTCATCATCAAATTCCTCTCGAAATACTTCGTTGATTTTTTCAAAAATTTCTTCTCTCTTCATTTTTTTATCCTTTCTATTTCTTCCTTATTATAAAATTATATTTTCTAACTTTTCTTTTCTTGCTTTTGAATAGAAGTCTTATGTTTTTCATATTCTGTAACATTTACTTCATATCTATCTTTTTCTACCTCATGAAATCCCATCTTCTTATAAAGTTCAGATACCATATTGTTTTTTGGAGTGCGAATATATTCTCCTATCACTTTTTTAAATCCATTCTCTTCTGCAGTTCTTATAATTTCATCTAAAATAAATTCTTCCATCCCACGCTTTAATACCCGACAGCTCATCAGCCATTCTGAGATAAATAACGTATTTTCAGGTTGTTTATCCAGGACTACTACCGATATTAAACCATAATCTCCAAACTTATCCTTTAAGGTAAAATACAAAGTTAGGTGTTCTTTTTCCTTTGCAAGTTGTTCAATTTCCTGCTCCGTATATCTTACCGTGCGCAAATTGAACTGATTGGAACGCTGTGTGAGTTGTGCAATCCTTGAAAAATGAAACTTGTCAAAGGGCTTTGCTTCTGCTACCATTTCAAGGCTTTCCAGATATTCGGAATAAGAGGAAAACTGTTTTTGTAAATTCACCCTTCCAATTTCTTCCTGATATTGTTTTGTCCTGTTTTTATCCGTTTCCGAATAAGCAGCCGTTTCAAACAAATTTAATAATTTTACATATTCCAAATATTGGGAAGGATCTTCTGGTAAATCTGGAACGGTGATATCGGGTATCATACTTTTTACAAGGTTTCGTTCAAATGGATTATCATCGAAAAACACAATACTATCCATTCCAATATTTAATGTATCTTGTATCTTCTTTATATTCGATGCCTTATCCTCCCAATTTGCCACAAACATCGCGATATCTTCCATATGTAGTACCATTTCTGGATGATGTAAGAAAGGCTCTTTTGCGACCACTTCTTCGTTTTTACTGCACACAGCGAGGATAATTCCTCTCTTTTGAAGCTCTTTTAGCCACATCTGAAATTCGGAAAAAGCATGTCCTAATCCCAACTCCCCTATCTGAATGTTTTCCAGTCCATCATCTCCTATCACTCCACCCCATAAAGTATTATCCAAATCAAGAATCACACATTTTTTCATCTTTCCCTTCATCGCCTTTATCACATCTATGGTCTGTTTTGCTACCTCTGGCAGAATCTTTGTGGAAAGCGGTATCTTAGCGATATAATACATTTTATTCTCTTTTATCCCATATTCTCCATAAATCTGTTGTAAATAATCTATATCAATGATAAAAACATTCTTATATTGTGTGCATTTCTCCATTAATAGATAGTTGAGCTTTCTAATCTGAAATAAAAAAGAATCTGGTGTTTTGTTTCCATAATTGCCAAATACCCTATCATCGATCTGTGTGAAATTAAACTGTAAAATCGTTGTCTTGTACTGTTGATTAACCCGATTCCAGTAGCCTTCTAAATACATTATAATCTGATTGGCAAAATCCGACCGATTCGTACTCTGACAAAACGCTTCATAAAGTTTTTCTGTGCATAACCAAAATAAAGTAAAATCTGGTGTCATCTGATACAGTTCTGAGTTATTATCCATAACTTGTGCATCGATCTGATTATAATCTGCATCAAATACATGCAATGCGATTTTCTCCTCATAAGCATAACCTTTTATCGCCTTTGCCAGATGTTGTGTTGCACAATTTCCGAGTATTGCCAGAGAATAGAAATCGGTACAAGTATCTGTCGACTTTTTGCAATTTTTTTCTAATTCTGCAAATTTCATTTATTCTTGTTCCTCCAACTTTCAACTTTAATAGTGTTTTATAACAATTTGTTCAATTTATATTTTTTATTCTTCTTTTGAACTATCCTTTCCTTTAGCAAATATAAAATTCTTTTGAATATAAAAGTTAAAAAAGAATAAGATTATTTCCACTATTACTTTAGCAATTACTAAATTTTCACTAATTGCCATTTGAAATCCAAATACAGCTATAGCGGAAATTGTTCCTGATAATAATACTAAGAGAAAATATTTAATTCCTTGATACCACACCTTTCCTGTAGTTTTAAACACTACTTTCTTATTTATAATAAAGTTAATAATAGAGGAACAAACCCTTCCCGAATAAGTTAACAGAAAAACATTATTCGTATAATTTGTTAATGTAAAAAAAACAGCATAGTCAACCACAACTGACAAACCAGAGGAACACAGGTATTTAAAAATTACTTTGTATATTTTTAATGAATCTCCTAACGGATTAAAATGTGAGGATTCATTATTATTCTCATAAATGGTTTCAATTTCTACTTCGTTCAGTTCAATTGAATTGTCTTTACACCATAATAAACAATTTGTTTCATATTCATATCTTTCCCCAGGGACTTCCATAAGATAAGGTAATATTGTCATAGGAATTGCTCTCAATCCTGTCTGTGTATCTGAAACATTCACATTACATAAAAAATTAAATACCCATCTCGTCAAGTTGTTTCCAAACCTGCTTCTAAACGGTATCTTTTTTTTACTATTTATATTCGTAAATTCTCGCTTCCCCAAAATCATATGGTTATTCCCACAAAAAGCATGATACACTTTATCTATCGCTTCTAATGTATGTTGTCCATCTGCATCCACGGTAATTACCATATCATTATCTGGCAATTCATTCATAATATAATTGAATGCCGTTTTTAATGCTCTTCCCTTTCCCATATTAATGGCGTGTTTCAGCACACAAACATTTCCTATTCTCTCTATTTCATAAAATATTTCAGCAAACTCTTTACCGCTTCCATCATCTATACAAATAATCTTACTCACCCATTCTTGTTGTAAATTCTGTATTAATTTTTTTAATTTTATAGATGGCTTATATGCTGGTATTATAATAATACATGTTTTCATCCTTTTGTTTATTTCCTTTTCTTGGTATTTTATCTATACTAATCTCACTATTATGTTTATTAAATAGAATTACATTTTTTTGGGAGTTATGGGCTATGATATAAATTTATATTTTTAATAATAATACTATTTCCTTCTGTTGAACCTCTTGTACCTGCATAAATTAATAACTGTAAATTATCGTTCTCTATTTCATCATTCTTAATTTCAAAAAACCATTCCTGCCTTTTATTTGATATCTCAAATTCATGTTTTTCAATTACCAACTCTCTCGTAAAATCATAAACTATAACTTCAACTTTTTCTGCTTCTCCAACTTCTTTTTCAATAACCTCTATCTCTACTCCATATTCTTTCTCTAATTCTATTTCATCACAAAGAACTTCAAAGTAATAATCATCATTACTTGCTTTTAAAACAAGTTGACTTATTTCTTTCATTTTTGTTTTTTTAGTATTTGGTGTTATATTAGTATATTTTATTTCTCCATCTATAACATGAACATCCACAATAGTTAATATATTATGATATATTTCATCAAATCCAAATAATGATTTATAAAATTCTATCCTATTATAATCATTAGATAATAAAAGTATCTTATGAATTCTTTCATTTTTTATAATTTCATCAAATTCATTCATGGTATACATCTGTAAAGAATTTATATTTTGACAGTCTTCTACTAGAACATTTATCCGTCTAGGCAACAACATATATTGATATGAAAATGAAATTCCAGTAATATTTTTTCCTTCTATATAGTTTTGAAAATTATCATCATAAGCATCGATTAATAATATTCTTTCGTCTATACCAAATTGCATTACAACTTCATCTATATAATTTTTTATTTGTTTATCTGTATATTGTGCATAAATATATCCTTGTGAATCATCTGCCTTATACGCCTTAGTAATCACTCCACCATATCTTATATTCAATATCATAATTAAGATTGTCAGAAACAATATATTTTTATTTCTTTTATTCTTAAAATTAAAAAATAAGGAAAAATAAAAAAGTACTATAATTGGAATAGCAACGATTCCAATATATCTAATCGGTTCAGCGGCTGTACCTGGTTCAACGAAATATGTTACAAACATTCCACCAACATATAACACTATGGAAATTCCAAATATTTTTATACATTTGGATATTCGTTCTTTTTGTCCTTTATCTGTCCACCTTAAATATAATATTCCTAATATAAATACTAAAAATGTCTGAATTACTGTCAAATGAACCCCATATAATTCGTGTGTATTAAATACATTTAATGTCTGATTCATAAGAGAATTCACATTATCTGTGATATCATTATTATCTATTGAATTTAGAAAAGAATCATTTCTTGGATTACCTTTCACTAAATTCTTGATAGAAAGATGGAAATTATCTTCATATTCTTCTCCCATATATTCTTTTATATTATTTTCTATAGCATAATTTTTCTTTTGTATATGATAGTTATATACAACTGACCAACTAAATTGCATAAACAAGATACAAACTAATCCTATCAATAAATACTGCTTTTTTTTATAAAATGGCTCTATTTTATCTAATATTATTAAAGCAATCAAGATTACAGAAAATAAAAGACCTGTGTATAATTTTATAGCAGGTAAAATCAAGATAGATAGCAAAATAGGCAACATTTCTGTTATATTGTCATCTTCTCTATAAACAAATCGAATGGCGGACGTACCAAAAATCAAACCTAAACATAAATCTGCACCAAGAAAAGCGGTAGAAAAGGTTGAACCCAAAAAAGTAATACAGCAAAGTGACATTAATATAAACAAAACTTTTCCCCAAAATGTTTTGATAAAATCACATAGCATAGTAAAACAAGCGGTAACACATGCAATGATGGGATAAAATAAATATTTTTCCTTCCACCCAAATGTTTTTGTAATACAATACTGTAATGATGCCATAATAGGGTTATAGTCCGTATGGCTCATATTAGATTCAGGATTTATATAAAACTTATCAAAAGTATATAATTCTTTAGCCGCTCTTCCCCAAAACGAATATGCATCATGAGATTTAAAGACACCATCTCCTAACAGATAGATAAATAATCCTAATAATCCTATAATACCTATTATCATTTTTATATCTTGTTTCAACAAAAATTTATCTTTTTTTATGAAACTCAAAACGAATATTGCTATTAACGATACGATTCCAACGTATAAAATGATATATGCTGCTGGTTGATAAACATTAAAAATAATCACAAATATATACGAACATAAAAACATCCCTAGATAAGCACTATAAAATGCACTTCCAATTTTTATATTTAGTAATAATCGTTTCATTAATAATGTATAACCTAAAAGTGAAATAAAAAAACAAATTCCCATTGTTCCTCCTTAGACTTTATCTAAAATCTTGCAGAATGTTAAGCCAATACTTTTACAAGAAAAATTTTCATTCACATATCGCTCTGCCCTATTTACAATTTTTTCTCTGTCAGAACTATTGATAAAATGAAACATGGCTTTAATTTTTTCTGTTTCTTCCATATTTTTTAAACATAGCCCTCTTCCTTCCTGAACAAGTTCTGTCAATGATCCTACTGCATGAACAATAACTGGACATCTGCAAATCATGGCCTCTATCACTGTCATTCCAAAGGATTCATTATGTGATGTAGAAATATAACATCCCCCACTATTCGCAGCTAAGCTATAAATCTCACTCATCTTTTGATAATCAACTTGAGGAATCCATCTCACTTTACATTCAAGGTCTAACTCATAAATCATTTCTTCAAATTCTTTAATTTCTTCTGTTCTGGATTTTAGGCCTCCTACCACCCAGAAAATTAATTTCTCATCTAATTTACTCAATTCACTTGCGATTTTCAAAAATAATTTCCAATTTTTATGTGGATCTATTCTTCCCACCCATAATACTATTTTTTTATGATAGGGAAATTTACACTGTGACTGATAAACTAAATTTCCACTAACTGCATTTCCTAATATAAAAATATTCTTATTGTTTATTTTACTCTGTACTAACTTTTTCTGATATTCAGATGGGACAATAATAAAATCAACAGAATCTATCACCTCTGAACTTAAATATTTCAACCCTTCTTCATAAGTAGTATGAACTTCAAGTCCTATTTTTCCATCATATTCTATCGCCTTTATCATCTCTAATATTTCTTTTGAATCAATAGCAATTACGATATCATATTGATTATCTATGATCAGCTTTTTTATATTTTCTGCGTATTCCTCAATATAAACGTTTCCATCCCAATCATGAAACATAGAAAGCCCGCCATAATCTTTAAAAAAAAGCAAATCTATCTCATACAAGCTGGTATTTACTTCTTTTAATCTGTTCACTAATGCGGTTTCCACGCCGCCTTTTGTACAAAACAAATACGATATTAAAATTTTCATCTTTCCCTCATTCGTATCTCATCCATTATTTTTTTATATTTTTTATGCATTTTAATAATTCTTCACATTTCTTTCTCCATGTATTGTTTTCAATAAATGATTGTACCTTTTCTTCCTCCATCACAGTTTCCGCAGAAGAAACAATCGCAGCTTCAAATTCCTCATATCCTATCGCAATAGAAACATAAGGATACTCAGCAATTTCTGGCATATTTGATGCCACAACAGGAAGTCTGAGCTGAAGGTATTCAAAAACTTTTATGGGATTCACCCCTTTTGTTAATTCATTATTAATAAATGGAATTATCGCGACATCCCAATAAGCAGCATATTTCGGCAATTCTTCTGGTAACTTCTTCCCATATAAAATGACATTATTTGGAACACGCAGTTTTTCGGGCGCGCCATAGCCTATCATATGAAAAGTCCAATCCATATGATTCTTAGCTAATTGCTTTATTAATTCCCAATCAAACCATGCATCTGTTAAATGCCCAAAATATCCTATCTGCAAAGTTCCTTTTGTAAAATCATATTCTGGCAACCGTTTTGCTTTTTTCATACGCTCTGCATCAACCCCATTCGTGATAATATAATAGGGTTTCGGAAGCAGAATATCTTTTTGAATTTTTTCTTTCAATACATGAGCAGTTGCAATATTCACAT
>OFGM01001371.1_pt1 | contig 14787 bp, 16 predicted proteins | sample 1521741 | NCBI WGS metagenome assembly OFGM01 (sample SAMEA3504079, study PRJEB24116) | mouse gut metagenome | biome: mouse gut; feature: mouse-associated habitat; material: faeces | place: Denmark | collected 2011
CCTTGGTCCTCCCCTGCTCCGACAGGGGATGACCGTCCAGCATGGTGGCCGCCGCGTGAGGGGTGCCGGGGGTGTTGATGAGAATGGCGGACACGCTGCCGCCATAGCCCCCGGCGCAGTAAATGCCAAGCAGGAACATCATGCCGGGAATGGCGGTCATGGAATAGGTGACGGGCAGGAACAAAATCACGCACAGGATGACGCTCAGACCGGGGATAGCCGCGAAAACCGAGCCGATAAACACGCCGATGTTAATCCACAGGATGTTTTCCAGCGTAAACAAAAGGCCGGTGGCCGGGGCAATGTACTGTAACATAATCCCCCTCCTTAAAAGTCCACGCCCAAGGCAAAGCGAAAGGCCGCCCAGATGGCTACCGCAATGACCAGGGTAATGACATAGTAGGATTTCTTCCGGCACCGGAAATACAGCAGAAAGCCCAGACTGCAAAAGACTGCGCCCACCACAAACAGGCCGGTCCACTTGCTGAGGAGATAGGTGCCCAGCAGAATACCCAGGATTACCAGCGCCTTGGCCTCCACCTGAATGTTGATGACCTTCCAATTCAAGGGCTGCTTTGTGGCCAGCTTATAGAGCTCCTTGCCGATCAGCATGACGCAGCACAAAAGCATAACCGTCATCAGCAGGGTGGGAAACGCCCGGCCGTTGACCACGTCTTTTTCAGAAATTGCCACCTGATCCGGCATAACAAGCAGGATTATCAGGGCAAAGAGTGCGAAGACCAGGCCGGTAACCAGATCAATGGGAATGCGGATTTCTTTATCGTGCAGCTTCCGGCCCCAGGCGTCCATACGGCCGTTAAACTGCTCTACCCATTGCTTCATAGGGGACCTCCTTCCAGAATTCAGAGAATAAAAATGGGGAATGGGCGGGACTCCTGCCCGATCCCATTCCCCATGGATACTGCGGTCAGCCCGCAACTATGTCCTTGTACTCGTTAACGATGTTCTTCACGTTTTCCACATGGGCTTCCACGTCCGCAACGGACATGGTGTCCACTTCCAGCAGCATGGTGTCCTGGAGCCACTCCACGACCTCCGCGTCCGCCAGAATCTTGCCGTAGAGCTCTTTCAGCTCGGCGACTTTCTTCTCGTCGGTGCCGGCCCGGGCCATGACAAAGCAGCGGTTGCGGAAGTAGGGATAGCCATGCTGACCCACGCCCTCTACGCCGGCGAAGGGACCGTTTTCAATGTTGCCCTCGTCAAAGGCGCAGACAACGGTCACGCCCTTTTGCTGATAGGTCTCCAGAATCTGGGACTGGTGGGAGACGGCGAACTGAGTCTCGCCCCGGGCCACGGCCTGAGCGGCCTCGGCGGCAGACTGATAGGGGGTCAGCTTCAGCTTATCACCCGCGCCCATGGAACCGAACAAAGCCGCGGCCAAGAACGCCTCGGAGCTGGTGGCGCCGTTGACGGCCACGCTGATTTCCGTTCCCTGCTGGACATAGGCTTCCAGGTCGGCCACGCTGCCGATGTTCAGCTTGGCGTCGGCGGAGAGGACGAAGATGGAGGAATACAGGTTCTCCACAAACACAAAGTCCTCATACCCGAACTGCATCTTGGCCGGATCCAGGATGGAGGTGATGGACAGCAGGCCCTCGCCCACGAAGACCAGCTCGGTATCATTGGCCTTAGTGTCGGCCACCCAGGTGTTGACGGTGGCGGCGTCGCCCTTGATGGCCTCGGCTACCAGGGTGATGGAGTCGGAATAGCTGGTGGACTTGGTAGCCGCCTGCTGGCTCACCATGGCGGCCACGCCGGAGGGGGCCCAGGGGCAGGTGACCTTCCATGTTGCGGACTTCTGGCCGCAGCCCGCCAGCAGGGCTGTGCACATGGCGGCAAGCAGTACGATGCTAAGAATTCTTCTTTTCATAATCTCGCTCCTTTTCCGTTGTTGTCAGATGCGGCGCCGGTTATTTTCCAGCATCTGTATAGTTAGGAATGTAACATAAAGCCTTTTTTGATTCAACAACTTTTTGAATAATTTTGATAAAGTTGTCTGGTTATTGGTCCGATTGTAGAAACCTGTCTGCCTATCGGGGTTTATTTTATATAATCCATATAAATTTTTCCGGATGGCCGGCTCTGTGGTCCCGCCGCAGAGTAATATTTCTGATCTGTGGCCTATAGATTGATGGTTAATAGAGAGCGCCATTTGGTTGAGTGCTTCTTCTCAAAAGCGCAAATGGTTTCGCAGGATCGCCGCCGGATATGACAAATCGGATGCTTCTCTCCTCGCGTTCCTTTACCTTGCCTATATCGTTATTTTGTTGATTTAGGGAAGTGCTGATTTAATTCCACAAAATGATAGAGGATGCGATATATTAGGGAAAATGGGAGCAGTCCAGAGACTGCTGTAGCAGCCATAGCGTCCGTTCCCAGCCGGTTCCCTATAAAAATGCCATCCACGATGATATAAACCGAATTGAAAAGCAAGCCAATCATCTGCTGAATGGCATACCTGATAAACAGTGTTTTTGTGCGTCCTTGATACACAGACAATATCCCCTCAAAAATAGAGCAGGCCAGCGCTTGTGTAACGCTGGCCTGCTACACAAAGGAATAAAGCCCCGGCGGGTTTATCTTATTTATCGCTTCTGTTTGCAATCGTTTTTGTTCTGACCAGTTCTACTGCCTCTTTCCCGGTCATGTGTGCAACCGTCATTTCCAATATGCACAGCGGAGTCCAGTCTCTGTCGATCATCTGGCTGCGGTGTTCGGCAGGGTCGTCCGGCGCATATTTGACTGCCAGCTTCTCAATGGCAGTTCGTTTTTCGGCGGCATCCTCCAAAATACGGATTGTACCAAACGCGATCACGCTTCTGAAATAGGTCGTATATTCCTCCGGAACAATCTGATCCTGGTCGGTCACGCACAGCGACGCCCGGCTGTCCCGCCGGATGGCATCCAATTTGTGGCCTGTCTTGGCACAGTGAAAATAGATCCGTTCACCGTCAAACACATAGCTGAGCGGAACCGCGTAGGGGTAACCGCCGTCACCCGAAAGGGCCAACACCCCGTTTGTCCCCCGCCGCAAAACAGCGGCGCATTCCTCCGGACTCAGAGCCTGTTTTTTCCGGCGCATTTCTCGAAACATATGTCGTGTACCTCCTGACAAAAAAATCGTCTGGCTCCATTCCTGCTGTGGCCTGACGGAATGGAAACAGACGTTACCCGGCGGTAGTTCTTTGATTTGTCCTACTGTACCATGGAGAAGGGCAAAAGTCAATCAAATTTTCAGGATTCCTCCGCCCCGCGCGTTGTCCGGTTTGCCCTCTAATATTTCGGACGCTTTGTGGTCTAGGCAGTATTTTCAAAAAACGCTACAATTAAAGCTGCGGAGTACATCCGGCACACAATGATGAGGAGGAAAAACAAAATGGCAGTATCTGTTGACACCAAGGTAAAAGAGCTGATGAAGAACGCGGCGGCCGCCGACATCCTGGAGAAGTTCGCTCCCGGGTTCAAAACCAATCCCCAGATGAAGCTGGTGGGCGGCCTGACCTTCCGCAAGTTGGCTTCCTTCCCCCAGTCCGGCCTGAATCCGGAACAGGTGGAGGAGATCGATGCCGCGCTGAAGGCCCTGGGCGAGTAATTCTTTCCTGAGCTAGCTGCTCATAATAAAACCGCTCCCCACTTGCCGGCGGGGAGCGGTTTTTCTATATCGCGCCGCCCTGCATGGACTCCTGAATTTGCAGGGCTTTCAGCAGAATCTCCAGACGCAGCCGCTCATCCGGGGCCTGCAGATCCGTCCCCAGCTCCCGTTTGATACGGGCGATACGTTCCAGAAAAGTGCTGCGGTTGATGTACAAGCTGGCGGTGGTCTTGGTGATGCTCATGTTTTTCTCCAGATAGACACGCAGCGTTTCAACATAACTGACGTTGGAAGTCTTGTCATGCTCCACGAGCCGGCGGAAGCCGTCGGAATAGTATAGCTCCACCGGAAAACGGCCCATAGCGTTGACGATCAGCTCCGTCAGAACATAGTCCTGGAAGAGATAAAAATGTTCCTCGGGAGCAAAGATCTTACCGCTTTCCAGGGCGGAACAGGCTTGCAGGTAGTATAGCTGGGCGCTGTAGATATCCCGGAAGGGGTCGCTGATGCCAATATCAAAGTTTAGGGTGGAAAACATGGATGTCACATTCTTCTGAAACACCTGGAGGCAGCTCTTGCCCTTTTCCAGCAGCGCGGCGGTCTCAACAAAGCATACGATGGCCCCGTCCTGCTCAAAGGCGGCGCTGTTGGGAAAGGTCTTTTCCACCACACTGCAAATATACCCGATAGGCAGCTGCGCCAGGCGGCGGCTGAACTGGGTCTTGGTGCAGATATACTCCTGCCCGCTCTGCCGGCCCTCCAGCACCCATTTCTGCTCCATATCATTCAGTCCGTTCACCAGCCTCTGTAAAACGGAGCGCAGGGAGCTGCGCCCGCCGGAGGCGGCGGAGGAATACCGCCGTAGCGCCATCTCGATCATGCCCGCAAGATACTTTGCCAGGGCATCATCCGAGGGCCGGTGCGTCCGCTGGCGGTAGTCCACGATCAGGCAGCCGCTGTATACCTTGTCCTGGAACAGATTGACGCACAGGGTGCTGCTGTCCAGAATGTTGATGAGCATGGCGTCCGTCTCCTCTGTGGACAGCTCTCCGTGTTCCAGAAACGCCCCCAGCAGCGGCAGAGGCAGATCCCCATCCCCGCTGTGGCGGGACAGGGTCTTCTCCCACTCCGCCAGATCGATGCCGGAGTAGTCGCTGTGGACAAGAAAGTGGAAATTTGCGTCCAGCACCAGGATGGGGTTGTCGAAGATCTTCTGGCTGTACGAGACCATGTCCCGGATCTGCCCGCTGCTGTTCAAGACGGCCTGCAGTTCCTCGCTCCAGGCATCGTACTTGTTGTAGATCTCTGTCAGAAGATTGAATACCAGCGGTAGCTCCACCTTCTCCGTGATCTGAATTACCCCGCACTGTTCCAGGTAATAGGGCAGATACATGCTTTTCCCGATGCAGAGGATCGCTGCCCCCTTCTCAACAGCGGACCGCTGGGGGAGCTGCTCGCTCCGCAGCACATAGAATCGTCCGGCATGGAAGGTGCGCTCCGTACCAAGATAATGCTCCGGCCGGCCCAGATGCAGCCCCCTCTCCTGGATGCCCAGCAGCCGGGCCGGTACCTGCTCCCGCAAATTGTCAAAGATGATCTCCGTGTTCAGCTTCATGATGTGCGTCCCTCCACAGTAAAAGGTCTACTGCGCATAGTGCTATTTTACCACAAACTTTCCGGATGGCAAGATAGGAACTGTTGAAATTGACAGATTCCGCCCCCGTCAAATCGGTCGGATTTTGTCGGGCTTAACCAGACGGTTTGACGGGCGCTCTCCATTGTGCCTAACTGCATCCAAGCGGGAGCATAGACTATCGTGCGAAATAAACAAATTTGCCAGTCCGCTGTGGACTTCATAGAGGCTGACCCCACCCAATAGATGGTCGGTTTGGAGCGGGAAAAATCCTGCCTCTTTGCGGTCTTTCCGGGAGGCATCCTGCTTCCTATAATAAAAGTATCAACGGCACTGCTGTTAGATCGAAATTGAGGAGGAACGACTATGGCACTATTGGACAAGCAGGAGAGCAGACGCTGCGTGGAGACCGTCTGGGGTAAGCTGATCCCCGAGAAGGAGGCGTATGACTACGCTGTGCGGCAGATCGCGTCCTTCTGCGCCAACCTGTTTCAGGTCATGCGCATCCTGGAGCCGGATTTTGAGAAGCGCACCAGCGCGATCTGCGACATTTCCTACATGATGAATATGGCCGCATGCAGCGACGAATATCTGAAGGACTTCTTTGACGAGTGGAATATACCCGAGTTCTGCAAGAAGGACGCATGGCTGGGCGGCATCTTCGGCGATTCCGGGGATGAGTACGAGAACATGGCGGGCCGTGTCATCCAATTCACCCACGACCGGGTGGAAAAGGAGCTGGATACCTGTCCCTGGGACATCGTGGGCGCGGAGCTGTGCAACATGACCACCGCCATGTTCACCGCCAACTTTGACCTGGCCAACAACGGGGAGAACGTCGTGGCCCTGAACATGTGCGAGGCCCGGGGCTGCGGCGATTGCCATTGCCGCGTGGTGGCAGAGCGCCGGGACAAGTATGGCCTCGACAAGCAGGGCTGGATGGACCACATGCAGCAGCCCGTCGATCCCGTCCACAACACCCCCCGGGAGCGGATGGTCCGGGAAGGCCAGATCCACCGCAACGACTGCTACAGCCAGGCCTTCGGCGAGGAGAAGAGCTTTGAGTGGGCCTACCGCTGGTGCATGGAGAAGGGCTGGGTCTGGTGCGTCGCCTTCCCGTTGATTGCCATCCGGGATATGGCGGAGAGCGAGGAGGAGTTTGAGCGCATCTTCAAGATCGTCTTCTCCACCGCTGGAAAGAACGCCTTTATCGAACCCTTCGCCGTGGAGGGGCTGCGGTCCTGGCTGGGCGTGCCCCACGAGATCGGAAAGAACGACCCCCGGCTTATGGGCGGATACATCAAGAATGTGCTGGACTGCCAGATGGTCCCCTGCGAGCTGGAGCGGTTCACCGAGGACGAGGCAGTCATCAAGGTAGATACCGAGACCTTCAACGGCCGCTTCCCTATGGCGCCCATCGACGAGCTGACCATGGGCTACGAGGCGCTGTGGCATAACATGGTCAAGACCATGGTCTCGGCGGAGTGGTCCTGCTGGTTCGAGGGCAAGGATGATGAGGAAATGTACATCCACGTGGGCCGCAAGATCGACAAGCGGATGATTTGAGAAGGGAGGGCACAGAAAATGTTGTTCAAAGAGGATAAAATCGCGCGAGCGGAGCACCGTGCCGTCCGGGAGAACGCCGGCTGGTACCGCTGGACCCATGATTTGGTGGAGGTCACAGGCAGAGATGCGGAAAAATTCCTGGACAGGCTGTTCGTGGGAGCTATCAAAAAGACTCCCGCAGGCCGGACGAAATACACCACCATGCTCAATGAAGATGGGAAGATCATCGACGATACCATCGTCATGCACATGGGCGAGGACCGCTACTGGGTCTCCACCCTATACGCTCCCCAGTTCATCAAGTGGGCGGACGCCCACAAGGCGAAGGAAGATGTCGTCTATCACGACGTCACCCAGACCGTCGATATGTACGCAGTCCAGGGCCCCAAGTCCCTGGAGATCATGAACGCCCTGCTGGCCGCACCGGTGGATGGGCTGAAGCGCTTTGCCGTGGCAGACAATCAAATGGGGGACGCTGCTGTTCATATCCACCGCTCCGGCTTTACCGGTGAGCTGGGCTACGAGGTCTATTGCAGGATCGAGGATACCCAGACAGTAGAGGATGCCATCCGGGTCGTCTGCGAGAAGTTCAGCGCCCCCGAGCTGACCACCCTGGAGGTCTATGTCCGCAGTCTGCCGGTGGAGAAAGGCTTCGCCCTGCGGCAGGACATGTTCGGGCTGACCCCCTATGAGTGCGGACTGGAGTGGTCCGTCAGCCTGGACAAGGATTTCATCGGCAAGGAGGCCCTGGTCAAAGCCAAAGAGGAGGGGCCCAAGTACAAGCTGGTCGGTCTGGAATATCTGGCGGAATCTTATGAGGACATCGCCCAGAAGGAAATTGTCTATCGCCACGGTGTACCCTGCGGTTTCGTCCTGGCGGCGATCTACGGATATACTGTGGAGAAGAATATCGGCTTCGCGGTCATTGAGGCGAAGAAGGCGGTGGTTGGGGAGCATGTCACGGTGGGCAGCAACGGCTCCCCCGCCGTTATCACCGAGAAGTGCTGGCTGTAAGGGGGAAGGATCATGCGTCTTGAGAATATGTCTATTGTAGTGACCGGCGCATCCGCCGGTATGGGCTGGGCCATCGTGGAGCGGTTTGCCCATGAGGGCGCCAATATCATTGCCGTGGCCCGGCGGCTGGACCGCCTCCAGGAGCTGGCGGAGTCCCTGAATGACGCTCCCGGTAAAGTGATTCCCTGTCAGGGCGACATGGGCGACCCAGAGACCAGCGTGAAGATGATCGACCTGGCGGTGAAGGAATTTGGCCGCTTGGACGTACTGGTGAACAATGCGGGCATTATGGACGACAACACCGCAGTAGGCGACGTGTCCGACGAGATGCTCCACGAACTGTTTCGGGTGAACACCTACGGTCCCATCTACGCCATGCGCAAGGCGGTGCAGACCTTCATCGCCCAGGGGGAGAATCAGGGCAATATCATCAACATCACTTCCGTTGGCGCAGTCCATCAGACCGCCGGCGTGGCTTACTGCGCCTCCAAGGCGGCGCTTTGGGCGGCCACCCGGAACACCGTCTTCATGTACGAGGAGCATGGCATCCGATGCAACGCCATCGCCCCCGGCGGCGTGCTGACGGACATCCCCCTGGTAATGCCTCCCGCCAATGAGTTCGGGTTTGGCCGCACCAGCGCTCTGCTGGCCCACTCTCCTGAAATGGGGATGCCGGAGGACATCGCTAACGCGGCGCTGTTCTTGGCCAGCGGCGAGTCCGCCTTTGTCAACGGCGCGGTCATCACCTGTGACCGGGGCTGGACCAGCTTCTGAAAGATCACATATTTGTGTAAGCAATGCGGGGAATACGGTATGCCGTATTCCCCGCAGCACATCAACCACAGCTGTCAGTATGCGTGACCAGCAAATTTTCCCGCAGCGCCCTCGCAAAAATCGATTATCAAGGCGGCGATCTCCTCTGGAGATTCCCGCACCCCATCCTGAAGCCACCGCTGGATCACACCGCTTCTGCCACCCGCTAAAAATGCGAAAAATGCTTTGATTTGCGGTGCGGTGAATGTGACCTGCTTTCCCATCTCTATGGCAAGCTGACCCTACAACTCGTCCTTTTCCCACTTGCGCTTCTCTATGCGCTCGGTAATCATATTCACCGCCTGCCCGCGCTCCAAGGCTTTCCAGTGGTTTTCTATGGCGGCGTCCGCCTCCTGTATCGCCGCTTTGATGCACTTGATAGCGGAGCTGTCATAGTCGGCCTCACAAGCGGCGGCAACCGCAAGGGCGATTTTCTCAATATTGTTGTCCGTCAACAGCTTGCGGCACTCTAAAACAACCCTGTCCTCGATTTTCTGCTTATTGACAACTTTCTTTCGGCAGGCTTTTTCTTGGCGCTCTTGCAGGCGTAGTAGCGATAAGCCATCCCGGATTTTCCCGTTCCGCCGTAGCCGGTCATCATCTCCCGGCAGTAGCCGCAGAACAGCTTCGTTGTCAGCAGATACTCCTCTCGCCCCCTGGAACGGGCGGGAGCTTTTGTTTCGGTCAAGAATGTGCTGTACCCGCTCAAACAGCTCGTCCTCAATAATGCGGGGCATACCGCCCGGCGTTTCCGTGTCCTTAGATGTAATAGCCGATGTATTACTTTCGCTTAAGGGAAAAAACAAGGGAAAAAGGGAAACAATAAACAGCCTTGCAGATGCACTCTATAATCAGGCTCGTTTTCTAAAATTGAAAGGCTCAGAAACAGACAGGTCGGCTCTGGGAGCCAAACAACAGGTAGAGTTAGCTTATCGGTTCGGAACCGCAGCAGGCCCCACAGCGGCCTACCTGCGGCAAGCCCCCAAGCGGACGTAGCTAGACTACATCCCGCTTGGGGGCGTTTCCGTTTCTTCGCTGCCAATAGGCAATAGCTCCTGACGGAGCTATCGCCGCAAGTCTCCAAGCAGACGCAGCATAGCTGCATCTGCTCGGAGACTTATTTTTTTACTCTGTTTCCGGCAAAGCGTCTCCTAATAAAAAGTTTTAGTTTTCAGTAGAATAGACCATGTTCCCACTCGATTGATCACCAAATGTGCAGGGGTTGTACAAAACCGGGAGCGAACCATAGCCGCAGTTTACGGCCCCGGTTGCCTGCGGCCCAAGGCCGCACGGGAACCATGACCGGCAGGGCAATACAAAACCGAGAAAAGGGGTCTCGCTCCGAGGTGTCCATCCCGCTCTGCGAATCAGCCTTGCAACATTGGTTGCCTGTCTGCTCCTTGAACGGGCCGCGTCCCCGCGTTCCCTGCATGACTTCCGCCAGCAGGGAAGCCAGAACGCTCCTACGTCCACTTCGCCGAAATTGCTTACGGTTTGCCGTATGCGGCAAGCCCTACAATTTCGGCCTCTGCGCTCGACCCCTTCGGGGAGCAGCCTGAACCACCGCCGCATGAACGGAGGGATACATATTGAAGCGTATCACGACAATCTATCCTCGCGACAGAAAGGCACTGTCAGCCCTGTCCCGCTGTGGCTATGTCAACCGTGAGCAGCTAAGTCAATTCCTGCGAAACAAGCGGATTGAAAGCTACTGCAAAGACGGCCTGATTGAGAAATCCATCTACAGCCACCCCGGAAGCAAGGCAAGCGACCAGGAGGTCTACCGGCTGACCTCTAAGGGGCGGGATTTCTGCCGCCGCGAGTTGTCCTTGACCCGTCTATACAGTGCGCAGAATCCAGCGCATGACTTGGTACTCGCTGACCGCTATTTCTCCCTCTCCGAAAGTGAGCGGGAAACTTGGCAGACAGAAACCCAAAGCCGCGAAATCATCAACGCGCATATCCGGCAGCTACGGGAGCAGGGCGAAGAAGAACACGCCCGCGAACTGTGGGATAAATTGCAGGATGGCAGACTGTCCATGCCGGATGCCGTCTATACGCGCTCTGACGGCATTTCTGTGGCCTTTGAGGTTGTGACCAACAACTATGGTCAGGCAGAGCTATAAACTGGAAACTGTATTATAGCAGCAAAACTCTTATTATGCCTAAGACAAGAAGATGAGCCGGATAGAACCAATAAAAGAACCATTTAGAAAACGTCTTTCCCCGTTCCATCCGTTTACCATTATAAAAATAGATGATAACAATTCCTGCAAGGGTTACTCCTACAATACGGCCTAACGCATAAAGAATATTTGTATTTAGAGGAAATCTTCCAATACCACCTGCAAATTTAAACATACCAAACAATATAATTGAAATTACAAAGGCGGCTTTTAACTTCTTTTTTGAATCTTTGCCCCATATAAACAAAAGCGTAAATATTGGAGCCAGCAAAGGCCAATCTGAGGCAAGAGAAAGTAAGATTAGAATTAAAATAGAGACAACTTTCAGCGGCGTGTTTTTGACTCTTTCTACTACAAAAAGAATACAAAAACATATAAATAATGTAAAAAGCATATTTAGCCCGCAGAACTCCAATACTCCATTTTTCGTAAAAGCAAGGCAATACGGTATTTCAGAAATCAAAGCATATATTATCAATCTAAAAGCATATTTTTTCTTTGAATGGGTATATTGATACCCTTCAACAAGGAAATAGCACATGGTAATAGCTGTAAAGTACCCTGCATTTAGAAAAAGTTCTGATACAAACTTACCGCTTTCCATGAATATCGTTGAGATATGATTTAAAAGCATCGTGAACATGGCTATGTATTTAATCGTATCTCTATTTAAGACTTTCCATTTTCTTTCCGTTATTTCATCCACCTTCAATTACCTCCCAAAGTCTTGATTTGTTGTGTTTTTGCCCTGCCCTCGTGGCAGGGATTTTTCGGTTTTAGATATAGGTAATTTTTCATTATATCATATCTAAAAAAATTTTCCAGACAAATTTTGAAAATTTTTCGATATTTTGGGGAGCGACCGCATAGTATCCCCCCGTCTCGCGAGAAACCAGCAAGAAATCCCGGCAACAGCAACAGCCCCGGCCAAGTTGTTTCTGCTCCATCTAAAGCAATCCTCCTAACCACAGCACCTTGTCCCTACCTGCCATGCTAAGCATTGGCACGAGTGGGCCGGGTCTAAGTATTACCCCGGCCCACTCGTACGCCAAATTCCCTCGATTTTGCAACACAATACGCTTAAATATGACGTAAAATCTAGCAAAAATCGAAAATCGGGCAGATTTTGAGGCTCGTATAAATTCTTCGTAAAACCCGTACAGTTCGTACACATCACCATTTTGAACTAAAGAAAGGATGATTTTATTATGCCTAGAGAACGTTCAGCACTTAAATATCATTGCGTTATTAACCATCCCGAAAAGACGGGCATCACAAGCAAGAGCCTGGAAGCACTTTTGCGTGGCATCGCAACCCTTGTTTATTTCGCATTTGGATTACACATCGCCCCGACCACAGGGACGAAACACTTTCACCTGTTTATCTGGTTCAAAAATTCAACGACATTCTCCCGCGTGAAAAAATTGCTGCCGGAGGGTACGCACATCGAAGCGGCAAAAGGAAACGCAGAGCAGAATATTGACTATATCGTCAATTCCGGCCCACACAAGGATAAGGACACCTATGTAAAGGACAGTCTGGTAGCGTCCGCGCCGAAGCCGCCGGACGATGCCATGAAGCGCATGACTTCCAAAGAGATTATGGAAGCGTTGGAATCCGGCAAGTCACCTCTCGATATTCTGCGGAAAAATCCCGCATTGCTTAGTTTCAAACGGCTAGGTGATTTTCAAGATGTGGAAGCACTGCTGTTAGAAGACCAGTTCGGAACCCAGATGCGTGATATAGAGGTTGCTTATGTACAGGGTGAAACCCGCGTAGGGAAGACATACAGTATCCTGCAAAAATACGGATTGGATAATGTCTACCGCGCCATGATGGGCAAGAAAAACAGTTTTGATGGGTACCACGGCCAGGACATAATTTTGTTCGACGAGTTCCGGGAGGATATTCCACTTCCAACTATGCTGATGTATTTGGACAAGTATCCCTGCACGCTGGAAGCGCGTTACCATGACCGCACCGCCGCCTATACAAAGGCTTTTGTCGTCAGTAATTGGTGCTTTGAAGAACAGTACACCAAAGCGAAACCGGCGGATTATAAAGCCTGGGTAGCCCGGTTCAGCTATATTCGGGTTTACACCGATTTCTGCACCTACGATGATTATAGCACGGCTGATTATTTCAAGCTGATTAAAGGCGAACGTGTCAAGCCCCTGCGGTCCTTTAAGCCGAAGTCCGTGATTATAACGCCGCCGCCTGCGCCGCGCCTGCTGCTGCCGCCGCATGTGGAAGGTAATTCCAGCAAGGGGGAGTGATACATAATGGAGGGCAAAGAGTACACCAGCATTGACCAGCTTCCCCTTGTTCTCTCGGTTGCCCAGCTTGCCGCAGTGCTGGGAATCGGAATCAACAGTGCCTATCAACTTGTGCGAAGTAACATCATCCGAAGCATCCGTATTGGGAGACAGTATAAAATTCCTAGGAACGCACTGGAAGCCTATTTAGCTACTTAAAATCTATTGACCAACCGCCGCGCACGGTGTACAATAAATATATAGTGCATCTGCGCGGCGGTGAGAAGGAGGTTATATATATGCCGCGCACGAAAGAAAAAAAGGGCCGTGCCGCCAACGGCAACGGAACGTATAGAAAGAAAACAGTTAGGATAAAGATTTTGCAATTTCCAGCCCTAACCTTATGTAACTCGGCAAATGGCGGCAAAGCCTTGATTTTCAGGCGTTTCCGCCATTTGCCGTTCGGGAGAGTTTTTTGCATATCTCGGCGTATCCCAGCATGACTTTGCGCTGAAGCGTAGTACGGAAGTAGTAAAAGAGGCTTGCCGCTTCCTTTTTACTACTTTACTACGCAGCCAGCCGCTCCATCTCCGCCTTTACAGAACAGGCGTCAACATGGGTGTAATAGTCCAGCGTCATGGTGCTGTTGGCGTGGCCCATGATGTACTGCAACGCCTTGGGATTCATACCAGCGTTTGCCATACGGGTACAGAACGTGTGCCGGAAGGAGTGGGGGGTGATGTTGGGCAACGGCTCCTTGTGCTGCTTGTTGTACTTCTTCACAAGGTTTTTGAGCATACTGTTATAATTGAGGCCCACTTTCGGCATCCCGTCACAAGTGAGAAACAAGAAGTTGGTATAGCCGTCCACCGTGATGGTGGTTTTCTTCCCCCGGTTCTTCAGCACCCGCTTCAACGCCCGGTAGACCGGCTCACTCATAGGGATTTCCCGGAACATATGCTCTGAGTGCGGGGAGGCCAGCATCCAGCGCAGCGGCATCGGCCCCGGCTGTATCGCCACCCAGCAGAACGCCGTCTTACGGGAGCGGCAGGCCGACGGCAGCTGTCGATCCATAATGCTTACGGTATTTTGATATGGTTTATAAGCGCGTATCAAGACCTATTCTTAAAAGACGGTTATGTTTTATATTAAGACAATATCTTATAGAAAAAATAGTAAAAGCGCGGCAATCTATTCTGGTTGCCGCGCTTTTACTATGCTTTAAACGGTTATTCAATGGTTGGCCTTGTGCGGGGCGGCCCTTCCCCTCCGGCGTTTTTGTCTGCCGCGTCAATCTTTCGAAAACAGCCGTCAGTCCTCGTATCTTAGCTGGTAGCCCAGTTCCTGGACCTTTTGGCGGATCTGCTCCTGCCGTACGCCGCTAGAATCGTAGTCCACCGCCACACAGCCCCGGCCGCTGAGGCTGACGGAGGTAACGCCGGGCAGCATGTCCAGCCCCTGCTTCAAAAGCTTCTCGTCGTGCTTGTCCCCGGCGTTTTCCAGGGAGAAATAGGCGCTTAAATGAGCCATGGGAAATCGCTCCTTCCAAATGCTTTGGAATAGCTTTCCCCGCCCGTGTTTTTTCATTCCGGCCAAGCGAACTTTCAGGTCTTTTCCTCCGGCTTCTTCTCCAGGCGGGCGGACAGCTCGTTCAGCTCCGCCCCCGTCTGGTCCAGAGCCCGGGGCAGCTGGCTGAGGGTCACCTCA
>OFGM01001405.1_pt1 | contig 14452 bp, 8 predicted proteins | sample 1521741 | NCBI WGS metagenome assembly OFGM01 (sample SAMEA3504079, study PRJEB24116) | mouse gut metagenome | biome: mouse gut; feature: mouse-associated habitat; material: faeces | place: Denmark | collected 2011
AATACGGGCTATACCGACATATAAGAACTTCTAAAGAGATAATCTAAATTCACCAATAATTTTTATATAAAACTTTTTATTTTCGTGTTCCTAATAAGAGTAAATCATAGGATAGCTATAGTACTTGTAAAGGAAGTTTTTGTATGTTACTATAGAATGGAATATGAATTCAGGGATGGAGAAAATAGTATGAAAATAGAACAGTATCAACTGAGTAATGGAATGAACGTAATTTTAGAGCCTATTTCTGGCATCCATTCGGCTGCTTTTGGAGTATGGGTAAAAGTGGGTTCAGTAGACGAAAACAAAGAAAATAATGGAATAGCGCATATGATAGAACATATGATTTTTAAAGGAACAAGTCATTATAGTGCGAAACAGATAGCAGATATGACAGCGGAGATAGGAGGTAATTTAGATGCCTATACGAGCAAGGAATGTACTTCCTTTTATGGCTGGGTATTAAAAGAAAATCTTTCAAAAACAATATGGCTGCTCGCGGATATGTTGAAAAATTCTTTGTTTAAACAAGAGGATTTGGAAAATGAAAAGGATATTGTAAAAGAAGAAATTGATATGTATAACGATTCGGCAGAAGATGTGGTACATGAAATGTTACAAAAGTGTATCTGGAAAGAACATCCATTGGGATATCTTATTTCAGGAGAGAAAGAAGTAATTGAAAACTTCACTGGAAAAGATTTAAAAAAATTTCATCACGATTATTATACAGCAGAAAATATGATTCTTTCTTTAGCAGGAAATTTCGATGTGACAGAGATAAAAAAAGAATTAGAAGAGGCATTTGGAACATGGAAAGCAAAAGGAAAAGAGCATAATGCTTCTATTCCGATATTTACACCTTGTCTTTATACACAAGATAAAGATATCGAACAATTACATCTCAATATTGCCTATGATTCTATCTCTAGTGTTTCAGAAGAGAGATATGCTTTTTCTATTTTAAATGCTATTTTAGGGGGAGGGGCAAATTCTAGATTATTTTTAAAAGTACGGGAAGAAATGGGGATAGCATATGCGATATATTCTTATGGAAGCAGCTTTTTCCATACAGGGTTATTTCATATCTATGCAGGATTAAATGCAAATCGTTTAGAAGAAACGATAGAAGTGATACAAAAAGAGATTTTGAAATTGAAGAAAGAAGGTCCTACAAAAGAAGAAATGTTGTGGGCAAAAGAACAGATAAAAACAGATTTGATCATACACGCAGAAAGCACAAAAGGGCATATGAGCAGTAATGCCAGAGAACTGATGCAATTTGGAAAAGCTGTTCCTTTAGAAGAAACTTTACATCAAATTAATCAGGTGAAAAGAGAAGATATTTTTGATTGTTTGGAAAGGTATTTTAAACCAGAAAAAATGGCAATCGCATTTGCGGGAAATTTAGAACAAGTATCTGCTGAGTTAAAAACATGGAAAGGTATTCAAAATATCATTGTATCTTAAAATAAATTGTGTTAAAATTAGGAAAAATAATGGATGTGATAAGGAGAAAATGAAAAATGGATCAAAATTTTAAACCAGAAACTATTTGTGTACAAGGTGGATGGAAACCGAAAAAAGGAGAACCTAGAGTGCTTCCTATTTATCAAAGCACTACTTTTAAATATGATACCAGTGAACAGATGGGAAAGCTTTTTGATTTAGAGGATACAGGTTATTTTTACACTCGTTTGCAAAATCCTACGAATGAAGCGGTAGCACAAAAGATAACAGAATTAGAGGGAGGCGTTGCTGGAATGCTCACTTCTTCTGGACAGGCTGCTAATTTTTATGCAACCTTTAATATCTGCGGAGCAGGAGATCATATCGTGAGTGCATCTGCGATTTATGGAGGAACATTCAATCTATTTGGAGTGACTATGAAGAAATTAGGGATTGATGTTACTTTTATTGACCAAGATGCTTCAGAAGAAGAGATTTCAAAAGCCTTTCAGCCTAATACAAAATTATTATTTGCAGAAACTATATCTAATCCCTCTATACAAGTATTAGATATTGAAAAGTTCGCAAAAATCGCACATAGTCATGGAGTGCCTCTTATTGTAGATAACACATTTGCAACTCCTATTAATTGCAGACCATTTAAATTTGGAGCGGATATTGTGGTTCATTCTGCAACAAAGTTTATCGGGGGACATGGGACAACAATTGGCGGTGTGATTGTGGATGCAGGGACCTTTGATTGGAAGGCATGCACGAAGTTCCCACAGTTTACACAGCCAAATCCCAGTTATCATGGGATTAGTTTTGTGGAGGCGGCAGGTCCGGCAGCATTTATTACCAGAATACGCGCTATTTTGTTAAGGGATACAGGCGCTACACTGTCTCCATTCCATGCATTTATCTTTTTACAGGGGCTTGAGACGCTTTCTCTTAGAGTAGAGCGCCATGTTGAGAATGCACGGAAGGTTGTTGATTATCTTGTGAAACATCCAATGGTAGAGAAGGTGAATCATCCAATAGTGACAACCGATCCTGAACAGCAGCGCCTATACAAAAAGTATTTTCCAAATGGAGGAGGATCTATCTTTACTTTTGAAATCAAAGGCGGAGAGCAGAAGGCAAAAGACTTTATTGATAACTTGGAGTTGTTTTCATTACTTGCCAATGTTGCAGATGTGAAATCGCTTGTGATACATCCCTACTCAACAACACATGCGGAATTAAATGAGAAAGAGAAGGCAGAACAAGGAATTAAACCCAATACAATTCGTCTTTCTATTGGAACAGAACATATTGATGACATCATCGAGGACTTAAACGAAGCATTTCAGGCAATAACGGAATGTAACAGTTTTGGGAATAACGTTGAGGTTGAGGTGCAACAAGACATCGCGAAGTGATTATGTATGGCTTTATGCCTGTAACAGGAAGCCGAAGGCGGAACTGTTATAACGGAATAGAATTGTTTCCGTTCCTTTCTTGTAACTTGGTACAAAATGTGCTAATATTGAAATATATTGGATATGTAGAAAGGCGGGAAACTTATGAAGAGAAAAGGGTTAAAACTTGCACCGAGATTGATGCTTGTGGTAGCAGTTCCACTGCTTTTGATGTTTGGAGTGGCTGTGGCAGGAATCAATTCATCATGCAGTTCCGTTACAGAGGCTATGGTGCTGCATGAATTACAAGCAGCGCAGTATGCATTTGAGGTATCTGTAAATAATATTTCACAGGGAACCTATATGTATTCAAATGGCATTTTTTATAAAGGAAAGCGCAATATCAGTGAAAATACGGAGTTTTTTGACAACTTTAGCCATATGGTTGATTTGGAGGTTACAGTTTTTTATGATAATACCAGAGTTGCAACAAGCCTTGTAGATAAAAATGGAAATCGTATGGTAGGAACAACCGCAGACCCGGAAATATATGAAAAGGTTGTCAAACAGGGAGAGAATTTTTATACGAACCATGTAGAGATTGGCGGCGAACTTTATTATGCCATGTATTGTCCGCTGTATCAGACAAACAAAGATGAAATTATAGGCATGACTTTTGTAGGGCTGAAGAAAACCGAGATCAATGCCATTTATATGTCTAATTTTATGAGAAGTTTCATCACGCTTCTTATTATCTTTTTGATTGGATTATTTAGCACATTTATTTCGGTGAGTGTGATAGTAAAAGGGATTAAAAGGGTTATCGAAAAACTGAATCAGCTTGTGGAGGGAAAATTAAATATTCAAGTTGAAGACAAAATATTAACTAGAGCAGACGAAATCGGAGATATTGGTGCCAGCGTGCAAACGCTTGTAGCCAGACTTTCTGAGATTGTAGTGGAGATTAAGGAAGCATCGAAAAATCTGGATGAAATTTCAGGCAGGTTTTCAACATCGTTTAATCAAATGACAGGAAATATCGAAAATGTAGATATTTCTGTAGAAGAAATGGCAACAAGTTCTACACAGCAGGCCCAGGATACAACGGAGGCAGGCAACAAAGTCAAGTATATGGGTGATGCGATAGAAACGACTTCTTTCAATGTGGAAGGTCTTGTAGGAAATACAGATAAGATGCGCAATTACAACAAAAGTGTTGAAAGCACACTTACAGAGCTGATTCGGATTAGTGATGACACAAAAGATGCCTTTGACATCGTACATAATCAGACCAATATGACCAATCAATCGGCGCAGGAGATTCAGTCAGCCGCTGACGTTATTACGGATATTGCCGATCAGACAAACCTGCTTTCCTTGAATGCAAGTATCGAGGCGGCGCGCGCCGGAGAGAATGGAAAAGGCTTTGCAGTGGTCGCAGACGAAATCAGAAAGCTCGCAGAGCAGTCGGCTGAATCAGCAAGACAGATTACAGGCATCATTGAAATTCTTATCAAAAATTCCAATACCACGGTTGACACGATGGAAAAAGTAACCACTATGATTGAAAAACAAAGCAGTGAGCTTGACAAAACCAAGACAGTTTTCAATAGTTTAAACAGTGAGATTGGAGAGGTGGGCAATGCTGTTGAAAATATTCGGGTTGAGGTGGATAAGCTCAATGATGTAAGAGACACGGTACTTAGTGCAGTGCAGAGTCTCGCGTCGATTGCAGAGCAAAATGCGGCGGGAACAGAACAGACATCAGCATCAATGCAGGAATTAAGACAGATTGTTGCAGAGTGCACTCCGCAGGTTGAGAAAATTATTGATACCTCAAAAGGGTTGGCAGAAAATATTTCTGTATTTACACTTTAAAAAAGCTGCGCTTTTTATTTCAATAAATGACACGTGTGCAAATTTCTATGGTATCGGTTAGGAAGACTTTAGAGGCTCTGGAGTCTTCCGTATTTTTAATTTAAAATTCTATTGATTTTTGTACATAAATAGGATTTAATAGATTATAAATACGAACAAAAGCCAGCAGAAGGATTGGATACAGGCTGGCATAATAAGGAAGGGGAAAAAAATGAATCACTTTGAAGAACCAAATAGTACAGATACAGCAATCATCCCGAAAGGAACCATTATAAATGGAAATATTTCAATAACTGACAGACTTGAGATGTATGGTGAGATAAACGGAGACATCAGTTCTGCGAATCGTGTTGATATATGCGGAGAGGTGACGGGAAATATCAATGCAGAGGATCTTCATGCAAAAGATTCTTATATTGTAGGACAAGTTGCATGTGTACAAGAAGCAGTTATTCATGAAAATACAGTAGTCCTTGGAGATATCAATGCACAAAATCTAGTGATTGAGGGTGCAGTACAAGGGCAGATTGATATTAAGAACAAAATTACCGTCGGAGAAAAGGCGATCGTAGAAAGTGATATCAAGGCGAGAGAAATTCAGATAAACAATGGCGCAGTATTAAATGGTCATTGTTCATTGTGCTATTCAGATATTGATGTAAAGGAAGTTTTCCCTGTTACAGAAGAACCGGAAGAAGAGAAATCAGAGGAAGTAAACGAAGCGGAAAAACAAACAGAAGTTGAGGAATCCCAAAAGGACACAATTGAAGAACCATCAGCAGAAGCTGGAAAACCTGAAAAAGCAGAAGAAGAAAATACCGAATCGTCTATGAGTGCAGAACCTGAAAAAGTAACAAAAACAAAAGAATCCAAAGTGAAAAAGGCAGAAGAAAAAGTAGAGGAGCCAAAGGCGAAGAAGGCAGAAGAAGAAAAAACAGAGGAGCCAAAGGTGAAAGAGGTGAGAAAACCCAAGGCGGTAGCAAAACCAAAAGCAGTGAGAAAGAAGAGCATTTCGTCATAGGAGTGTTTTTTCGTATGGTTTCAATGATGTAGGATAGCATTATGGAGGTTTGTATAGAGGAAATGGAAGGCAGATATTGCAGGGGAACACAGGCGGAGATAGAGGATATGCTTGATTTTGCCAATATGGTGTTTAGTATTCATTATAGACCAATTGATTTCGCTGCATTATTACCCAAAGCCTACAATGCAAACCGTCACCATCTGTTAACACATCATCTGATAAAAGAAGGGACCAAAATCAGGGCACTGATTGACACCTATCCAGTGACAATGCGTTTAAACACAAAAAACGGAAGAGAACTAAAAGCATGTTATGTAGGAACCGTGTCGGTACATCCCAATACACAGGGAAAGGGCTATATGACCGCGCTGATAAAAAAAGCGGAGGAAGATGCCAGAAACCAAGGGTGTGCACTGATGATACTGGATGGAAACAGGCATCGCTATCAACATTATGGATTTGAGCGTGCAGGCGTCAAATACAGATTTCGCATCCAAATCCGCAATATCAGACATTGCTGCGACAAGATGTATTCCAAAGAGTATATGGAATTTCCGGCATATTGTTTTGAGGAGATTTGCGAGGAAAGCCCCTATATAGATTATCTGTATGCACAATATCAGAAACGAACGATGACTGCCCGTACAAGGGAAGATTTTTTGCTGTGTCTGCAAAGCAATTATGCAGTGACCTATGCGGTGCTGCGAAACAACAATATTGCTGGGTATGTGAATCTCTCAAAGGAAGAAGATGCGGTATTGGAGTTTGAGATAGACCAAATGACAGAACTTCCTAGAGTGATCTATGACCTGATGGAAGGGCTTGATCTTGGAGAACTTGCATTTGCAGTGGGGGCAGATGAGACAGAAAAAATAGAACATTTGAACAAAATCTACGATTTTCTTGATATCGCGCAATCGCATCAAATAAAAATATTAAATTATGAGAAGGTTTTGGAATTTCTGTTAAGCTGGAAGCAGACCTATGCAGTGCTTGCAGAAGCGGATTATATTGTAGGCGTACAAAATGCCGATTGGACAGAGATGAAAAAATATTTGATTTCAGTGAACAAGAACGAGATTGTAGTGTCACGGACAGAACATGATCCAGACGTTGTTTTTGAAGAACTTGAGTTTGTACGCATTTTGACAACAGCAGGCTTTTTTGCAGAACAGCAAAAAATAGACGCAGGCAAAGTAAAAAATGCACCCTCGAATTGGTTTCCTTTGCCATGTTATCTGCCAGATGCGGATGCATTTTAAGCTTGCGGTATGAAAAAATAATGGGATGATTTATGAGTCCATGTATTTCCAGGAATACATATTGACACTTCTGCATTTGGGGCACACAACATTGCATTGGTCAAATATAAACATTTTGATTTTATCATCGTCTACATTTGCGGTAACAATACGGCTTTGACCGCATTTACACAGAAAGAGGATTTTGCGGTTCATATGTGATGTAAGGCTTTCTCCTCTTAGATTCAGTGCCTTTTCGATGTATTTGAGCTGTTCATCATTATGTACACCACATTCATTCAGTGCCCATCTATACTCGTCGCGTATTATGCGGAGCACATCAGATGGAAGCGATCCATAATGCTGTTCTAATTTTTTTTCAGTAAACATATCTATTACCCTCTTTAAGAAAAATTTTATTTTGATTTTAAGTATATCATAATATGATAAAATATGGAACAGAAATATACGGAAAAATTAAAAAAGTGGCAACAGTGTAGTATACCAAATTCTGTGCGGTAGAGGGAACAAACGAAAAACCCAAGGTATTAGAAATAGGAGATTTTCATGGCAGAGAAACAGGAAATTTTAAATCGCTGGCGTCTTGTACTTGGTAAATACGCAGCAGATCAGATTTCGTTTTCACAAGGAACCGCGCAGGATGGTTCCAGCGAAACGCTGAATTATGTGGATATGGAGCAGGCGCTTGATTTTTTGTATGGAAGAGAATATGGCGAAGAGCAGGAAATTCGTACAGAACGACATGGCGGGAGTGAGGGTTCAAAGCTCACAGTGCCCTACTGGCTGACCAAAATCAAGAAATTATTTCCCAAGCATACAGTAGAGATTATGGAGCGCGATGCGCTGGAAAAATATAATATGACGGAGCTTTTGACAAATCCTGATGTGCTTCGGAAATTAGAGCCCAATAAAGAACTGCTCAAAACAGTACTTAGCTTAAAGCATATGATGAAAGGTGAGGTTTTGACGCTTGCAAGAGAGATTGTACGCAAAGTTGCAGAAGACATTATGCGGAAACTCGAACAGGAATTGCAAAAGTCATTCTTTGGAAAACTGAACCGCAATAGCAGCAGTCCGGTGAAGTCAATGCGCAATCTGGACATCAAAAAAACGATTCAGAGAAACTTGAAACATTATGATACCGAGCAGCAGCAGTTGCTGTTAAAGCAGATTTATTTTAATTCCCGAATGAAGAAATTTAATCTCTGGCGCGTGGTTATCTGTGTCGATGAAAGCGGGTCAATGCTTGATTCGGTAATTCATAGCGCAGTGATGGCAGGAATTTTTGCAAAACTTCCAATGCTGGATACAAGACTCGTTATTTTTGATACAAATGTGGTTGATTTGAGCGGATACGTTTCAGATCCTGTGGAAACGCTTATGAGTATTCAGTTGGGAGGAGGCACCAATATTGGCGGGGCGCTTTCTTATTGTGAAAAACTGATTGAATACCCGCACAAAACGATGCTGGTGCTGGTATCAGATTTGTTTGAGGGAATGAGCGCCCAAAATATGTATCATATCAGCAAAGGAATTATTGAGAGTGGCGCCAAGATGATTGTGTTGACTGCACTGGATATGGAAGCAAATCCCTGTTATAACAAAACAGCGGCGGCAGCGCTTGCCGATATGGGGGCGTTTGTGGGGGCAATGACGCCGGAAGAGCTGGCAGAGTATATAGGAAAAATCATTTAGTGTGTGAAAATAGAGGGTAGAAACAGCCATGAAAAATGTGTTATCGCTTTTTGGGGAAGAAACAAAAAAATGGTTTCAAGAAACGCTTGGTGCGCCGACTTTGGTACAGCAGGCAGCATGGCCAAGTATTGCAGCAGGTGGTCATGTATTGGTTTCAGCGCCTACAGGAACAGGAAAAACACTTTCAGCGTTTTTAGTTTTTTTGGATTGGATGCAAAAACAAGCGCAAAATGGCACATTGAAACAAGAATTGCTGCTTATCTATGTTTCTCCGCTCAAATCTTTGGCGTCTGATATTCGGGAGAATCTAAAACGTCCATTGGAAGGAATCGGTGCACAGGACCAGATTGCTATAGGAATTCGCACAGGTGATACACCACAAAAAGACAGACAGAAAATGGTGAGAAAACCGCCTCATATTTTGATAATAACACCAGAGTCTTTGTATTTGATGCTCACAAGCAAAACAGGACAAAATATTCTGGCAACGGCAAAAGCGGTGATTATAGATGAACTTCATGCGTTGGTTGATACAAAACGTGGAGCGCATTTAATGCTTTCCTTGGCACGTCTGGATTATCTATGCGGACAACCCTTGCAGCGAATTGGATTGTCTGCTACGATTGAGCCGTTAGAGGCAGCAGCGGACTATTTGGCGCCTGAAACGGTAACGATTGCGGCGCCGCCGATGCAGAAAAAGGTGCAATTAGAGGTGCTTGGCCCCTATGCGGATTTGAGAAAAGGCAGGAGAAAAGACCCTATATGGGAGGAACTTGGCGCACTTGTATATCAGCAATGTTTGAAGAACCGCAGTGTGATTGCTTTTGTGGAGGGCAGGAGGTACGCAGAGAAACTTGCATATTATGTGAATCTTTTGGGCGGAGAAGGGTTTGCGCGCGTGCATCATGGCAGTTTGGCAAAGGAGCAGCGGATAGAAACAGAAGCCGCCTTGCGGGAAGGCGAGCTTAGACTTTTGTGTGCAACTTCTTCGATGGAATTGGGAATTGATGTCGGCGAAATTGATCAAGTGCTGCAGGTTGGCTGCCCGCGTACAATTTCGGGTACGATGCAGCGTCTTGGCCGTGCAGGGCATAATCCAGGACGTGTCAGTGTGATGTATTTTTATCCCAGAACAGCGGCAGAATGCGTATCCTGCGGGATGACTGCGCAGCTTGCCAAACAGGGCGGAATAGAGCAGATTCAACCGCCGTCAGGCTGCCTGGATGTACTCGCCCAGCACTTGGTTTCCATGGCAGCTTTTCGCAGCTATGAATTGGATGAAGTGATGGAAATTTTGCCAAGAGCCTGGCCGTTTCGTGAGATTACCAGGGAAGAGGTGAAAGCGATACTTGGTATGCTTGCCGGTGATTATGAGCATGAACAGGATATTCCAGTGCGGCCAAGAGTCTTGTATGATCGGATACATGAGCGTGTCGAAGGGGATGGATACAGCCGAATGCTGGCGATATCGGCAGGCGGTACGATTCCTGATAAGGGGCTGTATGCCGTGAAAACACAAGAGGGCGTGAAGGTTGGTGAAATGGACGAAGAGTTTGTCTATGAATCTCAGAAAGGTGACCGCTTTATTTTGGGGGCTTTTGCATGGAAAATCACCAATATTAGCAGAGATACAGTGACTGTGGTACAAGCTCCGGCAGAGGGGGCAAGACTGCCATTCTGGAAAGGAGAGATAAAGGGAAGGGATAAACGAACAGGAGAGGCTTTCGGCAGAATATTTCATTCCCTGCAGCAGTCATATGAAGACGGTGTACTTTTGGAGGCATTACAGAAGTTGGGACTTGATGAGACAGCCGCAGAACTTGCATACGGATATTTGGAGCGGCAGATAAAGGCCGCAGGAGGGCTGCCAGATGACAAGACAATACTGGTAGAACATTTCAGGGATTCATCGGGAAACAGTCAGTTGATGTTTCATTCTATATTTGGAAGGCGCATAAATGGTCCATTGTCATTACTGGCAGCACATGCAGCGAGAGAACAGCTCCATGCAGAGGTTGGGAGTGTGGACGAAGAAGATGGTTTTTTGTTGTTTGCCTATGGGAAAAGTGTGCTGCCAAACGGAATTTTGCAGAGAATGGACCCAGAAACTTGCATTTTGCAGTTGGAAGCTATGTTGCCTGCCACACCGCTTTTTAATATGGCATTTCGGTATAACAGCGGACGTGCGCTGATGATGGGAGTGCGCAAAAATGGGCGGCAGCCGCTCTGGATGCAGCGGTTAAGAAGCGCAGAACTGCTAGAGCAGGTTGTAAGGCAGCAGAAGCACCCCTTGATTCGGGAAACCAGACGGGAATGTATGCAGGAGCTGTGGGACGTTTTGGGTGTAAAGGAATTATTGCAGGATATTCGTTCGGGCGCGGTGGAAGTCAGGGAATTTTATTCAGAATTGCCGTCTCCGATGTCGCTGCCTTTACAATGGGAGCAGGAGAGTGCAATGATGTACGATTATTCGCCTACGCCACGCGGAATTCATCAGGCAGTAGGAGAAGCACTAAAAGAAGTCCTCAAAGAACAGAATAGATTGGTGTCTCCTGGAGGGCGGGAATTGATGCAGGTACAGGAGAGACAGCGGCTCCCAAAGGATGAAAAGCAACTTCATGCACTTTTGATGACAGAGGGTGATTTGGCCGCCGGAGAATTGGAGATTCCGCCAGAGTGGTTGGAGAGCCTGGCGCAAAGCGGCAGGGTGATGTATTTAGAGCAAGGGTTATGGATTGCGGCAGAAGAAGCCGAAAAATATGCGCTTGCGTTAGAAGAGCAAAACTGTCCGCACCAGACGGACAAAGTGCCTGACAAAAAGGAAGTGCTGCAAGGGGAATTGTTGTCGATTGTTCGGCGTATGCTCCGATATCGCGGTGCGGCAGATGCAGTTCAAACCGCACAGCGATATGAACTTTCTGAGGATTTAGCTGAGAAAGTATTAGAGGAATTGTGTCAGCGCAAAGAAGCAGTAAAACAGGATTCCATATATTATCATGCGGTTTTGTATCAGCGAGCCCAAGTACAGACATTGAAAAACCGCCGTGAAGAAGCACGTACTTGTCCGCCAGAAGCATATGTGGCGCTCCTGCTTGGCCGGATAACCTCAAGTGCGCCAGAAACAGAGTGTCTAAAAAATGGATTAAAGCGCTATGTAGGAACTGTAATTCCGGCTGTATACTGGGAAGAGGTTTTGCTTCCGCAAAGAGTCAGAAATTACAGAGAGGGACTATTGGATACGTACCTTGCAGAAGGGGAGCTGTTCTGGCATATGGAGGGGAAAGGCGGCCTGCGTTTTGATTACCAGGAGGAGATTGACTGGGATGCAGATATTTGTCAGTCTCAAGAAGCACTGACAGAACAAGAACAGGTGTTATATGACGTATTGTTCAAACGTGGCGCAAGTTTTATGCAGTCGTTAAATGGTGTGCTTGGCGGGCAGTCACCTTATGATACGTTGTTGTCTTTGTTGGAAAAAGGGCTGGTGTATGCAGACAGTTTCGTGCCAGTGCGTCAGTGGCTTGACAAGGAGAAAACCAAAAAAGCACCGGCAAGGCAGCGTATCAATATGAAGGTCAAGGCACTGCAGGCCGGGCGATGGGATCTTGTCAGACCATTAAAACAATTATCTATTGAAACAAAATTGGAGCGGTGTTTCGAACAGTACCAGATTTTGAGCAGGGAAACAGCAACTGCGTATGGGCTTTCCTGGCAAGAAGCGTTGTCGGTACTGCGAATATGGGAATATACAGGACAGGCAAGACGTGGATATTTTGTAGAAGGGTTATCTGGGGCGCAGTTTATTCAGGGAAAAGATTATGCATCTGTGGTAAGGATGCTTCAGAATCCAGAAAAGAAGCTGATTTGGATAAATGCGGCCGATCCTGTGCAGTGCTGGGGAAAGGTATTGCCACACAAGGAAGGGCGAAATTTTCTGAATGTGCCAGGTACGGTTGTCGCTTGCCTTGGCGGAATTCCTATTGCGGTGATGGAACGGCAGGGAACTGTCCTTCGTGTATTTGAACAAGAGCCGTTAGAAGAATGTCTGATTCTTTTTTCGGAGGAGTATAAACACAAGAAGCTGTTTGTGTCAAAAAAGCGTATTGTGGTAAAGAATTATCCAGATGCTGCAAAAGAAGCGCTGGAGCGGGCAGGATTTTATAGGGAGATGCAGGATTATGTTTTGTACAGATGATATAGAAAATTGGAGTAAGCTGCTGGCAGAAGTTGATGATGTCTATTTGACTGGAATTGCAAACAAAGGAATTGTCAAGCGTGCATACAAGGATAAGGAAGAGGGCAACTATGAAGTACTTTCGCTTGGCAAAGAAGCAAAGGTCCGTGTTGGTGAAGAGACTGTAGAACTTCGGATTCCTCTGGGGGAAAGCAGTTGTTCCTGCCCGTCAAGAACCATTTGCCGCCATGTAGTACTTGCAATTTTGGTGGTAAAGGAGCAGGCAGCAGAAGCGCAGTCACAAAATTGTGCCACATCAGAAAAACCCGTGCAGCCTTTGGAAAAAAGCAGTGATTTACAGGCAAAATTATTAGAGGAAATTGCTGCATATCCGCTTGAACCGCTCAGAAAGATGTTGGGAGGCAAACAGCTTCAGGAAATGGTAGTACAGACAAAAGCAAAATTTATGCCGCCGATTGACTATGCGAATGTGATTACCGTTGATTTGCAGAGAGTAGGGCAGAAGGTGAAATTGTTGTTGCCGCTAGAGTATTCTTCTTGTACCTGCCATAAAAAGGAATTGTGTGTTCACAAGGCAGCGGCGCTTTTGTGGTGCAAAATGGATAAAGGATATGTCAAACTTGAGGAGGTGGAGGGGGAACTTTCCGGTTCATTAGGGTTTGATATAGAACAGATAAAAGGGGCAGCGCAGCAGATGAAGCAATTTTTGGAGGAGTTGCTCCAAACAGGTTTGGCCCGGACTTCACCAGATGCATTGGATTATATGGAACGCATTGCGATTATCAGCCATAATGCACGGCTTGCTAAATTTGAGGGATATTGGCGTGCTTTGAAGGATTCCTATGAGAGTTACTTTAAAAGAAAAGCATCTTTCCGCATTCGCAATCTGACTGCGCAGATATCGCTGCTTTATCATCGTACACAGCTTTTGCTGGAAGCAGAGAGCGAAAATCAGATTTTAGATTTGGCAGGAGAATTTAAAGCAGAGTATGTACCTGTTGGCACGTTGGATTTAACAGGCATTGCGATGGAACGTTTCCAGAGTCAGACAGGATATGAGGGAGAAACGGTTTATTTTTTGGAAGAACATACAAAACAATGGTATACCTATACGATGGCAAGACCTGTGTTTTATGAAAAGTCAGGCAGACGTGGGAAATTAGCAAAAGCGGCAGCACCGTGGCAAATTCCGCTGTCAATGGAAGAGCTTGCAAAAGCAAAAATCCATTTGGAGGGAGCAAAGGCAGATATACGCAGAAGACTTTCTGCCAGTCAGGAAACCAAAGGAGAGCTTTGTGGCAGCAGAAGAGAGCCAGACTGTCTGTATACCAGTGATTTTGGAGAATGGTATTATGAGGATTTTGGTGTGCTTTTTGCGCAGCGGTTTGCCAAACAAACAAATTTGTGGCGAAATGGGCAGGAGACAGAAAAAGATGGGGGCTATTTGGTATGTTTGCGTCCAGAATCATGCGAGAAAGCGTATTTTTCGGAAACCGAACAAAAATTGTTTATGAGCCTTTTTGATAAGGCGGGGCATGAGATTGTGATT
>OFGM01001417.1_pt1 | contig 14356 bp, 10 predicted proteins | sample 1521741 | NCBI WGS metagenome assembly OFGM01 (sample SAMEA3504079, study PRJEB24116) | mouse gut metagenome | biome: mouse gut; feature: mouse-associated habitat; material: faeces | place: Denmark | collected 2011
ACCGGGACGATCTGATCGTCATTGTGGCGGGGTATACCGATCTGATGGGGGACTTTATCCACGCCAACCCGGGGCTGGAGAGCCGCTTCAACAAATATTTCTACTTTGAGGATTACGATGGGAAGCAGCTGGCGGAGATTTTCCGCTCGGTGTGCAAAAAGAACGGGTACACCCTGGACGAGGAGACGGATCAGGCCGCGGCGGAGGCGTTCCAGGTGATGTATGACCGCCGGGACGAGAACTTCGGCAACGCCCGGGACGTGCGGAATATCTTTGAGGCGGCGGTGGCCCGGCAGGCCAACCGGGTGGCGGCCATGGAGGCTCCGGGGAAGGAGGATCTGATGGCGTTGACGGCGGCGGATCTGGATCTGGAGGAGGACGGGACGGAAAATTCGGAAAAACCGGGGGAGTAACCCCTTGCGCTTTGGGGAGGAATGTAGTATAATACCTCCTGCGCGCCGGTGTGATGGAATTGGTAGACGTGACGGACTCAAAAGCGGGAACGTCTGCCGTTTCCAAATTCCGCTTAACCCTTGATTTTTCAATGGTTTTGCGGTATGATAATTCCGGCGGTTTTATGAGTTCTCGCCTCGGTTCTCTCCTGTCGCCTGAGATGGGGGAGAATCGGGACTCCGGAATGGAAAGGCGCGCGCAACCACGTGCCGGTGTGATGGAATTGGTAGACGTAGCGGATTCAAAATCCGTCGGGCTAATCTCCCGTGTGGGTTCGAGTCCCACCACCGGCACCATGGCGAGTGTTCTTATAGCATTTGAAAGATGCTGTAAGAACACTCGCCTTTTTTATATCAAAAGCGAGTAACAAGCAGACCGGGGATAAAATTTTCTCCGGTGCAGATAAGGTGAACACCACATTCTTTCAGTGTTTCCATAAGCCCGCAGGCGTCCAGGGGATTCCTGGTCAGACGCCCCAGCTTTCTCACCACCAGGGCGTCCATCCGCTTTTCTCGGGCGGCCTGCATAACTGCGGAAAAGCCGGGACGGTCTGGACGGATGCCGCTACCTGTTTCGGCGGTTTTACCCACAATGGCATAGCCATGTTCTGCCGCCCAATGCCGCAGGAGATCCATTTGAGCTACTAATGTGATCCCATCATCATGGGCAACCCGGCCATAGAGCCACGCCCGTTTCTGTTCTGCCATGCCCCCTACCCCACTTTCGTGTCAGGCTGATAGCTGACGTACACGCCCTTGCGGGTGTTCACGGTGATCTCCGGCATGGGGAGGGTCAGTTCTTCAGGGATGGTGATGGCTCCGATGCAGTTGTAGTGAATGGTGAGGCGCTGCACCCATGTCCCATCAATCTTTTCCGCCTGATGGACTTCGATGTACTGTACCAACTCATCCAGCATCCGCCGCGTGAGCTTTTTGGCCCGCGTGTACTTGCGGACAGCCGACATAAAAATATCCGCCGTCACAGCCTTGCTCCTGGTGCGCTCAATGCCCTCCTGCAAGGCTTTGATCTTGCTCCGCAGTTCCTTCTGCTCGTCCTCGTACTTGGCAGACATCCGGGCGAACCGTTCCTCCGTCAGCCGTCCCGCCACCATGTCCTCGTAGATACGCTCGAATAAGGAATCAAGCTCCCTGTCGCGGGCGGTGGCGGCGTCCAGCTCCTTTTGGATCACCCGGCGCTCGTCCTCCGCCGCCTGCTGGGTGAAGCCCATCATCATGGCGGCGAACTCCTTCTCATAGCGGCACACAAAGCGAGTTAGCCGCCTGATCTCGGCCAGCATCACCTGCTCCAAAAAGTCGGCCCGGATATAGTGGGTAGAAGGACACGTCCCCCGGTTGCCCTTGTAGTTGGAACAGTTGAAATACTCGATCTCCGGGTTGCCCTTGTTGAAATGGAAGTGGAGGTTGTTTCCACAGTCCGCGCAGACCAGCAGGCCGGAGAACATATTCCGCTCCCCCTCGTGGGTGCGGCGCTTGCGGATCTTCCCTCGCTTTTCCTGGATCTTCTCCCAGGTGGCCCGGTCAATGATCGGCTCATGCACATCCTTGAAGATGGCCCAGTTCTCCCGGTCATTCTCAATGCGGCGCTTGTTTTTGTAGGACTTGGAGTAAGTCTTGAAGTTGAGTACATCACCACAATATTCCTGCTGTCCCAAAATTTTGGTAACAGTAGAACCGCACCAATGACAGGGACCATATTTAGACGGTTTTCCAGCCTTCTGGACGCCCTTGGCCTGCCAGTAAAAACGCGGGGTCAGGATGTTCTCTTTACTGAGGGTGTCGGCAATCTGCACCACACCCATCCCGTCCAGGCTCATGCGGTATATCCGCCTCACAACGGCGGCGGCGGTTTCTTCAATGATCCACCGCTTGGGGTTATCCGGGTCCTTCTCGTACCCATAAGGCGGTGGACCCATCGGCTCACCGGCGTTCCCCTTGATCTTGTTGCTGATGCGCCGCTTCTTGGAAATATCCCGGGCATACCACTCGTTGAACAGGTTTTTGATCGGGGCCAGCTCGTTCTCACCCTCGTCGGTGTCGATGGCGTCAGACACCGCCACCAGCCGGATATCGTGTTCCGGGAAAAATTCCTCGGTCAGACGGCCCACCTCAATGTAGTTCCGCCCCAGGCGGGAGAGGTCTTTGACGAACACCGCCGCAGCCTTGCCCTTCTCGATCTCCTGGAGCATGGACTGGAACCCAGGGCGATCCATCGTGACGCCGGAAATCCCATCGTCAAAAAAATGGACAAGGTTGGTGTAGCCTTTCTCCTTGGCAACCTTGGTGAGCAGCTTCTTTTGAGAAGAGATTTGTCAAGGGTAAATTCTGCGAAGTGTTCAAAACTAATAAATAGTTTCACCTTCTACAAACAATAGGGGCTACTGTTAAACACGGTAGCCCTCTCAATCTGTCAAGATACTCGGTTCATAGATCAATCATGGACTGGGTTTCTGGCATATAACGGTCAGATAAGGATAATATGATCAATACCCATCATCGGTACTTTCAACTATAATTTTGTAAGGACCAATGCTGTACTCCTGCGGCCCTTGCTTTACATTTGCATCAAATGGAGAACTTTTCTGAAGTATATTGTACAGATCTGCAATTGTAAAATCCTTCGGCATAATTAAACGGCACTGAAGCAACTGAAACCATTGTGCCCATACAGTTTTTTCACTTGTTAATTTTTCCCCTGGATAATTTCCATGGTTCCGTCCAAGGACAAAGAGAAAAATTTTAGATTTATCAATATTTTTTCTTTTGATACCATTTCCCAAATGTTCAGCAATTTCAGCCTCAGAAGTGCATTCAATCCAGTGCTTAACGGATTTAACCCAGTACATTGTTTCTTTAGTATAATTCTGGGCCTTGCTATGCAATGAGCGAATAGAATCTACAGTTTGATTTTGCCATTTAAGTTGAAACAATGCTATCTCGCCGTTAATTTTATCTACCACTACCGCATCGATATCCGTGACAGCCTCACTGCCGTGTTTGATAACAATATTATGATTGATGCAAGTAAAACTATCGCCTACTATTTCATACAGTTGCTTTCTAAATATCGCCTCTCTGGAGTTAGCATTCCGTGAAAAGTCATTGGGAAACTTCTGCTGCAGTGAACTCAGCAAAAAAGAGAATGGATGAAATAGTGATCCAGCTACTGAGTGCAGATATTGATTCCTGGATATTTTAATTAGAGGTGCACAATTTACTTGTCCACGCGTGTATAACTCGCTATTGTCAGAGGACAATGACATGCACGATAATATTGCGTAAGCATCCTGCTCAGAACACTCCCGATTTTCCCGAATTAACCTAAGCGCTTCATCTTCCATTCTAACATCATAGAAAAGATTTTCTGCAAGTAGTTCTGGATGGGATGATTGTAGAAGTTCAGCAAAACGGAGGTGTTTTACTGCATAACCATATGAATCAATGATCGCATCAGTAAAGTTGACGTAAGCAACTCCATTAAATTTACTTTGCTCTGGGAAATAGTCCCACTCTGTGTTATGAACGCTATCATAATAGGCAACATCATTGAAATAATTTTCTATGTTCATAGTTGAGCCGTAGCCCATAAATTCTTTCAGCCAGACAAAGCACAGTGGTCGCATCTCCTCCTGGATAGTTGGCCACTGTGCTTGCAGTGTCGTAATGCGCTCATCTCTCTCCATCAATGAAAATACCAAATTTTCATAAAAATCCGTCCAGCTTGAATCGAAATGTTCAATCCACCAATTCTTCTGGATATGTTTGATTGTGCAGACGTCATCCTTAGAGCTGACGGATACATATCCGTATTTTTCCATGTCAAGTATGTATTCGGTTTGCCCTACGATCTTACAGCTACACAGAAAGACTTTACATTGATATATCTCATCTGAGTCTGCACGAGCTAACGGTGTTGCGATAAGCGTTTCAAAATCTTTTGTCCATAGATATTTAATTAGCACCGGATAGGCATACTTTAAGATATCAAAGAATAATGTTGCACTCTGGTCGCTTTTGGTCATTATATAATCGTAGTATGATTTATCAATCACTTTAATACAGTTGACAAAGAAAATTTGACGTTCAACCAAAGACATCCCGCTAACTCTTTCTTCAATATATTCTATACCATCATCGTGCAACGAACTAATAATATTTTCCATATTTCTCAACCCCCTAACATGCCTTCAAGAGGTGATTTCGCTACAAAGCTTTGTTAGGCGTTTTTCCCGCACGTTCTTTTTCAGTTCGCATTCCCAAATAATCAGCACTTTCCAGCCCATGTCTATGAGCTTTCTGTAGTTCTCCTTGTCACGTTCCACATTTCGATTTATTTTGGGTATCCAATATTCGATATTAGAAGATGGCCACACAAACCGGTCGCAGTCGTGTTTGTGCCAAAAGCAACCATTTACAAAAATCACTCTATGATACTTAGGCAAAACAATATCAGGGCACCCCGGCAAGGCCCGAACATTTTTTCTATATCGAAATCCTTTAGAAAACAGATACTTCCTAACAATCTCTTCCGGCTTTGAATTCGTGCTCCGAATATGTGACATATTTTTGCTGCGAACTTCTTTTGAATGATTATCAGCCATTTTCTTGTTCTGCCTCACGAAGTTTTTTTCCTAAAGTGGCCGCAAGCTGTTTAGCAATCGCCTTTGCCATAATTGGAGGTACGGCATTTCCAACCTGCTGGTATTGTTTATCTTTAGAGCCGCAAAACACAAAGCTATCAGGAAATGTCTGCAGCCTGGCTGCTTCTCGGATACTAATTGCCCGATCCAGAGTAGGATGAATCCACATGGACTTTCGAACATTAATCACCGTTCCGCTTGGTTCATCATAGTTCAACCGCAAATAAATTGTATTTTGAGTCCGTTTTACATCGGTATAGGTATTGGTTTTGAGCGAGTCTTCTAAACTATGAAAATTTTCTCCTTGATGCAGAGCTTTGAATCTTGCCATTGCTACATCAGTCGTTTTAGTAATAATGTGGTTCTTCAGAATATCCGAATCCCTCAGTTGCTGTGCCACTGAACTCAACTGATCTTTATGCTTCAGCGGAATTCCTTCCTTATCGTCTGCTAAATCATATACAGGAGTGACATCTTCCAAATCAAAAATTGCATCGTGAACAGTTTTATAATGTCCGTCTTTAATCTTTCTGGAAGGCAGAAATACCACAGTGGAAATACTTTTCTTAATTCCCATAACGACAAAGCGTTCCCTTTTCTGGGGCGCTCCAAAATCTGCGGCACACAAAACACCACTATTAATCACATATCCATCTTCTCCAGATGTCAGAATACTTTTTAAATAATCAAAAACTGCAAATGATCGAATATTTGCCAGGAGACCGTCTTTTTCTGTACATTCATATGAATCCACATGGATGTGGTTATCAAAGATTTCCTTAGCTTTACTTAGCATGCGTTGAATCATAATAGCTGGCTCAATCAAGGTGTGAATCCTATCCACTTCAAGAATGCCATCGAAATAATCCATGACTGCTTGGAATGCTTCTCTGGATTTCTGCGCAATGTAGCTGTTTGTATCGTCTCCAATATAGGTTTGAGCGATTTTGGTAAGCTTGCTCCGGTGTTTTTCCAAGGATTTTTTCATCTTATCAGCGTTTTTTTCACCTTTGTAGATGATATTCAGTTGCCGATAGTGTTTTTCAGGCCAAAGTCTCTGCTGGAGCAAATCCAAGTTTTGGACTATCTCCAATGCACCATCAAACACAAATCCTGCGTTCAGCAAATGCAGCGGCGTGTTTTTATTCGGGATCTGATACTCCTCCACAATGTCCAGATCTGCTTCCTCCATATAGAACCGGTGAACGTCAGATCGAAGCATACTGACATTTTCCATGACAAACGCCTTGGGCTGCAGCTCTCTAATCGCTCGAATATACTGCTTTACCAGCATATTATTCTGGCTGATTGCATGGTTCTTCTGCCGATTTGCATTTGAAAACCCTTGGCAGGGAGGACCACCAATGACAACATCAATGGTTCCGTATCTCCTCTGTATATCTGCATAATCTGCGCCGCAGACATCTCCCTGCAGCTCGACATTCGGATGGTTGCGATGGTAAGTCGCCTGCATGTGCGGTTCCCTCTCAAAAGCAACTTTTATATCATATTTTCCTGTCTGCATGAAGCCCAAACTCAATCCACCAGCTCCTGCAAACAGATCCACTACTGAATATGGCATTTTTCTCAATTCTCCCGCTTTTCCATTTTTGCTTCATAACGGCTCTGAAGCAGCTCCCAGCAATCTTCCTTTTTGCACCACTGTCCAATATTCACGCCAGGAACTGTAGGATTCTGAAAATGTTCCCACACAAAATAGGCCAATTCTTCTATGACCCTTGCCGTCTCCGCATTGATTGTCTGGTTATTCCAGATTTCCTGCGGGTTGATTAAATCCGAATAATATTTCCCAATCAGTGCCACGGTGTAATAGTCCTGCTGAGCTTTAAAACCACCAAATTTCAAATTCTTGATGATTTCATCACAGCTATTGAACAGTATCACCTTGGAAATCATGTCAATGTAGCTCTGTTCAGATGGCTCAGGGAATTCACCCTTGGAGAGCATATCCGAGAAATAGACAAAACTGGTTTCCAGACCTTTACTGACAATATACGGATAGCCCTGATAGGACATCACACATTTTGCCGCTACAGTTTTAGAAATGCAGCGATTCTTCGGGCAGCGGCTCTTAAATTCCTTTTTAGCTGCTGCGGTTGGCTGCCGATTCAATTCAACCAAATACTGCCCTCTGGCTCTCTCATAGAACCAATAGTCTATCGATTTTCCCTTCACAACAGGGATTGGTGTTGCCCTGGATAGGCGTTCCATCTTTACATGGTATGCATCATTGGCATTGAAGTCAGACATATTGATTTTATTTTGGCTGTTTGCATACTTGGAAATGTTATGAATAATATCTTCCGCTTGGTCTTTTTTCTTAATAACAGACAGCTTAATCTGTACATTCACCTGATCCAGAGGGAATTTTGACTTATAGGCATTGTAAATCGATGCTGTAGTTTGACCGCCATTCACAATCTGCCAGCCGGTGATTTCTGTAATGGTCACAACATCTCCGCTGCTCTGACTTTCATCAATGTCAATATTATCCGCAACAGTTGAAATACCGTTGTTGTAGGCCATAAACATTTGCGGTTCACTGGCTAACGATGCCTTGATTCCTTTGTTGACCTTACCAGTTGCCTGCAGAAACGAACGGACATTCTTTTGAATCAGATCTTGCCCCTCAACTTCGTAGATCCGTGCTAGAAGCTCACCGGAGATGACACCAATATAGCAGTCATAGATTTCATTATCGCCTCTGACCTTAATTAGAGGCAAAGATGCACCATACTTTTTCTTCAGCTTTACAACAAGCTGGCGTTCCACAGCAGCACCACCAAGGACACTTTGATACAGTCGTTCAATATCCCAAACATCGAAGCGAATAGTTACCTTTCCATGACGAGTATCTTCCGGAATATATTGGATCGTTTCATCATTGGTCAGTAAAATGATATTAACTGTTTCAATGTCCTCTTTATGCGCTCTGATAAACTCATACGCTTGATAACCATCACTGGATTCCTCTAAAGCCTCAAACGAGTCAGTGCCGCAAGTCTTATAGAACTTCAGAGCTTTTTTCAGAAGCCTGTCGATTTCAGTTTTCTTCACCTTTTCCGGCTGCGGCTTAGCCTGATATTTACTCACAAGCAGGGTAAGAGAATGGAAATACTCACTGAACGCATAGCCGTCCAGTTTCATATTCTCGCCATCTTTTTTGAAGTCCACCAGCGTACAGTCCGAAACAAGAGTTTCTCCCGCTTCCGTTAGGTAGGACAGGAACAAAGTTTTGAAAGCCGTATTTGTAGAAATAGGGCCGTTCTCTTTCGCATACCCAAGAACTTCATCTCGAAATTCTTCGTAGAATTCAAGAATTTTCTCATTTACCACATTAGGCCCCTCCTTTCAAAACTTTAAATACGGATTTTATATCTTGGGCATACGGCATACAAAGCATGATGCTGACTCGGTATGTAAGATCCGCAACACCCAGCGGTACTGCTTCTTTTGTGATTTTAGGAAAACCGTTATCTACTGCAAAGCAATAAAGATCTCGCTGATAGTAGCCAACGGTATAACTATCTGCAGCTTCATCAAAATAGCCGTACTCCTTTAACTTTTCATCAAACTTCTGCAAAACTGATACATCTTCACACAATCTGCCGCGGATGGCAGCAATTCGCTCCGGCAGTTTTTCACCCCCGCTGTGACTTCTGCGAAGTGCATAGAAACGCAGGAACAATTTCCCCGGAATATCACTATCATCCAGCTGGTATTCACTGCTGATACAGGCAAAATAGGGAGCCTGTGCAGAGGTAGTTTTCACTTCAACTGCATGAGGGCCAAAGTAGAAATCATGGGTTTCATCTTCACTGCCAGCCCAGTGCAGAACTGCTTCCAATCCCTGTGAATCCAAGCACTCACTTAAAAACAGCAGCTCACCATAAAGACCCTGCTGACGCTCTTCAGACATCAGCAGCTCTTTATCAGCAGCAAAAAACTCCTTCCACTTTGTTAGAACTCTGATGATGACAGATAAGGACTCCTCGGTGTTCTCTGCTACTTCCAGCTGGCTTCTCAGGTCTTCAACAACAATTTCAAAAATGTCACTGGCGCTATTCGGCAGTTGAGAGAGGCCGACAAAAGGCGTATCAATTCCATACGCTGGCAGCGTAGCTGTTTCAATTTCAACGCCTTTCCAGTGTGGAAATCTGCTCTTAGGAGCTTCTGAAGTCACAGATAAAAACGCTGAGCGCATTCTTGTAGCAATGTTGACTGCAAACGCAATCATAATACCATTGTCAAACTTCACCAGACGCATCGCAAAGGGGAAAGTCTGGCTTGACCCTGCAGATATGTCGGACAATATTCCGCTGTAAATATCAGCCGTAAAACTCATCGCTGTCTTTCTCCAATGCAATATCATTCATCCGATAAGATTTGAGGTTACCCTTTCCCTTTCGATCAGGGAATACCGCCGCAAATCCAAAGGGAGGCTTATGATCTCCCTGATTAACAGTTAGGTCCCCCGCATCTCCAATTGGGTACAGGATTAACAGGCCATTTGAAAATGGTCTTGTTTCTCTCCGTATTATTTCATTGATTTTTGTTTTGGAAGGATCGTTTTTATACTTTTCCTTCAGCTCCTGGACTTTGTCATATGAGTCCTTATTATAATCCAAATACTCATGATCAGCAGATGTCATCGTGTGGATGGAACAGGTAGTCTCGTAGGAATCTACACCAGAACCTTCTTTTCTGTAAATACCTCCGCCTACATCTCTGAGATCTGCAATATCAAAAGCTTTGCCATGACCGCTGACATTGATCAGACAGACCGTCCATGATTTAACGCCGCCGATTCCATCCGCATTCATGGTACGGATATAATCTGCCATATATTTGCTGTTTGCTCTGGTCGCAGTTTTGGATGTTTCATAACTTTCAAAGAAGTTGGCAACATCATGGGCAGACACATTTTGATAGAAGAAATGCTCACCGGGAGCTTTCCTTCCAAGTATCTGCTGATATTGCTCTGCTGTTATGCGGCAACCCTTGATCGCATACAGAAGGTCTTCGACAGCTTCAAAGTTTCTGTCGTATTGCTCACCATCAATATCAAAAACACGAGTCTGGCTCAGCTTGCAGCTGAAATCCCGCTTAAACTCCTGACCAGTTCTCCTCTTATTCCGACTGGTAATTTCCAACGTCGGATGAGATGCTACACGCAGACCAAAGTCCTTTGGAGTCTGAACTACACTGTTCATAAAGTCAAATTGCGCCGCAAGGTCTTCGGTAGCCATAGAAATATGAGAAAAGCTTGCATGAAGAGTGGGCGTGGTAAATAATCTGCAGGCATCCAGGTAGCCAGGACGGAAACCGAACCATCGGCCCATTTGCATCAGCGTATCGTATGTATTGGAACTGCGAGTGAAATAGCTTACTGTCAGTCCTTCCAGTGTCAAGCCTCTGGAGAGTTTGTCGCCGCCAATGACAATGACATTGAATGGCTTTCCCTCATGGTTCTTATAGAGAAGGACATCATCACTCTTACCATTAACACTATATACACTGATTTCCTTGTCAGCGATCAGGCGTTTAGCTTCAGACCAGATGCAGTTCCAGCTGACATCATCGCATCCAGACATATATTTGCTGAACTGTACCCTCATTTTTCCGGTCGTAGGAACATAGTCTTCTTCCCAAATCGACTTAAGCTCACTTTCAATGATGGAATCACCATAACGGATATGGTTCTCAATCTCTTCTTTAAAATATTTCAGGACTTTTTGTTTAACCTTATTTTGCTGGCCAACGAAGCGGACAATATGGATTAACATCGTATTGGGTTTGTTCCTTTGTCCTCTGCAGTTCCTAAGTGCGGTAGACAGAAAGAAGTATTTCACGGCCAGTTTAAGCTCCTTGGGAAGTTCACCGACCGGATCAGCGGATTTGGTACCTTTACCGAGATAGGATGCTCCATCCACGATTTTCCGGTAAAGCGGCATCGCAGGAACATCCTCGTTGCTGCCCAATCCAAAGAACTCTCTTGCACCAATATACTGATCTGCTCTTGGAGATCTGTATATAAAATCTCTGGGGAAAAGGTCTGTTCCGTATTTTTCATCGTCGATGTGGGGAGGAATGAAAATATTCGCAAAAGGTGTAGCAGTATAGCCGATATAGGAACGGCATTCAAATACACCAAGCAACTCTCGAATCAATCCATTGATAGTCGTAGGGTTATAATCATCCAGAACATTTCCTTGATCGTCATAGCTTTCTTTCGTATTGATAGAAGCCTGATCCGCCTCATCATCAATAATGAGTGCGGGATATTTTGCTGGAATTTTCTTCTTTCCACCTATAATCTCTGCACAATGATTTTTACGGAAAAACCGTAGAATCTTGCGCAGAACAGAGGCATTCTTTTTTGTAACAATCATGAACGGAGGCATCATAGATACGCCTTCCGTCTTTTTATTGACATCGCCTTTTTCGTCTCGTGTCGTAATCGACTGGACAACAGTTTCAACCTGGTTGTGAGGACCTACTCCAACACCGATCACATTGCGCTCCCGGGTCATATCCCCGATACTTTCCAGGCTTGTTTCATATCCCAAAACTTCTTCATCAATACGGGACTGAGTCTGGCTGCGAAGGCTGTTATGAATACCGGACAGCACAATCACAATGCGATATCCCGCATCATAGGCCTTATTGATCATCCCGATATAATGTGCCGTTTTACCAGATTGAACATAGCCGAACACCATGCCCATTCGTTCACCAGCTACGCCCTTTCTGGGATTAGTCAAAGCATTCATAATCTCATCTGTAGATGAATTGATATCTTCCACTGCTGTAATGCTCCAAGAGGGTTTCTTCAGCAGATAGTCATAGTAACGGCTCCAATATTCCGGTTTAAATTTCGGATCTTGTTTGAGCTCATCCCACCAAGTCTTATCTTCCAGATTTGGGTCACACACGCCAATAGAAGGTTCTGTGTAGGCGGTCACTTCGCTGAGCAGGAACTTCTTAAAACATTCCATGTCAGAAATCATATTTAAGCCGCCAAATTTCGCTGCGGTCTTTTCGACTGCTACTGCAATAGTTATATGTTCTTCTTTTACAAGCTTCTCACAAAACCCATATCCGCTCTTATATAAACCGACTTCAATATCACTTAAGTCTTTCGGCGTATTAATCATTGTGCTTCCTCCACTAGCCTGATAATGTCCTCTCGGAGATGTCTATAATTAGCCATGTCCAGCAACGTAGATTGTGTTTCTTCTTTAGTAAATCCCTGCGACAAGAAGATCGAAATCATATCTGTCAATTCTTTAATTTGTACCTGATATTCCAAAGAGGTCTTATCAGGCTCTGCACTAACTTTTCCTTTCTGCAGAGAATCTGTCATTCCGGACTGCATAAACGGTGCAAAATTCTCAACCAGAGTGAGATATGCTGACAAGGTCGATTTACCCTGGTCGTCCAACTGCTTCTTGAGATTATTCAGCAGAGAATGCTTTCTGTTAATATGGAAAGAATATCGACCATTCTTTTTTCGCTGCTCCCATACATAATCCAAATTGGGAGCACTGACATTGGACTTCGAGTAACTGCCACGGGAATTGTATACACGAGCAGAAGTTTCAGTACAAAGGTCAATCTCTCTTTCAACTGATTCCCTGACATAACTGGGCAGAGAAGCTGTTGACTTCTTTATGTCGATTTTCCAGTCCTCATCGCTGGCCGGTGTAATGTCAATCTTAATACGGGCCAGATTGTATGCTGGTTCCTTCTTTATGTAGTCAAACCATGTCCCGCAAATAATAAGTCTTCTGTTTCTATAAACATAGATGCCCTGGTGATAGTTCCATCCTTTGGACCCGCCCGCTGCCTGATAGTCATCATCAGATACAAATTTCGTTTTATGCGGCAGAACATAAGGCTGAATAATCACCTCTGCACTGCCATCATCTGAGAAAATCGATTCTTCCGGCAGTTCCTGAGTTGCACTATTCTCCAAAATGAATGGATTCCATGCCTTAATTAGAGTGCCATTCAGTTCCAGAATGAGATTATCTTCTTCAATAAATCGATGAAATGTAAGTGCCAAATGTTTTTCCGTTTTACTTGCAATCCTATAAAATTTATTCTTGGCTTTCTTTTCGTCGTCGATATCGATCACACGATCCAGATTTTCAATGACAACAATCGTTCCCTGCGCACCCATCTGAGATGAAAACTCAGAGATTTCACTTTCTTCTCGGATAATCAAGTTCCACCCGATCTCCGGAATCTGGTCCAGATCCCAAGATGCATTGCTCACAGCAAATTCTGATTTTGTTACAACTGTTAGCTTTTTTCCAAGAGAGAATGCTGCTGTCTTCATGCCCATGCCAAACCGCCCCAAATCATCTTCGGCTCGGATTTTACTGGGATCAGAAGATCCTATACGCATATTCTCAATCAGATCCTTTTCACTCATACCGAAGCCATCATCAGAAATCACAATTCGTTTCTTTTCCCAGTCAAATTGGATTTTGATTTCATGGGCTTGAGCTGAAATACAGTTATCTATAATATCTGCAATCGCAGTTTCCTCGTTATACCCTACGGAACGCAGGGAGGCCAGCAGCAATCTTGCTTCTGGAATGGATTGAATTTTCTTTGCCACACCGTACCTCCTCTGTCAATTGGGCCATGTACCGCTTTTATATACTTTCCAGATTTCACTCTGGCATCTTTGGGTTTTTCAGCATCCGCAGAAATCGGCAATGAATATCCTATTTTAATAGCATCAGGAATACACTTCCAGCACAAAGCGCCTGTATCCAGCGAACAGAAATTCCCCCTTTCCGGGAAATCTGTCGGATTGAACAGTACTCCATCGTAAGGCCTCCTATAGCAATCTTTAAAATTGCCGCCAGTGGGCCGCTGAGGGCGGCGGCCCCTACCCATTTCTTAGAATCTGTATTCACAACCGTTGAACGCCGCCTGTGCGGTCTTTTTCCCGCCATACTGCGTCGATTTTCCTTGTTTGACGAGAAAAATCCTCGCCCATCCGGCATCCCCCGGTTATGAATACAGGTTCTTATAGAGGTCGGCCCCTGGGCGACCCGCTTGTCAGGAATTTTGATGTTTGCTATAGATATGCTCTGGAACTCCCACAAAAGCTGTTGTCTAGACAAAATTATACAAAATATTTTGTAAGAACCGGCAAAACCTTGTGAAACAGCGCATTACGCCGCATTTCCTGACAACAGACCACCC
>OFGM01001418.1_pt1 | contig 14352 bp, 9 predicted proteins | sample 1521741 | NCBI WGS metagenome assembly OFGM01 (sample SAMEA3504079, study PRJEB24116) | mouse gut metagenome | biome: mouse gut; feature: mouse-associated habitat; material: faeces | place: Denmark | collected 2011
TCATGATCCTCAAAGCAAAAATAATAATATTCTTCGTAATCTGTTATACGTTTTAAAATAGTTCGACCTTTCTCATCGTCCAAAGCATCCCTAAGTTCATCATCTACCAAATTGATTATCAAATCTTCTTCACTGTCAGCACAATCTTCCCACCACTCTAATATCGCATATAACAAATATTCGTATTTAGGCTTCATATAATCTCTGATATTTGCAGAACATATTAATTCATATAACTCATACACAGCATTTTTACATTCCTGCGGTTTTCTTTCCAAGTAATCTCTTGGGAAAAATCCATCTAACTCAAATTCCGGATCTGTTTCCAATACATCAATTAATACATGTATTATATCCTTCAAATTTCTATTGACGTATTTTGTTATTTGCATTCCAAGGTCTGTTATCCTGCTATAATCTACTAAATCTACTTGAATCACTCTGCACATTCCCTTCCTCAATTTAACTTACTGTCTGTCAGTCTTTACATAATAGGTGCTTCTGCCACTCCCATACCGAATAATACTTCCTTCATCCACCAGTTTCTTTAACGCCGCTAGAGTTGATGATCTCCCTATGCTTGGACAGTGTGCAACAACTTCTGCACCTGTAAATTTCCCGATTTTTTCTTCTGTATATTTTTTTACAATATCATAAGCATTACTGGTATCTCCATTTCCCGCTATGATTCCTACACGTTCCTCAAATCTGGTATAACAAGCCAAAATAACCGTAAGCATATAACGTATAAATGGTGTCGGATCGTTTTTTTCCTCATGCCACCCTATATCTGAGGTTTCAAGGACATCATAATACCTGTCTTTTGTTTTCTCAATTTGCCTCTCAATACTTATATATTTACCAACACTATACCCATTCTTATATAAAAGAAGCAAAGTAAGCAATCGACTCATCCTTCCATTTCCATCATTAAAAGGGTGAATGCACAAAAAATCACATATAAAAACAGGAATCAATATAAGGGAATCCACCTTCTCACTCGCAATTGCCTGCTCATAAGCCGCACATAACCGTTCCACTGCATCCGGTGTATCATACGGAGTGATTGGAGTAAACCTTGTGACTACTGTTCCATCCGGCTTTGTTTCATTAATATAGTTCTGTACGCTCTTAAAACTCCCGCCGTAAGAAAATCCCGCCCTCTTCAAAAGGTCTCTGTGTAACTGTAGTATATATGATGGTCTGATCGGAATGTACTCATTGCTTTCGTGAATTGTGTTAAGTACATCTCTGTATCCCATAATCTCATCTTCTTCCCTGTTCCGGGGTGTTGTCTTTTCTTCAAACAACTGCTTCATCCGGGTACTTGTCGTAACAATCCCTTCTATTTTATTGGATGCCTCTGTGCTCTGAATTTTTGCAATCTCAACCAGACGTTCAAGCTCAACTGGCTTCTGCCTGATATATAAATCCTGACGCCCCTTATATTCATGTATCTTTGCGACAAGATTAAGTATATCCATATCCCACGTTTGGTCTGCAAGGCGAATATAATCAAATGTTCTCATGCTATCTCTCTTCGTCCAATGTCATTCTTTTTCATCCAATTATAAGCCTTTTTGGATGAAAAATCAATTTGTTGGACGAAAAAAATTGCAATTTCTTTAAACAAACAGGCGAAACTGCAAACTATCGCGAAAACTCCGAGCCATTTCCGTGTTTGTATCATATCCCCCGTCTTTCAACAGCATTTTCAGCCAAACTGATACCCTTTTCCACAAAAACCAACAATATCCTACCCCCTTTTACCTTTCCGCTTTATACTATCACGGAGACCCCTGACTTTTGCGTGATAGTATACTTTTGCCTGATAGTACGATTTTCTCCCCAATCGCCACCTTTTCAGCAGCGTTAAAAAACACAAAAATAGGGGTCCACCACCCACCGTGATGAACCCCACCAAACCTCAAAATCCCTTGATTTTAAGCCATTCTTCAATACTTTTGCCTGTTAGTACCAATGTCGTAGGGCACGGAAATTTTTTCTATAAAGGGCATAAAAAGGCACTTTCGTTTATCCACTTTAACAAGTGAAAGCATGCCCCTACTCCATGGTGATCCTGTGCAGAACGTTCCTACAAATCCAGTATTTATGCAAGGGAAAGGATAGTCGTTAGACAAAAATAAGACCCCGCATCTTCCGATGCAAGGTCTTATTTTTCTATGTCGTAGCCAATTTAGTTTGCCTCTTTTTAGAATAAATTTACGTGCCCTACGACATGGTATCCTTGACCTTGCATTATTATTATAACCGACAACCACCTATACTGCAAGGATGGTTATTATAATTTCTGCTTTAATATTATCCTACAAATAGCACAATGAGTAAAAAGGATAGGATACTCGCCTTAATGGGTTGGACCTTTCTTCCGGTAGCGAGTTGAATTATTCTTTTTTATCTCTGGACCAACCCTTAACTTCCGCTTCTTTGTTTCAGGAACCTCATGAAATGAATCTTCAACATACGCTTCGGTATCCATTTCTTCATCATCCACCTTTATTGCCTGCTCCTGTTTTACTTCTACATCGCTCTGTATACTGGATGTTTTTACTGATTTGATCCCCTTTCCTTCATTTACACTCTCTACATAGCCATGATCCCTCAGGAACGCCTTTGCTTTATCTGGGTAAACGTCTCTTTCCTTTTTTTCTTCTAACTTCCCAACAATTCCCATCTCTTCAAGGCGATCTATCAGTCTTTTTGCCCTATCATACCCCATCTTGAAACTTTTCATTAATTGATGATTTGAATATTTTTCTTTATCCTGTATACCCTCCACTATTTTCAATAATATTCTCTCATCCTCATCTTCATCTTCAATAGATAAACACTCATAATCAGTTTTAGAATCTTCCGATTGCTGTAATGTATTAAATTGGAATTTCACTTCATCATACTTTATTTTGCTACAGTCATTTTCAAAACTCATTTCATCCAGTTTATCCATTATTTTTTCCGGAGGCATATATGCCCCCTGTAACCTCCTGAGTCCCTGTTCGCATTTGAAATACATAGAACCTTTCCCTGATAAATTTACTGCATCAACATCACCAATTATCGCTTTGGATGTATGCCAGTTTTTACATTGAAAAGCAATACCCGCTGCTAAATTAGTATTCGTTATGTCTATGCCACCTTTGGTCGTATCCTGAGCCGTCAGTATCAGATGAACTTTAACCTTTCTAGCACGAGCTAACACATCCTCAATAACTGCTTTTAAATTCCTATTCCCCCTCCCTTCTGTTTCTTGCTTAATAAATGTTGGGAATTCATCTATCGCACAAACAATTGAAGGCATTGTTTCAAGTTGCTTATCATAATCTCTTGTATCAAGAGCCTCTAAAATCTTCTGTCTCTGTTCCACACACTTCTGTAAGTTTAATATGAACTGACATCCTTCTCTGAAGTCACTAATTATTTTACCCGGCGTCAACATATGAGGCACATCTTTAAACATTCTTAACCTTGAAGCGCCAAAGTCCATTAACAAAAGCTTAACTTTATCTGCCGGTTGTTTATAAACAATACTCATCAGTAAACTGTGTAACGCGCTTGACTTACCCGAACCACTAGTACCACCAACTAACAAGTGTGGGAACTCTGCTATGTCAGCAATAACTGCCTCCCCCAATATGTCATAACCCACAGCATATGGAATCTCCATTTTGCTTTCTTGAAACTGATCACTTTGTAATATGCTAATCAAACTACCCTCAACCAGAGTTTTTTCAGATGCAACAATCTTTATTTCTTCAGATGTTTTTTCAACTATAAAAACTTCTAATTCCAGCAGACGTCTAACTTCTTCTGCATATCTGTTAAGCAAATTTACATTTGTTCCTGGGCGCAGCTTTACCTTAAAAATATACCTCTCATTCTGATATTGAATAGCTGGTATCCTTATATTGACTTTGTAACTTTGGTAATACTTTACAATATCTTTTGCGTAAACAGCTCCCTTCCTTTTAATCCTTTTGGCTTTTTTCTCATCATCTAAGCCAATCTCTATATTTATGGTCTCTGGTACCGCTGGCGAATAATCACTATGAAGTTTAAACAGGGAATCTGTTGTCTGCTTTACAATTTGTTCTACCAGCTTTTCAGGAATATGTTTATCATTTATCCCCCTATATGTAAAAGACGTTTCTTGCGTTAGCCGTATGGAGCTTTTGAATACTTTCATATAATATGAAAGGAAGTATGAAAGATGCCCTATATTTTCTATATCCTTTGATGTCAGCTTTGTTTCTCGATTATGTTCAATTCGCAGTCGGTTTATATCTCTAGCAAGATCATAAAACAATGGCGTTTGCTTTTCAGGTCTGCGTGACTCTATTATTTTAGCCACTGCTTTTTGTTGGGAATACGCAGTCGAGTTTCCTGAATCAAAATAATTTTTCGCCTCTGCCACAAGTTCTAATGCCCATGAACCTAAACGTTGTTCGTTTTCGATAATAAGTTCCAGATATTCATATGCAATATCCATCTCCGTAAGATCAATGCTAAAAACATTCTGAAATTGAGATTGAATCACTGGAGATATAAAAATTGGCAATATGTTAAACCTCTCCTTAATGTCAAGTCTTTTTATTTTACTTGGAATATTCGCAACTTCCCTAATCAGTATTTCATACAGCTTTTCATTTTCATACCCATCTATAATGATTGGAATATCTCTGTAATAAAGTAATGTTTCTAATAACTTATCTCCTGTTTCTGATGGATATATTGTTAAATGATCATGTTCGCATTCTCTATATTCATGCATTTTACAACTGGCAGACAATCCGGCATTCACATCACATATTTGGACTATTTTATGCACCAGCTTATATACATTTGAATTTCGCTTACAGGCGATTTGTAGAAAATAAGGAATACCACAACATTTTTCCTTCAATTTACTACTAAACAGGGATGCAATACAGTACCCAAAAAGATAAGTGGTTATAGATCCATACTCCTTATGCAAAAAAATCTCATCCATGTTTGAAAATGCTTGCTCTGTCATTTCTGGTGTATTATCTATACGAAGATTTTCCCTGCATTTCCAACTACATCTACTATAGAACTTATATTCATCGCCCTGCCAACCATAACCTGTATGATCAAAGTACGATATAATTTCCTGTATTTCGCTTGGATTCTTTGACTGCAAAACCTTAAAAATTACTTGTACTTTCTCTATATCCCAATTACCTTTCCTTTCTTTGGTCTCATCAATATATGCTTTTAGACCATATAAGAGGGTTTCATCTTTTTCCTTATTAATATATTTCAAAAAACTACTTAAGGCTCTTTCGCAATCGTCTTTTAAAGTATAAAAATCTCCTTGCTCCATTATGCATTCCTCCAATCTTACTTATCTTCTTCTCTTATTCTAAGTATATATTATACTAATTATATCATATAATTTTCTATACTTATATATTTATTTTAAGATAAGATAATAAGATAAGATAAGCATATTGGACTAAAAGAGAGCGTTATAAAATAATCAACTACTCAAAATATACAGCTATCCCAAATACAAATTTTTGTAAAGTCATATTTCTAATAAACCCTCATAAATATTTTTCAGCCACTTAACATCTTGCCGCTTGCTGATAGTAACAGGTGATAAGTTAATCTTAGCAAACGCCTCCACCACTTTTTCCATATTCCTGCATTCCATTGCTTTCTGTGCCAGATACAATGATTTCTTCTCCGGTATCAGCTCCACCAACCGCAGCATCCTTCTCCTTAATCTGGCATCTTTAATCTCACGCCAAATAATCTCTTCTGCCTTACCTTTTTTATAAAAATCCCCAAAAGGTATTATCCTGACGAATATCTCTAAAAATATATCCTTACGCTTTTCAGATAGATTTATTATCTGACCAAATATATCTTCTTCACCGGCATATACTCTCACTGCTTTTGTTTTTGCAAGCCGCACCTCTGTACGAAGAATCCCCTCCGATTCTTTGATCAGCTCCTTAAACCTCTTCCGCCCTATATCTCCTTCATTGAGCTGTTTTCTATATGATCCCGCCAGATCATAGATCATGAACTCAACGCCATTGCTGTTCCCATCCAGACAAAAACTGTCAACATCTTCAAAACACTCATAGCTGACTGGCGAAAATCCTTTCACTCTGCCAATTCTCCGAAAAACTTTTAAATATGCCTGTATATTTTCATGGCTGCCTACATTTATATCCGTTACAAGCCTCATCCCCGATAAAATGAAATCATCCAGTTTGTACATAAAGTCAAAATACTCCCCAATGCGTTTATTTAGTTTTCGGACTATCCTGTTAGAATCAGATTCACATCCATTCAACAACCGCCCTATATTAGCAATCAGCTTTATTTTCTTCTTATATGGGCTATTACGGTATATGACCGTTATCCCCTTTTCTTCTAAAGATAGGTCTATATATTCATCTTCTTTCTTCTCCATATAACCATTCTTACTGTGAATATGCTTAAAAACTTTATGGAATCTTTCGTGATCCAGTATCATAGACAACTCAAAAATCTCATTTATGTACATATGCTTTTCCTCCAATATGCAAATATTTTTTACATATTAGTCATTGCAATTTCATATTCTATACGGATCAAAACAACATAATAACATATATTTTGATTCCCAGTGCCTGCCCAGCAGTACACTTAACTTTACTGATATTAAAATCGGATTATCTATTAACATTCTTTTAAAAGCCAGAAGATGATCGGCGCAGCCATTTCAGCCACGCCGTTAAAATAAATGACACATCTGTTCTATTTCCCTTCATAATCAAAGTTATGAATCATTTTTGACTGACTTAAAGGAAAATTAGAGAATAAGTGTGCCGTACATCTGTTCCGGAGCAGCCGTGCCCGACCCACGGCTTGCTCCAATTCGCTTTCGATCATCCATAAATGGACCTTTCTTAAACCCTCATCCTGGAATGTTGTAAACTGAAACCGGTATCCGTTGTAGTTTATTGTCTGCATTTCCATTTTTTCATCTTCATCAAAATCCAGTCCCATGGAGAGTGCCGCAAGTTTATATATAAATTCTGCATGGTACGGTGTGCCTATCACAAGGATGTCCTGCCCTTCCAGCTTATTGCTGCCTTCCGTATTCCCAAAGTGCAGTTCGCCTATTCCCTGATTCATAAAAGTAATCACATTATCACTGTCCATGCCAAACCGATTCATCAATGATTTTACCATCCCAGAATTATTTGCTAAACAGGTTCTGCTCATGGATTTCTCATAATATTGCTTCAATTCCCCCATATACCTGGCCCTTTTACACTCATAAAAGTCCACATCTTCTTTCCCAAAGTACCACTCGCATATTTCTTTATCTGCCGTAGCTGAAACCATAATGTATTTTTCTCCCGGGAAATCTGCAGGCTTTAGGAAAACAACCGTATCTTTTTTCAGGTTCTCTTCAGATTCTTTTCTTCTCAGGTAAAACTGTTCTGCACCGCAAAAGGCTGGCAGGTCAAATGACATTGTTCCCTTATCTTCTTTAACCTCATCCCATTCCAATCCCTCTGATTCAATACAGGACTGCGTTTTGGCATCTTTTAATATTCTTTTTATCTTTTCTCTGAGCTGGCTGCTTGTCGTTTCTTTCTTTAACTTTTCCAGCCTTGAAATGCTTATTTCCCCCTGATTTGATATGATACTCTTGAAAAGAATATCTTCGTCTACAATAATAGAATCAAATGCATCCAGTCTCTCTTTGTCCATACTTAACAGATACCGGTGGGTAGTAATGACACAGCCATTCCATGTTTTTAATTTTTCACGTTTCTTCATATATTTCTCCAGACAGGGAATCTCTTCTTTTTCCAATTGCTTTTTAATGTATGGATGGACTAATCGGTGCCGCCCCCTTTTATACAGCTTCTGAATGTGTTCCCATATTTCACTGGGTATATCATCCTTTATTTCTTCAAGCGATGGTGTTCTCTTGACATCTATACTCTGATTTTTGGCCTTCTCAAATATTTCTTGTTTAAGAAGGTTTGTCGGCACAGCAATAATAAATCTTGTATCCGAATTCTCCTGCATGAGTTTTAGGTAGCTATGCGACTTTCCTGATCCAACCTGCGCTTTGATGATATAAAATTTTTTACCACTGGCATTAAAAGCGTCGCTGATTGCATCATAAACATCGTCCTGCATATCTTCCATTGAGACAAACTCTTCATGGCATCCGGCAATCTTCTCCATACTTCCACGTTTTGTATGTACTGTCGAGAGGATATTCTTACAATGTATGCACTCTTCATGGTATGGGCAATATTTGTCACAGGCTTTTGGCTTGTAGTCATTCTGTTCCATATAAGAAAGATTTGCTCCCCACTTTTCATTCCTGGTATCATCCGTATACAATTCTGGATGCTCCAATCTTTTTTCCATAAAATATCCTGTACCTGTTTCTACACGGATCAGGTTGGTTGCAATACCAAATAATTCATCATGTGATAATTTTCTGCTTCCATTAGAAAACTCATGAAATAATTTACACTTATTCATATCCTGCAAAACTCCGGACCTGTACTTTTTATGGTTCTTGGATTTTTCACCCAGAGTTTTGACAGAAGAATTTCTGGTGCTATCGAAATTAATAAGATAATACTTATACGGGAAAATTTCGCCATCTGCTTTTATATTAGAATTATTTTTATCATATATAATAGCTATTGGCGAATTTTTCCCATTTATATTATATTGAAAAGCACCATGATCTTCTGTCGGATCATCTGTTTCAGGCAGATGATCCGTTACTGTAACATCTAACAAGCCTCTCTTATTTAATGCTATTCCTGTTTCTTGAGATAATCTTTTAATATGTTCCTTATAATGGTTATCCTTGTACCTAACTCTCATGCAGTATGTATAGTTCCTAAATATTGACTCTATATTGATCTCTGGTAACTTATCATCATAATAAATCAGTTCTTTACCGCCAAAGTATAGTTTGGATACATCCTTATAACATGACGAATCAGCCTCCGGGAACATCTCACCCATTACAAGCTGCATGGCCTCAGCCACTCTCCTGTCCGTAACAGATGCATCATTAAGAAATACAACCCTGAATTTATCATGATCCGTACTCGACATCGTATCATAAGCAAACAGGATCGGGAACTCATACAGGTCTGCACGTTCTTTCATATCCTTAAATGTAAGCTTCTTCTTTGGATCTTTATTATCAAAATCCAAGGCAAATAACTGCTGCTGTTCAAAGTTTTCCTTACTGCGCTTTCCATTTTTAAACGTAGCCGGACTGAACGTACACCCCTCACACCCGATTCTGGTAATTACTCTCTTCAATTCATTCCTGTTTAGATTCTTTGCCGATCTGGCTATTTTGTTATTAATCCTTCCTATTTCATTACCGGAAGGCTTAGACAGATAACCCTGGACATCATACGAAATTTTAATTGTATTCATAATGCTTTCACTCCTTTACAGAATTTTTTAATTTCTTGTAGGAGTTTGTTACAAAAAAAATATAATCGGGTAGGAGGTAGATAATTATTTTATCTACCGACCTCCCACACCACCGTACGTACGGTTCCGTATACGGCGGTTCCTTAGTTTTCACATACTTTCTGATATAATTCTGTGAATGTTGGGTATCCAAGTTCACGCAGTTTCTTGTTGTTAAATGCAGTCTGCAATACGAAATATCCACCACAATACCAGTTTCCGTTCCGCATGTTGGCACATATCCATGCCTTTTCTTCTTCCACACCTAACTTCTTTAATTCCTTGAATTTCGTTCTGACTTTCTTCCATTGTTTCCAGTAGATGGTTCTTATCTTATGTCTTAGCCATTCGTCGGTTTCCCTTAACAGTCCCTTCATATCTGCAAGTGAGAAATAATTTACCCATCCTCTGACAAACTGCGTCAGTTTCATGGCTCTGTACTCATTTCCCCATCCGTTACTTCTTTTTGCCAGTTCCCTGATTTTGTCTTTCATTTTTGTCACTGACTTTGGATGCACCCGAAATCTACATTTCCCTTTATAACGATAAAATGCGTATCCAAGGTATTTTACCTTGCTGATATGTGCCACGCTTGTTTTCTTTCGATTCACTTTCAGAAAAAGTTTCCCCTCAATAAACGGAATGATGTTCTTCAAGGTTCTCTCTGCGCTCTTTCTGCTTTTGCAGAATATCATGCAGTCATCCGCATACCGCACAAATCTATGCCCTCTGCGTGTCAGTTCCCTGTCCAGTTCATTCAGCATGACATTACCAAGTAATGGACTTAGCGGTCCGCCTTGTGGCATTCCTGTTTCTGTCTTTTCAAATATCCCTCCACTAATAACTCCTGCATTGAGATATTTGTGTATCAGCGATATTACCCGCCCGTCTTTAATGGTTCTTGATAATACTTCTATCAGTTTGCTCTGGCATACCGTATCAAAGAATTTCTCTAAATCCATATCCACGACATACACATATCCATCATTGACATTCTGCTGACATTGTTTCAGTGCGTCATGCGCACCTCTTTTTGGTCGGAAGCCAAAACTGTTCTCCGAAAACTGTTCCTCATAAATCGGGGACAGTACCTGTGTAATTGCCTGTTGAAATACCCTGTCAACTACTGTCGGTACTCCCAGTTTCCGAAATTCTCCTTTTGTTTCTTTGGGTATTTCTACCCTGCGAACTGGATTGGGTTTGTATTTCCCATCCTTTAACTGTTGGATTAGCTGCACTTGGTTATCTCTGAGGAACGGCAGAAGTTCATCCACGCTCATCCCATCAACACCGCCTGCTCCTTTGTTTGATTTTACTTTCTTGTACGCATTGTTTAGATTTGCTGGCTGTAAAATCTTCTCCAACAGCCCGTCCGTCTGAAAGTCTGTGATGATGCGGTTGTTTTCAGCAATCCTCTGACAGGCGGATACTTCCGCATACTCTTTCTGTTCCGCAGATACCATTTGCAGATAGTCCTCATTATGAAGTTGTCTGTCCTTAAATCTGTCATTGGTTACATTCATTTACTCACATCTCCTAAAGTTCAGTCCTTCCCATCATGTTTGCAACCACAATGGTACTATGACCTCTGCTGACTTCTCGTCATTCGTTGTTACTACGGATTTCTTATGCATTTGTTGATGTAATTCTATCCGCTGACGAGACCTCCCCAGGTAAGAACGCAATCTTTCGCTCCATCTATCTGCCACATTTACCACAATTAGTTCCGAGTAGTTATTGGACTTTAGTTTGTATGGCAACCTTATCCCCAACTGTAGCCTGATGTGATTTCTGTTCGTCAGACCAGAGCTTTGCCTAAAGCTTTCTTCAGATTCCACCTCACGATGGACACCCTTGCTCTTGGCTACACACTTCCCACTACCAGGGCGTGTTACGGACTTTCACCGATTAGATTGCGCCCATACTGGGCGCACCAAAAAAAGAAGAACAGAATCGCTCTGTCCTTCTTTCTTTCCAGTCATTATCAGTATAGTTGCCATCCCACTACTTTTATAGGGGTACAATCATATGCCTGTATTTTATAATTAGTAATTATCCGCATTCTTTAACAGCATATACCAAGCCCCCGACCGTTCCTATATCAAATTTGAAATGATATATGGAACAACACAAAAATATTAAATACAGACAAAAAGTTGCATATCTATAGCCAGATGTAACAGATATGCAACTTTTATCACTTCATTTCATCCGCAAATGCAAAATCCGCAACACATTACATGCGGATAACAACATAATTGCAACAACTTTTTACTGCACAGGCACTAATGCTAAAGGCACATAGCCTCCTCTGTCTCCATCCTTAATCTGATCCCGTCCTCCATTCCAAACCGGTACGCTGCCGCTCCATAAGCCGCACCGCACTGATTATATGCAGTAATAACACGGTCAACCGCTTTTTTCTGTTCAGATGTAAGGTTCAGGCTGTCCATGATATCGGAAGCTGCCTGTTCTTCCGACATTGCTTCCTGATAATATTTGTCCTTTTTTAAAACCTCCTCTAAACCTGTCATTGTCCTGTGTGCTGCTATGATCTCCAACAATCCATTTTCCTTCATCTACTCTCTTCCCTTCCTATGGCCTATTGTTTAAAATCCCCACGAAAAAAGCAGGTTCCTTAATAGAATAAGGTTTCCTGCTTTCCAATCCTGTTATTTATTTGACTGCGCCTATACAGGCTGTAATTCATTTGCTAATCTCTCTATTACTTCTAAAGGAAGATTAGAAAATTCTGCTACTTTATCCAGTGGCAATACCCCATCATTTAGCATACGCTTAGCCGTCTCAATCTTTTCATTATACTGTGCCTTTTGCGTTGCTTCATAGACTTCACTCTCTACATACGAGCGCATGATTTCTTCCTCATCATACAATACCATCATAATTGACACTACCTCACTTTCTTTACTGCTCAGATATTCGCTGAGTACATTCCGGTCTTTACAGATACGGATTGCCTCCATAACTGCTTTTCTTGTCCTTCCATATTTCTTCATCTGCTCATTGCAGACTTTTGTAAATATGACATACTGGTTGATGATATCTCCCTTAGGTCAAAACCATTGTATTTCCAGTAGTTTTTGACTCTTCATGCTTCAATTTACACCAATCACTACACCAATTTTTCTAAACGGCATTGCACATTTCCTCAAACTTCTTCATTTCTTTTTCCTTCTCGTCCTCTGTAACATGTACATAAAGATCCATTGTCATTGATATATTTGCGTGTCCAAGGATCTTCTGCAATGTTTTTGGCTTCATGCCGCTTTCAATACAGCGGGTAGCAAATGTATGCCTTAACGTGTGCATAGATATTTTTTCAATTCCAGCCTTTGCACATAGTTTTTCTAAATACCTGTCATAATTTGAGTTTGGTATCAGCCTGTCATTCCGGTTCAGGAATACATGGTCTGCAAATTCAAATGATGCCACTTTCTGCTTCCTGCTTGTCTGCTGGTGTTTTAAAGCTATGAGCACATCATAAGCTGCCTGTGTCATTGGGATATCGCGCAATCCGGAACTTGTTTTCAGTTCACCAGTAATAAACCTGTTATTGTTCGAATCATGCGTCACATTCCGCTTTATATGTATGGTACGGTTTGGGAGATCTATATCCTCCCATCTTAAGCCGCGCAGTTCACTTGACCTCACGCCTGTTTGCAAAATGAACAGGAAATGGTAGTAATTTACACTTTCTTTTGCAGCATCCAAAAACCTTCCCTGTTCGTCCTTCGTTAAAACTTTTGTATTTTTTTCTGGCCTTTTTGGGCATCTTACGCCTTTTGTGACAGGATTGGAACTGACCAGTCCATTTTCCAGTGCATCCGAAAACATGGAACTCATGGTCGCCTTTGTCCTTGCCATGCTTGAGCCAGCATAGCCTTTAGTATCCATGATATTTAAAATGTTCTGACAGTGCATGGGTTTAATATCACTTATGACCATACTGCCGATAGCTTCCTTGATATTCTTTTCATACCGATCCTGGTAACTCCTGAGCGTACTCCATCTTACAGTCTTTCCTTTAATGCTGCTTATCCAATAATCAAACCATGCATCCACTGTCATATCTGAAGAAGCATTTATATTCCCATGTTCATCATCAAACTGCGCATCCGCGATCCATTTCCTGCATTCCTGTAACTTTTTGAAATATTTCTGCCTGCGCTTCCCGTCCCTGCCGGTAAACCGGGCTGTAAACAATCCATCCTTTCTCTGGCTTATGCCTACTCCAAGTTCTTTTCCTTTTAGATCTTTACCCATAAGTCCAACTCCTTTCTGTCATATTCCAACAAAAAGAGTCTGATATGTCCTAAGATTATAACATACCATCCACCATTTTGGAATGACCAGATCATCCTTTATCCTGAAATCCCTGCTTTAAATCTCCAAACTTTTTGATATGTACTGTTCAAACTCTTTCCTTTTTACCAACTTTTTATTACCGACATATAATACAAAGTCGCATTTGGGTTGTTTCAATAACTCTTCGATTTTGTTGATTCCTATATTTGAATAAGCTGCCGCTTCTTTAATTGTCAGTGTCACTTTAAGCCAAAAAGGTATCTCTAATGCTTTTGCTTCCATATTCTTATAACATCACACTCCAATTCATAAAAATTTATTTATTCTATAGAAGATACTGAAATTTTACAGCACCATAATATTCACTTTTCAAAATTCATCACACAATATTAGGAAGGACACGATTTTAAGTAATCATGTCCTTACCTCGACTAATCAACAAGTTACTTTACAAATATTTATTTCTCCATAATTTCTATCTTCCGATAGGATTTTAATACTTCTTCCAGTTCA
>OFGM01001426.1_pt1 | contig 14250 bp, 9 predicted proteins | sample 1521741 | NCBI WGS metagenome assembly OFGM01 (sample SAMEA3504079, study PRJEB24116) | mouse gut metagenome | biome: mouse gut; feature: mouse-associated habitat; material: faeces | place: Denmark | collected 2011
AGATGGGCGTCTTTACTACAGACATTCCAAGCGATGCCGAGATCCGTTACACATACGGCAAAAACGGTGCATGGTCATATGAAATCGTAACACCGGGCAGCGACGGCTATGAGCTGCAGTTCTCGACAGCGGACGGCTCTTTGACCTACATCGGATCTACCGGAAAGATGACCCAGACACTCCGATTATCTGAGCTCGCTACAGAGGGAAATCCATTCTCTGATATCGAGATTGATTTCTCTACATTAAAGAATCTTGCAAACGGTGCCTCCAATACCGCTGCAATGTCGCCTGGTGACGGAGACGGCGAAGGAAAAGGAAAGAAGGTCGGTACGTTAATCGGTCTTTCCGTAGACAATGCAGGCAAGATCTATGGTTCTTACAGCAACGGCAACACAACACTGCTCGGACAGATTGCAGTAGCCAGATTTGCCAATGCATCCGGTCTTGAGAGCATCGGCGACAACTGCTACCGTACGACGATGAACTCCGGCGAGTTTGACGGCATCGGTGTGGAGATGGATTCAGACGGTTCCTCGATTGACAGCGGTACGCTTGAAATGTCAAACGTAGACCTTGCAACAGAGTTTACGACGATGATCACGACACAGCGTGGATATCAGGCAAACTCCAGGGTAATTTCTACTTCAGACAGCATTCTGGAAGAGCTTGTAAATCTGAAGAGATAATCCATGACGGCAGGTTCAGCCTGATCTAAGCCGCAGGCACAGGAAATATTTTATTTGACAGACAGATCAATATAGACAGTGATAGAATAATATAAAGAAGGTCAAGAATGGCAGGCTATGTATGTGTTTGGCATATACAGCCATTCTTGATTCTGTCTTGTATTACGGGGGTACAAAGATGATTGAAGTAACAAGGCTCAACGAGACAAAGCTTGTGATAAATTCAGATCAGATCGAATTTGTAGAAGAGACGCCGGACACGGTAATTTCTTTTTTATCCGGTAAAAAAATAATTGTAAAAGAAAGTAGACAAGAGATAAAAAATCTTGTAAAATCATATAGAAAGGGCATTTTTGCGGAATAGGATTCAAAAAAGCAAAATTGTAGGTGATTTTCGTGGATATAGCATCTTTAGTTGGTCTTATCATGTGTTTTGTAATGATGTTGGTTGGTATTATGAACGGAGCCGGCCTGGCGAACCTGGTAAAGGAGTACGTTGACCCGGCATCCTTTATTATTACCTTCGGCGGGGCCTTTTTTGCCACGCTCACGTCCCACAGTCTGCAGGACTACATAAAGGGCTTGAAGAGTTTTACACTGATCTTCAAGGCGCCTGCTCAGAACATATCCGAGATGATCCGCAAGATCACGGATCTGTCCAATGTGGCCCGAAAGGAAGGTCTGCTCTCCCTGGAGGAAGCCGCTGCAGATATGGATGACGCCTTTCTGAAGAAAGGGATTCTGTTGATGGTGGACGGCACGGATCCGGAGCTTGTCCGGGCCATTATGGAGACGGAGCTTGTGAGTATTGAGAGCAGGCACAAGAACTGCATGGGATTCTGGGATACCCTGGGAGCCATGGGTCCTGCCTGGGGTATGATCGGTACTCTGATTGGACTGATAGACATGTTGTACCATATGGACAATGTGGCCACACTGGGTCCTGCCATGGCCGTGGCTCTGGTGACAACATTCTATGGATCCGTTCTTGCCAATGCCATCTGTATCCCGGTGTCCAACAAGTTGAAGGCGGACAATGCGGTGGAGATGATGCTGAAAGAGGTTATGATCGAGGGGCTGCTGTCCATTCAGGCAGGCGAGAACCCCAGGGTAATTGAGGAGAAACTGAAATCCTTCCTGTCTCCCAGTGACAGAGAGGCAGTGGCCAGCGATGCAGGAGGTGAAGAGTAATGGCAAAACGCAAAGAAGATGCGCCGCCTGCGGGTGCGCCGGCGTGGATGGCTACATTCAGTGACCTGATGAATCTGCTGCTGTGTTTCTTCGTCATGCTTTTTGCCATGTCCAGCATTGAGGAGGCCAAGCTGCAGGATTTTGTGGCTGCCATGAACAATACATTCAGCGTATTTGACGGCGGGGCCGCAGCCATTGGCGACGGTTTCCTGATCAGCAATGGCGTGAGCCAGCTGAATGAACTTGATCAGTATATCAACAGTACCGGTAAGACCGCTGACAGTGAGACGGAAGGGGAAGATTTTAACGAGTTTGAGAAATCCCCCGAGGCTATGGAGGAGATTCTGGAGGAACAGAATCTGCAGAAGAACGAGGAGCTGGCGGAGGGAATGGAGGAAGCTCTTCAGGACAGCCAGATTGCCGACGAAGTGGAAGTCAGCTTTACCGCTCAGTATATTCAGCTCACCATGAACGGCGCTCTCTGCTTTGACAATGCCAGTGCGCAGCTGCGGGATGAGGCGAAACTGGTGCTGGATAAGGTGGGGGTGCTGTTGGAGCGCTATGGCACAGGCATCATTGAGATCGAAGGACACACGGACAATGTGCCCATCAGCAATGCCCTGTATGCCAGCAATGAGGAGCTGAGCAGTGCCAGGGCCATGACGGTATTCTACTATCTGCGTGATACCACGTCCCTGAACACCACCAACCTGAAGCATTCAGGAATGGGGGAGCGTTGTCCCATTGCCGACAATTCCACGCCGGAGGGTCGGAGCAGGAACCGAAGGGTTGAGATCAGAATCTATAGTCCGTCCCTTAACTGAGGCCGGAAGAAAGGACTTTAAGATATGAAGAAGAATTTAATGAGTGTGCTGATCCTGGTGTTGCTGATTGTAAATATTGTCATGACATCCATAATGATGATCAGTGTCATCAGCACCAACGGCAAGACCGCATCCCTGATGAACAGCATCAGTATGGCCATGAACCTGGAGCTGAACGGCAGCGGAACAGAGGTATCCCTGGCCGACACACAGACCCATGACCTGGGGAGTATGACCATTGCTTTGGCTTTCTCTCAGACTGTGGGCGAGGACGGGACGGTCACTACGAGCACAAAGCAGGAGTATATTGTGTTTAATATTTCTGTGGCCATGAACAAGAACCATGAAGATTTCGCCGAGTATGGAGAGACCATCAGCAACTATAACACCCAAATAGGGGATGTGGTTACTCAGGTGGTCAGCAGCTATACCTCCGAAGAGTGCCGGGCTGGCTTTACAGGCCATATCAGGGATGAAATCCTGAAGGCCATCCAGAACATGTTCAAGTCCGAGTTTATTTACAGGGTCAACCTCAATGATATCAAGTACGGCTGATGAACAGGCGGACAGGAGGAGCAGCATGCGACAGGAGGTGAACTTGCGTGGCTGAGACACTTTCACAGGCGGAAATAGACGCCCTGCTGAAAGCCATGTCCGAAGGGGAAGTCGATACGGACACCATGCAGCAGGGGAACGAAAAAAAGATTAAGGATTATGATTTCAGCCGGCCTACAAAGTTCTCCAAGGAACATTTGAGGACACTGGAAATCATATATGAGCATTACGCAAGGCTGCTCTCGACGAACTTGCCGGTGTCGGCACAAAGTCGGGCGAACGGGGCAACTACGAGAATCTGACGGGTGGAGTGCTCTACTTCCCCGCCGGCAAATACCGTTTCGACGGCCAATTGGTGATACCGAGAGGTGTCACCATACGTGGTGACTGGAAAAAGCCGGACATGGCGACCGAAGCCTCGGGCACAATTTTCATGATTTACCCCTCCCGATGGGAAGACAATCAGGATCTGTCGTTCATCACCATGCAGCCTTGCACGGAGGTTTCGAACCTGTCGTTCTGGTATCCGGAACAGTCGGCCACCGATGTCCGTCCCGCTCCTCCCACCGTGCTGATGGGACAGTCGAACTACTGGGGCAACGAATACTGCAACGTTCGCTTCTGCACTTTCTACAATTCGTATACCGGCGTGAAGTTCAACGAGGTCAATGGCGGAGGCTGCCCGAACATATTCGAGATGTATGGCACCCCGCTGCATACCGGCATCGAGATGGACCGTCTGGCCGACGTTGGGCGTCTTGACCACATATCGTTCTCTCCCGGATATTGGTCATCATCACATCTTGACGGCGCACCCGGAAACGCCGAGGTTCGCGAGTGGCTGCTCTCAAACGCCACCGGAATCGTGATGCGTCGCAACGACTGGACCTATACCTGCAACTATGAGGCCGACGGCTATGCCATCGGTTACCGTGCCGAGGCTTCGCCGGTCGAAGCCTCATATTGTCCCCCCAACGGGCACCATTACAATTTCGACCTGCGAAACTGCATGGTAGGCATCGACCTGGCAGATGTTTCATACACGGGCATAATGTTCACCCGATGCAATACTTCGGGTTGCGGCACCGGAGTCCGGCTCTCTTACTCAGGCTCCGGCCCGGCGCAGTTCTACGGCTGCGACATCGAGGGACTGAAGGCATTCGACATGACCGACAGCTCGGCGGCACTCCTCACCCTGCAGGACTGCGCGGTGAAAGGTGTGACCCACGTCAACGCCGGACAGTTCCAGTCGGTCAACAGCCGGTATGCCTCCGACGTATTCATATCGGCCAAAGCCCGCTGCATCTTCACCGGAAACAGTTTCAGCAACAGTGCCCGGCTCGACAACAACTCCCTGTTCGAGTGTGAGGTGAGCGACATCGGCCCCTCATGTGTGGCCATGCCTGACTTCCGCGAGGAGTGGATGGAAATCAAACAGGCACGTCCGGCACGCGCCGCACTCTACGTGGTGGACGGACTCGAAGCACTTCATATCACCGGAAATCTCGCCGGTGCAACCGATTGCACCTCAGCCATCCAGAATGCGCTCGACCGTGCCGGAGCCGAAGGTGGTGGAGTGGTCTATCTGCCCAAGGGCCATTACAGACTCAACGGCACCCTGCGCATACCCTCTGGCGTTGAACTCAAAGGGGCTTCCGACCTGGCCAACGTACCTCACGGTCAGGGAACGGTGCTCGAAGTGTACAGCGGACGCGGAAATGCTGAGGGAACTCCGTTCATAACCATGTCGGGCGGCAGCGGCCTGCGCGGTGTGACAATCAACTATCCGGAGCAGACCGACGGCAATTCGCCGCTCCCCTATCCCTACTCGGTGAGAGGCGACAGAGATTGCTATATAGTGAACGTCGCTCTCCGGGCGGCATACCGGGGGGTGGACCTTTTCACCAACAAGTGCGACAATCACTATGTGGATTATCTGGGCGGCCATGCCTTCATGAATGTGATACGCGTGGGCGGCGACTCCAAAGATGGCACGGTGAGCAACGTGCAGTTCAACACCATAGCCTACGACTGCGGTCATGAGACCAAATTCGGTGCGTGGCCAAACAGCACGGCAAGCAAGAACAGCGGCATCGACGCTTACGCCCAGAATTACCGCGACCTCGATTTCTTCATCATCGGAGACTGCGACGGTGAGATACTCTACAACAACTTCCTGTTCGGTTGCCGCCATGGTCTCCACTTCGTGAGCGACGGCAAGAGTGGAGCAAAAAATGTACATGCCGTCGGAAACGCCGTTGACGCGGCGGTCAACACATTCGTGTTCGAATCGCTCGGCACCGACCTCGCGCTCGTCAACTCGCAGGTGGTTGCCCTCGACAATGGCTTCGAGGCGCGTTTCATAACCGCCGGTGAGCAGATGGACAAGACCGTGACCCTCTTCGCGAGCGACCACTGGGGCAGCGGCCGCCACTTCGCCGAGATAAAGAACGGCACCGTCAACCTGTACAGCGGCAACATGAACCAGTCGGGAGCATCCGACACCTTCACCATGGGGGGCGGCAAGCTCAACGCGGTCAACACGGTGATGTACAGCGTAAGGAACTTCGTGAGCAACCCCGGAGAGCATGAACAGAGAATCAACATGTACTCGTCGGTGGTAGACCCTGTCAACTCAGACCGAGATCGCATGGGCAGCTGGGAGAATAACCTGAGCCACACGTGGGTATTGGCGGCCGGAAGCGCAACCCTGTCGCGCGAGGGTTGGAAGGCCACGGCGTTCAACGATGTGAACGGCACCAATCCCGTTTCGAAGGAGGGTGCCGGAGCGGCGAGCGCGATCGACGGTGACGCTTCTACCCGCTGGGATTCATGTGGTTCGCAGGCACCGGGACAATGGTTCGAGGTAGACCTCGGCAAACCCACCACATTCAACACCCTCATCATGGATGACTCCGGCAGTCCGAGCGACGGCCCGGCCGGATACACAATTGAGGTTTACAGCGACGGCGCGTGGAAGACCGTGGCCGAAGGCAAGGATGCCGGATCGACACTCGTCGTGACATTCCCTGAGGCCACAGCCTCGAAGATACGGGTGAACCAAACGGGTTCAAAGAGCAATTACTGGTCGATCCACGAGTTCAACCTTGCAGCCGCACGCACGGAGGCACCTCCGGTTCCGACGGCAGCCGGGAGTGTGACCGACAACGCGCCGGCATTCTACCTTGCGGGCGAATCGCTCAGGGCAGTCATGGAGAGCTATGACAACGCCACAGTCGAGATCTACGACCTGTCGGGGCGCCACGTACACTCTACCGAAGCTGCTGCAGTCATGCCCATCGACCACTTTGGCAAGGGCATTTATGTGGCCATATTACGCATCGGAAACGAAATAAACGGTATAATAAAATTTTCACTTAATTGACAAGGGACTTTTTAAATGACAAGGGATTTTCAGAAATGCGCGGCATTGGCGCTTCTGCTCGCCGCTGCCGCAGGTGAACCGCTTTCGGCCCAGCATTACGACATGAAGCGCTGGGGAGCCGACCGGGGTTATCATGATGCCCCGTATTTCAGGTATGAGGCTGAACCGGACCATTGCGCCGCATATTCAGGCGACTATCTCAGCCCAACCGACGACCAGACCATGCTCCAGAGCGAGGCTTCCAACCAGCAGGCCATTACCCTACATGGCGAGGGCTACGTGACATGGCTCAACGACTCGGGCCAGGCCGACGGCCTTACGCTTCGCTACTCCGTGCCATGGGGCACGGAGGCGGTGGTGGCCGTTACCGACGGCGCTGGCAACGAGTTGGGGCGGCTCCGGCTCAATACGGACCATTCGTGGGAGTATTGCGAGAAACGCCAGGGCAACCGTACCACCAAGCCGGAGATATACTCGCTCCATGTGCGCAACGACAATGAGTTCGTGCGTATGCGTTTCGACGAGACTCATTCGCTGCTCAGCCGTGCGATAGCTCAGGGAGAGTCGTTCGGCGTGCGCAACCTGTCGCAAACACCCGTCACGATCGACTTCGTGGAGATTGAGAAGACGGTGCGCGAGGAGTGCCGCGACGGCTGGGCACGCTGGGACAGCAGCCTCGGCAGTCTTCAGGATTTCATAAACGCCCACCAGGGAAGCACCGTATATATCGACGAGGAATATGTGACTCTCGGCGACCGCCTGAACCTCGGCTCCTGCAACCTGCGCGGACGCGGCATGTGGTACACCGAACTGCACTGGGACCGCGGCACGACCGGATTCAATTCATTTTCGGGCGAGGTGCGCGACCTTTATCTCTCTTCTTACCAGAACCAGCGGTACAATTCGCCTGACCATGGCCCCAACGGCTACGGTTCACCAGGAAAGTGCTTCAACGGTTCGACGGGAAGGGTCGAGAACGTCTGGGTGGAGCATTTCGAATGTGGCGGATGGCTCGACGGAGCCGACGGTTCGTACTTCACCGGTTGCCGTTTCCGCAACAACTATGCCGACGGAATCAACCTCTGCAACTCATCTAACTGCACGGTGGAGCACTCCAGCTTCCGCAACAACGGCGACGACGACATGGCCTCGTGGAGCGCGGCTCGTTATTGCTCCAACAATACTTTCCGCTACAACACGGCCGAGCACAACTGGCGAGCCTCCTCGCTCGGATTCTTCGGTGGCGGCGGTCACACGGCCCACCATATCCTCGTAAAGGATGGACTTGAGAGCGGAGTGCGTCTGGTTTCGGATTTCAACGGTCCGGCATTCGGCAGCGAGGGCATAACCTTCAGCGACATCTCGATAGTGCATTGCAGCTGCATAGCCGGAGAGGTTGGCCGCCATGGCGACTTCTGGGGAGTCGACGAGGGTGCGCTGCATATCGAATCGTCGGTCAACTACGGCATAATCAACCCGGTGTTCCGCAACTTCGACATCATCGACTCGCGCGGCAACGCGGTGTTCGTGGGCAGCGGCTCGCACGGCATCGACAATCTGCGCCTTGAGGGAATCTCGGTGAACGGTGTGCGCGACAGCGATTCACACGCCATATACTTCGAGAACGCCCGCGGAAGCGTAAACATCAGCGGCTTCGAGATCGAAGGTGTTGACCCCGGCCACATAACCAACCTCGACGGCGGCACCCTCGAATCGGGGAGCTACGGCCAACTCCAACTTACTGCTCAGGATGTGATCACCTCACATCCTGAGCCCGTGCCGGGCTGCGAGCTTCGACTCGGCGGCATGAGCTGGAGGGTAAAAGAGAGGGACTACGACACGACCCTGCGCGACGGAGACCCGGTGGTTTTCTCCGTCAGAATCGAGAACGGTTCAGATGTTGACCTGCCGGAAGGCTACATGCTCAGAACGGGACTCGTATTCGACAATGGAACACAACTCAATTTTCCGGCAATCAAGGACAGGATTCCGGCGCACGGTCATGTGCTGCTGGACTGTGAATGGAGAGCGGAACAGGGTGGCCACAGCGTTACGGCCACCCTTGATCCTACAGGCATATATGGTGACATGGTAGCCCCGGAGAAGTGCTGCGTCACAAAAAGAATAAATGTGTATGAAACCGGGATCGGAGACATGGAGTTCGACCGGACTTCGGGTATTGATTTCCAGCCCATAGACCTGAGATGGAAAACCGAGGGCGAGTCAGACTTCGGCAAGCGAAACGTGAACCCCGGCGACAGGATAATATTCGCTGCAGTTATCGCCAATACGGGTACGGAGGACTCCCCCGCCGGCAGCAAGTTGGGAGTGCTTATCAGTCCCGGCGGGAACAGTTGGACTCAGGGTGACAACGACATACGCTGGTGCGACCGCGAAGAGGCATATTCCGCGCTCGCAGCCGGAGAAGCCAAATACTTCAGGGCATACGGTGGCAACGGCTCCACCGACGGTGTATGGACGGCCCGCGAGGGTACATACAATGTGCTGGTCCTGGCCAACGACCACGCCAACGAACCCGACAACCGCCGGGAGGACAACACCGGCAACAACATGCGTTATTTCAAATTCTCCGTTCCCTACGTGGCCCGGGAACTTTTTGCCGACCCCGACACTCCCGACGACCTGACAGTATCGACCGGAATCAGCCTTCCCAGCACAGACCTTGACACAACCGACAACGCCTGGTACACCCTGACCGGCCAACGCCTCTCATCTCGCCCCACCCTCCCCGGACTCTACATCCACAACCGCCGCATAGTGACACAATAGCAGCCCGGCAATACCATCTGTAAGGACGATACAGTAATCTCAGAGACTACCATCCATTTTATGTAAAATTTAAACTTCCATTTGCATTTTTCAAACAAATCCATTATTTTTGATGTAAATTTTACAAAAATGAGAAGATTAATTTTTACTTTGGCAGCGATTTCCGCTCTCTTACCCGCTCTGGCCGGGCACGGAATCGTCGTAATGGATGGCTCAGACAACACTCCCGTTGCGGGAGCGACGGTCATAGGCAAATCGGGTGTGATACTCGGCATGACCGACAGTCGCGGTAGAATCGATATAGATAACCTGAACAACTTTCCGGTAACAATCAGCTGCATCGGTTACGAACAGGCATCAGCTGATGCCGATAGCGACACACTCCTGCTCGCAACCTCCACTTTCGAGCTGAATGAAGTGACTGTTTCCCCGGCCGAAAGACCTGTAAAAAGGGTTATATGCTATGCCCGTGAATACACGAGCGGCATAACAGGCAGAGACACCATGCAACTCTACAGCGAGTATATGACCGAGGCATTTATCGTGAACGGCAAGGTAAAAGGCTACAAGAAGGGGGATGCCAAACCGGCAGTACGCACCAAACGTCAGTATGCACGCATTGCCAAAGAGGGACTTGACAGCATTTTCCGGCCCGATGCACAAGATGACATCACGGCACTCTCCTGGTTTGACCTGATGGCCACACTGCCCGATGAAAGCATAACGCTTACCGAGGCCATCAAATCGGGAGCAGAGACCGACACCGTTCCCGGCAAATATGGGCCAAAGCTCACATATCGTAAAAAGAACAACCTGCTTACCGTAACGACCGACATGCTCAGCGACCACAAGAACCACACGTGGTCACCGTTCATCTTCAAGCTATTCGGACTGACCATGGATATGGAGCAGGTGGACATGTCGATGACATTTGCCGACACCGGAAATGACTCTTTAAGTGTATACGACATGGTGTGCGGCACCTACAACCTGCGTATCATAGGCCGCGGCAAGATGTTCAAGAAGGTTTTCGACACTGACCAACCGGTCGAGATGAACGCCTATCTGGAGATGTATCCCATAGACATCACCAACATCACCGTCGACGAATACAAGGAACTGAAATCAGAAGCATCGCCGATAGCATTCCAATACCCTGCCAACCTCCAACCCCTCTCCCCCGCCATCCTCCGCCTGACCGCCGAGTAACGCAGCCATCCCGACTATAAAAATAAGTAGCACAGCCATCTTAGCTGTAAATTCTGTTACAACAAAGATGGCTGTGCTATTTGTGTGCAAGCCTGAATGGCTGTTACGACCGGAGGGCGGCGAGGGAGGCGCGGATGGTGGCGAGCTTCTCCTCGGCGTCGCTCTTTTTCTTGCGCTCTACGGCCACGACGGCTTCGGGGGCGTTGGCTACGAATTTCTCGTTGCCGAGCTTTTTCTCTACGCCGGCGAGGAATTTGGTGTAGTAGTCAAGTTCTTTGTTGAGCTTGGCAATCTCTTCCTCGACATCAATCTTGTCGGCCAATGGTATTGAATACTCGACTTTGCCGACGATGAAGGCGGCTGCCGCCGGATTCTTCTCCTCAACCACGGAGATGGCACTTATATTGCCCATCTTTGTGATTATCGAGTCGAGCGATGCGTCGTGCTGTGCCTGTACGTTGAGCTCAAGGGCGTCGCGCTGCGGTATCTGTTTCTGTTTGCGAACGGTACGGATGCCGGCCACAACCTCCTTGAGATGCTCGAAGTCGGCGATGAGTTTGGCGTTGACCTCGGCTGCAACGGGGAGCTGCGCGTTCATGATGCTCTCTCCCTCCTTGCGCTCGGCGAGGTGCTGCCAGAGCTCTTCGGTGATGAAGGGCATGAAGGGATGCAGCAGACGGAGAAGCATGTCGAAGAAGCGGATTGTAGCGTCGTAGGTGGCGCGGTCCACAGGCTGGCCGTATGCGGGCTTGATCACCTCAAGGTACCATGAGGAGAACTCGTCCCAGAACAGGCGGTAGACAGCCATCAGTGCCTCGGAGATGCGGAACTTGCCCATCAGGTCATCCATCTCGGCCATTGTGGCGTTGAGCTTGGCATCGAACCATTCCACGGCGAGGCGTGACGATTCGGGCTGCTCGTTGTCGGCCACCTCCCAGCCCTTGATGAGGCGGAAGGAGTTCCAGATCTTGTTGCAGAAGTTGCGGCCCTGCTCGCAGAGTGAGTCGTCGTACATGATGTCGTGTCCGGCGGGAGCGGCGAGCATGATACCCATGCGCACACCGTCGGCGCCGAACTGATCGATGAGGTCGAGCGGGTCGGGCGAGTTGCCGAGCGACTTCGACATCTTGCGGCCCAACTTGTCGCGGACGATACCGGTAAAGTATACGTTGCCGAAGGGCTTTTTGCCGGCGAACTCATATCCGGCCATAATCATGCGCGCCACCCAGAAGAAGATGATGTCGGGAGCGGTCACGAGGTCGGACGTGGGATAGTAATATTTGAACTCCTCGTTGTCGGGGTCAAGGATGCCGTTGAAGAGCGAGATGGGCCAGAGCCATGACGAGAACCATGTGTCGAGACAGTCGGGATCGCGCTTGAGGTCGGCAAGGGTGAGCGACGCGTTGCCGCTCTTCTCAATGGCCTTTACAAGTGCCTCCTCTTCCGTTTCTGCAACTACAAACCCTCCTTCGGGCAGGTAGTATGCCGGAATCTGATGTCCCCACCAGAGCTGTCGCGAGATGCACCAGTCCTTGATGTTCTGCATCCAGTGGCGGTATGTGTTCTTGAATTTGGCGGGAACGAATGAGATGTCGTCATCCTCTACAGCCTGGAGCGCGGGCTTGGCGAGCGATTCCATCTTGACGAACCACTGCATGGAGAGCTTCGGCTCGATTACGGCATCGGTACGCTCGGAGTGGCCAACCTTGTTTACATAATCTTCCACCTTCTCGACGAGTCCGGCTGCTTCGAGGTCAACCATGATCTGACGGCGCACGTCGAAGCGGTCCATGCCTACATACATACCTCCGGCCTCGGAGATTGTACCGTTGTCGTTGAAGATGTCGATCGAGGGCAGGTTGTACTTGTCGCCGAGCATGTAGTCATTAACGTCGTGGGCAGGTGTCACCTTCAGACAGCCTGTACCGAACTCCATCTCGACATATTCGTCCATGATAATCGGCACGGCGCGACCAACGAGGGGCACGATAACCTTCTTGCCCTTGAGCCACTGATAGCGTTCGTCGTTGGGGTTGACACAGACAGCGGTGTCACCGAGGATAGTCTCCGGGCGCGTTGTGGCCACGATGATGTAGCGGTCGTCACCCTCCACCTTGTAACGCAGGTGGTAGAGCTTGCTATGTTCCTCCTTATATATAACCTCCTCGTCGGAAAGAGCGGTGAGAGCCTTGGGGTCCCAGTTGACCATGCGCACCCCACGGTAGATGAGTCCTTTCTCATAGAGGTCGCAGAAGACGCGGATCACGCTCTTGGAACGGGTCTCGTCCATTGTGAACGCGGTGCGTTCCCAATCGCACGAAGCACCGAGCTTGCGGAGCTGCTGGAGAATAATGCCGCCGTACTTGTCGGTCCAGTCCCATGCGTGACGCAGGAACTCCTCGCGGGTGAGCGAGTGCTTCTCGATACCCTCCTGTGCCAGTTTAGCCACGACCTTGGCCTCGGTCGATATGGCTGCATGGTCGGTACCGGGCACCCAGCATGCGTTCTTGCCGGTCATGCGTGCGCGGCGAACGAGGATGTCCTGGATTGTATTGTTGAGCATGTGACCCATATGGAGCACGCCGGTAACGTTCGGCGGCGGAATCACGATAGTATAAGGTTCGCGGTCATCGGGAACGGAGTGGAACAGTCCGTGCTCCATCCAATAAGCGTACCATTTGTCCTCAACGTCCTGAGGGTTGTATTTTGTCGCTAATTCGTTCATCTTTTCAGAGTTTTACTTCAAACCACAAAATTACTAAAAATTTTTCAATCACTAAAGATAAAATTTCACGTGACCAATGTATGACCGGTTTTAAGTGTCCAAACGACTGTTATGATTTTTACTATCTACCAGTGCCAGCGGCGGGAGCGGCGTTGGGGCCGGGGAGGGTCGCGGAAGAAGTCGTCAATAGACTCGGCAAGGCGTTCGAGGCGCAGGCCGTAGAGGTCTTCGAGGGCCGCACCCTCGATGTAGACGCGGGCGTTGTCGTAGGCACGGCGCACGGCGACTTCCGCCTGCAAGAATCCGGAACGTTTCTGCGTGACCCAGATGTATTGCCGTTCGGCGATATACATCAGCAGGTCTGCAATCTTGTCGCTGTCGAAGACAAGGGTCGAGAAATTTTTCACCAGCCGTTTGAGGTCGGCGGCAGCGGGCTGCGAGCGCGGCTTGCCTGTGGAGTAGAAAAACATCTTTTCGGCGGAGGCTTTAGCCTCGTCGAGCGCCCGGTCGGGGTCCGGAGCGAGCCAGTAGTCGAGATAATCCTTCGCCTCGCGGCGTGCGTCATAAAGTTCGAGCACCATCTCCGCAATCTCATCGCGGGTCATTGAGCGGAACGCCTTCTTCAATCCTGCTTTCGACATATCATTACCTTTTTGTTTGCATAACGACACAACCCCGCTTTTGTTTGAATATCCCATTGTCTACACATAAACATAAGTTGTGAGGTTTTAAGTTTTAGGTTTTAGAATTCCGGTTTATCTGCGAGGCATGTCAAAGCCGCGATAGCGGCGGCACGGCGGTAGGCACGGGTGAAAACATGACGGGAAAGCCCCGACTTTTCCGTCATGTTTTCACCCGTGTAACGTCGAGACACCAACCCCA
>OFGM01001437.1_pt1 | contig 14132 bp, 8 predicted proteins | sample 1521741 | NCBI WGS metagenome assembly OFGM01 (sample SAMEA3504079, study PRJEB24116) | mouse gut metagenome | biome: mouse gut; feature: mouse-associated habitat; material: faeces | place: Denmark | collected 2011
TCCGACGGCGCAGGTTGGTCGAACATCAACGGCTGGCCGGTCGGTTTTCGAGCTGGTGTACGGCGGTTCCTGCGTTTGGGGAGGGTCTGACTGCGTTCCTGCTCGGTGAAGCCGAACAGATCGTAGAGCGTCAACAGCGGCTCCTGCGGCGCGACCGTTTGAGCGGGCTGCGATGCAGCCGGCATGTCGAAAAGCGAACCAATGGGGTCGGCGATCGGTTGTCGTACGGGCTCCGAAGTCGCCTGCACCTCCGTATCGGCCGATTCTGCGATTCTGAAATCTTCTGGTTGCGGCGGGTCGGCTTCCCATATTCGCCGCTCCTTTTCCGCAGCCCACGCCCCGAACTCGGCCAAGTCTTCTTTCGACGGAGAATTTTCCTCCACTTGCCGTATAGTTTCGTCGAGGGCTGTAAGCTCTCCCGTCTCGGTGTCGAGGCTGTATCCTTGTGCCGCCATTTCGGCGACGGCGAGGCGGGCTTCCTCCGATTCGACAGAGGCCGTCCGTGCTTGCTGCGGGCGTAGCGAAGCTTGTTGCCGCACCTCGTCGGCAGGAGCATGAGACCGGTAGTAACCTACGTCGAGGTGCACGCGCAGGTCTTCCGAGAGCATGCGCCGCAACTCGTCAGCAATGGCCGACGTGCCGCCCGTATGCGTGAACTCCATTGCGGGCTTTCCGTAGGGGTCTGTGCCGACCTTCACATCGGTATGGATTACCCGATCGAATGTTCGGAACAGGTTGTTTACCCGAATGCCGTTCGACAGCTTGCGGGATTCGATGAAATCCAGTTGTCGCGGAGACAGCTCGCCCGTAAGAGTTTTCTTTTGTAGAATAATGAGGTCGCTGCCGACCTCCGTTCCGGCATGGTCGAAGAACAGATTGTTGGGCAACCGCGCAGCCGACACGACGTCGCACCGCTTCATCAGCCACTCGCGCACGGGCCGACCCTGCTCGGCATTGAGCACACCCTGCGAAGTGATGAAGGCGACCAGACCGCCTTCGCGTACCGTGTCGACAGACTTCATGAAGAAGTAGTTGTGGAGCGTGCGTGTGCCCTGACGCCGCACGGGATCAGTATGGGTCGAGAAAAACGGATCGAACAGTGCCACGTCCCCGAATGGTATATTGCTGACGGCCACGTCGTAATGGCCGGCATATTTGGGTTCGATGCGCTCGAAGCCCTGTAGGCGCACCTGGCTTTCGGGATGCAGGTGTTTCAGAATCAACCCTGTCGCAGGGTCTTTCTCGAAACAGGTAATTTCTGCATGCGGATCATGGGCGTGAGCCGCCTGAACGAAAATACCCGTACCGGCACTCGGGTCGAGGATGTGCTGCGGAGCGATGCCAGTATGCCATATCGCCCCGACGATCGCATCCACGACCTGCGGCGGCGTATAGAACGCTGTCAACACGGAGCTTTTGATGCCCTCCGTGTAGCGTTTGTATTCCCGCTCGTTCGGGGTATCGGCTTTTATGACCTCGTGCAACTCGGAGATGAGTGCATCCATATCGTTGCCCGGTTTGTTTTTCGGAGGTTCCAACACCTCCTTGATCGCACCGAAGCCGCTGTATGCGGCCAGTATGTCTCGCTCCTCCGCCGTGGCCGTCCGCTGTTCCCGTTCGAGCGCGAATGCCGTTTTCAGCGCGTCGATATTCCGGCGAAGATGCGCTTTCTTATTGAATGCCATGTTCGAGGAGTATTTGGACGGTGCCCGTCAGTTCGGTATAGAGCGATTCGTATTCGGGTGTCGCAGCGAAATTATCCGTAAGGTCGTACTTCGCCAGCACGTCGCGGAATATGGGCAGAGCAAGAAGCTGAAGCGCGACCGCACGTGCCGCCTCTTCGGGAACCTCCGAGGCGAACTCGTCCCAAAGGATATGAACCAATGTGTTGTACGGTGAGAAATGAAGCCCGCGGTAAAGTTCGTCGCTGGCGGCCGCTTCGGCCTCGGCATGGGTGCTTCCCGCACGAATCGCGTCGCTATACGCCTCGGCGGTACTGTCGGCGCGCTCGGCGATGAATATCGTATCGGCGGCAAGCATCGGATGACTGTCGCGCAGATACGAGAGGAGCGAAAGTCCGTAATAGGACAACTCCCCCGATGGGATTTGTAGGTTGTCTGACATGACTTGGATTTTTTAGCGGTTGAAAATGGGATAAGCGAAAAAGGCGCTCCGGGTTCCCACCCGAAGCGCCGCCACTAAAAAATCCATCAGACAAGTAATCCCGTCGTGATAAGATTCTTCAGTGGCAAAGGTAACGATTATTTCCGTTTATTCGCCCTTCCCTTATTGGGTTTGTTGCGCGGCGCGAAGTCGAAGACGGTCTTATACTCTTTGTCGAGTATGACCGCCGCCTCGAACGTCTCGCCGCTGCTCTTGGTAAATCCTTTGATGACCGAGGTTCTGCCTTTTGTCACGAGGTCGGTGAGCTGGGCATCCGTCAGCTCCTTACGGGCGACGGTGCGCCACACCGTCAGGCCGCAGCCGGCGTTTCGGCATTTGGCAACCTTCGGATAGAACGTCATCGCCTCTCCGCAGCGGGGACAGACAGCATCATGACGTGCAGCACTCTCGATCTTGACCTCTAACAGTTCTTTGGCGATCTGCGCAGCATAAACCTCGATACCGCAATGAAAGGTCGTCGCGTCCATCTCGCCCGTCGCGATCTTCGAGAGCGCCAGCTCCCAGCCGCCCGTCATGGCGACGTCGGCGATCTTCCTGTCCTTGACGATTCCGTACACGGCCAGTCCCTTGTCGGTCGGAACGAGCGACTTCTTCTCGCGGCGGATGTAGTCGCGGGCGACGAGCGTCTCGATGATGGCGGCACGGGTCGCGGGTGTTCCGATGCCCGAATCTTTCATCGCCTCGCGCTCGGCCTCGTCCTTCAACTCGCGGCCTGCGGTTTCCATCGCGGCCAGCAGAGAACTTTCCGTGTGTATGGGCCGCGGCTTGGTTTGCTTCCGTTCCACGTCGCAACCCTTTACCGGCAGTGCGTCGCCCTCATGCAATGCGGGCAAAGCCGCCGTCGTGTCGTCCGTCCGCTCCTCCGGCTCCCGCCGGACTTTGCGCCAGCCGCCCTCGCGGACGACCGTACCTCGGGCGACGAACTCCATGCCGCCGCACTCCAGCCGTGCCGTCGATACCTCTTTGATGCAGATCCCGCCGAAGGCTTCGACCATACGGCCGGCAATCAGGTCGTAGATCGTCTGCTCCTCGGTCGGCAGGCTCGTCGGTGCTACCTCCGTAATGAGCAGGGCATGATGATCCGTTACCTTGTCGTTGTCGACGGAGCGTCGGTTGATTTCCGAACCGGCAACGGCGGCCGCCTCCCGCCCGAACTGCGGATGCTCCCGCAAGGTCGCAAGCAGCGGGCGGATTTCGGCGGCGACGTCTTCGGGAATGTAACGCGAGCCGGTGCGGGGATAGGTGATGTGCTTCTTTTCGTAGAGCGTCTGCGCGATGCCGAGGGTCTTGTCGGCCGAGAATCCGTAGCGCGTGTTGGCCTCCTTTTGAAGCGTCGTGAGGTCGTACAGCAGGGGCGGCTGTTCCTTTACCTCCTTGCGCTCGACGCGGACTACACGTATCTGTTCGGCATCTATGACGGCGGCATAGGCCGTTTGCGCCGCATGTTCGTCGTCGAAGCGTTGTGCCGAAAGAGCGGCGAAGAGCGTCGCGTCTTTGGCCGTCGAGAGTTTGAGTTGATAATAGGTCGCAGGCTTGAAGGCCTTGTTTTCCAGATAGCGGGAGCAGATGATGGCCAGCGTGGGGGTCTGGACACGTCCCAGCGACCACACGCCGCGGCCGGCGGCGATGGAGAGGGCCTGGATGCGTTGATGCCGACGACCCAATCGGCCTCGCTGCGGGCTTTGGCCGAGAGGTAGAGGTTGTCGTACTCCTCGCCCGGCCAGAGGTTCTGCAACCCCTCGTGGATGGCTTTGTCCGTTAGGCTGCTGATCCACAGTCGCACGAACGGTTTGCGGCACTCCAAAAACGAGTAGATATAACGGAAAATCAACTCGCCCTCGCGTCCGGCATCGGTCGCGACGACGATACGGTCGGCCATGTTGAACAGCTCTTTGATGACGGAGAGCTGTTTCAGCACACCCGGATCGGATTTGTACTCCTTGCCCTCTCGGATCTGACGGGGCAGGAGGATGAACTTCGGCGGCAGGATAGGCAGATTCTCTGCCTTGAATCCCTCGATGCCGTACTGCTGGGGCATGGCCAGCTGGATGAGGTGTCCGAAAGCCCACGTTACGACATAGCCGTTTCCCTCGATATAACCCTCCCGGCGGTTCTTGGCGCCCACGATGGCGGCGATTTCACGTGCTACCGAGGGCTTTTCTGCGATGATTACTTGCATGATGATATTCGGATTTTTTAGTGGTCGTTGTTGTTTTCTTGATGTTCCCGTTTCTCTTTCTCGCGTTTCAGACGGGCGATCAGCTTACGGTCGTAGTAGACGTGGTTGCCGTTTTCGTCGTAGTATTGTCGGTCGTCGTCCTCCCACCCATCCGAGGGCAGACGTTTCCCGACATGGAGGTATAAGGCGATAACTCCGATATTGAGGAGTACCAATACTCCTATAATCACATAGATCGTCTCCATACCTCTAATGTTTCAAGCCTTTGGAGGCGGTGTTCTTGTTGCTGCGGACGGCACGGCGCGTTTGTGTCGGGGTGGGTTGCTGCTGTCCCTGTTTAAGCGGCTCCTTCACGTTCTTGACAGCCTCGACCGTCTTGCCGTCGGAATTGACGGCCACCTGCGTGCGGCTTTCGGCGGCTGGCTTTACCTCGGTGCCCTGCCGCTTGGCACGATCGGGGTTCCACTTGAAGAAGTCCATCTTGCCCAGTGCGAAATTGGGCTTGACCCATGCGTTGAAAGGTTCCTGCTGCCCGTCCTTGACCATACCCTTGATGTAGAATGCTTGAACGTCTGCACGCTTGGAAGGGTCTTTTACGGCCTCCGACCATTGCTTGTAAGCCTCCTCGGGAACGGCGGCTTTGAGAATCATGCGATGGATCGTCAATTCGGGAGCCTTGCCCATTTCTTTCGCTTCCCGTTCGCCTCGCTCGGTACGTTGCTGCGTGTAGATGGCTCGGTTCTCGGCCTGATACCGTTTACGATCCAGTCCGTCGTAGGTAAATTCGAAGTTGCGCTCGGCAGCGTCGATCTGAATATAGGCGTCCCGCTTGTATCCCGCGCGGGTGGTGTAGCCCTCCAACAGCACCTTGCCGCCGCTGTAAAAGTCCATTTGCTTGCCTTCGGAGAGCTCGGCATTTTTGATGACGGCACGTTTTTCCAGCAGTTCGACGGGCATATATTCCAGCGTATTCGTCCACTTGTCGCGCGAGACGAGACAAGGGGTCCGTTTCCCCGGCTCCAGTTCGAGGTCGAGCACCTTGCCAGCATGACGGCCGTTCGTGAGGTTGTTTTTTACCTCGTCGTCGAACAGTATACCGTGAAAAGGTGCGTCGAGATTCGGCTTCTCCTGCCAGTAATGAGGAATGACTTTGAGCGAGCCGTCCGCCTGCTCTTCGAGCGACGCACGCCCTTTGGTCGCCACGCGCAGACCGTTCTCCAGTTCGGGATTCATCTCGATGAGGCCGTTAGATTTATGGCCGTAAGACATGGCCCGCAGGTGCGGTTCGAGGTCTTCAATGCGGATACCTTTCTTTTCGAGGTCGGCAAGGTCGATTTTCGAGGTGTCCAGCGGTTCGAAACGTTGTTCGTGCGTCTGCGAGGCGGGATCGACACGGTAGTTTTCCAGAATCTCCAGGTCGAAGTCGATGCGGATGAGCTTGTCCAGCGCATTTTCGGTCATGATGAAAATCCCCGTATGCGAGGGATTCTCGGCCTCCTGCATGAACTTCTTGAAGAAGGTTTCAAGTGCCGCATCCTGCGTATTCACGTTGAGCAGGTTCGACACGTTTTGCTGGGTAGGTTCGACCGTGTGGAGATTGCCTACCGAATCCACTCCCGTGACGGCTCGGATGCGGCCGTCGTCGGCTTGCTGAACGAGCATGACTTGTTTGGCGTCGTTCGTTTGTTTTTCGTCCATAATTACGATGATTTTAAGTCGCACCAACAGTGATGCGAGGACGAAAATAGGAGTAACTTATTGCAAGAAAAAGAGTTGCCGAGCCTACGGCTGTGTGAGGCTGCGAAGTGGTCGTTTGTGGCGTCGAAAAGTATTGGCAGCAGTTATAAATATCTCTATTGTAAAATCGCCATTTTGAAGTATGATTTTTGCATAAAAATCGTCATTAACAAAAATAGTGAGTATATTTGCAAAAAGGATTGATTGAGATATGGAAACGATAAACAGAATACTTCAAGAGAAGATTACGGCACGGATCGCACCCAATAAGGCGGTATTGATTTTCGGCGCCCGGCGTGTGGGTAAAACGGTGATGATGCGTAAAATCGTGGATAGCTACCCGGGGCGGACGATGATGCTTAACGGCGAGGATTACGATACATTGGCTTTGTTGGAAAATCGTTCGGTCGCCAATTACCGGCATTTGTTGGAGGGCATCGACCTGTTGGCTATCGACGAAGCGCAGAATATCCCTCAAATCGGCAGTATTCTTAAACTAATCGTCGATGAAATACCGGGTATAAGCGTATTGGCCAGCGGTTCATCTTCGTTCGATCTGCTGAACAAGACCGGAGAACCGTTAGTCGGTCGCAGTACGCAATTCTTGCTGACGCCCTTCTCCCAACGGGAAATAGCGCAGACGGAAACGGCACTCGAAACCCGTCAGAATCTCGAATCCCGTTTAATTTACGGTTCCTATCCGGAGGTGGTGATGATGGACAACTACGAGCGTAAGACCGACTATCTACGCGATATTGTCGGGGCGTATTTGCTGAAAGATATTCTGGCGATCGACGGCTTGAAGAATTCGAGTAAGATGCGCGACCTGTTGCGGCTTATCGCCTTTCAACTGGGAAGCGAGGTCTCTTACGAGGAGTTGGGCAAACAGCTCGGCATGAGCAAGACGACCGTTGAAAAATATCTCGACTTGTTGGAAAAAGTCTTTGTCGTCTATCGGCTGGGAGCTTACTCGCGTAATCTCCGCAAAGAGGTTACGAAAGCCGGAAAGTGGTATTTCTACGACAATGGAATCCGCAACGCGATTATCGGCGCATTTTCACCGCTGGCCATTCGGCAGGATGTAGGTGCACTGTGGGAGAACTACATTATCGGAGAGCGTCGCAAGGCGAATTTCAACGAAGGACTGCATAAGGAGTTCTATTTCTGGCGCACTTACGATAAACAAGAAATCGACTTGATCGAAGAGAGTGCAGACAGCCTGACTGCGTTGGAGTTCAAATGGGGAAACAAGATGCCCAATGTCCCGAAAGTATTTCAAGAAGCATATCCCCATGCCGAGTTCCATGTCGTGAACAGAGAGAACTATTTGGAGTTTGTATAATCAATAAGTTACATATATGGAAACAAAACTACAATCCCAGCAGATGCAATATCCACGGTTTATCCAAAATAAACCGTGTGGCATTGATAAATTAGATGGAGGTTCGCAAGAACGGTTAGCAAAAACTATTGCTCGCCACTTTCGTCAAAATGATTCCTTGAATGACGATAACGCTTTACCTCGAATTATAGGAATTGAAGGTATTTGGGGTTCCGGCAAGTCTAATGTTGTCAAGATGTTGGAAAAAGAATTATCAGACAATTATTATTTCTTTGAATATGACGCATGGGGACATCAAGAAGACTTGCAACGTCGATCAATACTGGAACTGCTGACAAGCAAACTCATTGATGATGGTATCTTATCTGGCAATACGACTATCAAAGTCAAAGGAGGAAAGAAGAAAAACGTATCATGGGCTGATAAGTTGAAATATTTATTAGCCCGTAAGACTGAAACAAGAACCGAAAAATATCCCCTTATTAGCAATGGCATGGTTGCAGCATTTTTGGTTGCAGTCCTGACACCGATATTTACATTTATTGCATATGCAATAAAACCGACACCTTCAACATGGTGGTTCTCTTTATTATCTATTATGATAGCTGCACTGCCAGTTATTGTTGCGTCATGTATTTGGTGGCGAAAGCATCGTAAAGACCCACAAAAATATGGATGGAGTTATTTATTAGCTATTTATCAAGATAAAATCAAAAATGATGTATGCTATGAGACTTTGAGTGAGGACGAACCGACTGTTTGTGAATTCAAAGCATGGATGCAGGATATTTCTGATTTTATCAAAAAAGAAGGTCGGCAGAAATTAGTTCTGGTTTTCGATAATATGGACCGCCTGCCGGCCGAAAAAGTAAAAGAATTATGGTCTTCTATTCATACATTCTTTGCCGATAGCGGTTTTGAAAATGTTTGGGCGGTTATACCTTTCGATGAATCGCATTTGGCGTGTGCATTCGGAGATGAATCCGATGAACAAACGAAACAACTGACCAGATACTTTATCAATAAAACCTTCCCGATTGTCTATCGCGTTGCTCCTCCTGTAATTACAGATTACCGAAGCATTGTTGATAAATTTTTGGTCGAAGCATTTGGAGCAGAAAATAATGATACCGCTGAAACTATAAATCGGATATTCAGGTTAACTAATCCTAATGCCAATGTACGTGAAATAATTTCATTTATAAATGAGATGGTTGCACTCAAGCAGGAGTGGGGAGACACCATTTCTATGATAAATATCGCTTTATTTTGTTTGAAGAAAACAAAAATTCTTGAAAATCCGGTAGAGCAAATATTATCCGGCGACTATTTGAATGGTATTCAAAAAATAATAAACAATGATCTGCGAACTCAACGCGAAATTGCTGCTTTGGTATATGGTGTCGATGTTGAACATGCTCGACAAATACCGTTGAAGAAATATATCGAAGGGTGTATTAACGGAGATGAAGATCATGATATAAATCAATATGCGGAATCCAACAAACAATTCGATATTGTGCTGGATGAAGTTACAAAGGAAATGGACAATGCGCTTATCGATAAGATTATACATTGTTTGCACTCATTGACTCGAAATAATGATAACCTTCTTCATATATGGCAAAGAATAGCACAAATAAAATTAAAAGAGCCTATTGGCAAACAAGAATTTCCTGCTGAGTATCAAGAATTGCTATTGCATTTAGACTCGGAAAGCCAAAACAATGTTATAGCTCAGTTATATAAGAAAATAGTTCGGTTCACAGACTTTAATGGCGGAAACTATTTCAAAACATTGGATGAAATAGACTGGTTTATTGAGCAAAATGAATTATCATGTGATTTTGCATCATTGATTGAAGCAAAAACTGTTGAACCGGATACATTTGTTGACTATATTCAAGCTGCAAATAAAACAAATGAGGCCTATCGGGATGATAATACAACTAAAGCATACGAGTATTATCAAGTAAAAACAAATTCGGAGACACTCGATACTTATTTGGCAAACTTATTACCCGATAGTTTCGACCATGCAGGTATTGTGAAAACATTAAAGGGTAATTCTGCCTATACGTTCCCAACTCTTTTGCAAACAATTTTGAATTACATCAAAACAAAGAATGTAAACAAAGACAATGTCGGAGCTATATTTGTAACCTATCGTTTGTTGGTATCTGACGAAGAGCGTCCTTTGTCTGCAACGCTGGATTCAACTATTATCAATCAGTTGTATTCAGAATTAGAGACGGATGGTCGTAACATTGCAGAGTCAGGGTATTATGATTTGGTAGCGATGCAACTAAGTCAGGGTCGCACCGTATCATTAATAGATGGCGGAGATATAAAATGCGTCGCTGAAATTATGGACTATTATGCCGATCATGGAGATTTATTGATTAAAAGTGTTAGTTGGAATAATTCGTTATTGAATGACACTTTGCAATATATGGTAAACAATAAATTGGGATATAAATTATCGATTACAGAAATATTGCCACAATTTGAGAATATTAAGAATAGAATAAATGTAACAGAAGATGCATTTATTGAGCATTTAGCAGAGTGGAATACCGATTTGGATAAAGACATAAGCAAAAACAATATCAAAAATGTAATTCCCCGTGCGTCTTTTTATGATTTGACTACTCGGATAAGCAATGCTCTAACTGACCATATTAACAAAATAGCGATAGAAGCGTTGTCTGAAATAAGTATTGATACGCTGTATGCCCAAAGAGCAAACCATGCATCCGATTATTGGCTTGTAGCGATAAAACATTTATTGATAAAAATCAAATCCTTGCCAGATAACCTGACAGAATTTGGCAAAAAACTTTTGATAGATATTGCTTCTGGCACTCAGAATTTGAGCTCTTTGCCTGATTACTTTAAGGATATAATTGAAAGGTTGGATAAAAGAAAAATTAAATCGACAATAACAGATATAAGAAATGAATTTTGTAACGGCACAAAAAACATTAATGCAACAAAATTCCAGTTTTTCGAGTCTTGGTTTAGATTACACGGTAATTTGAAAGATAGAGCAGGTGAGGTTACCGATAAAATTGTGAAATCTATAATTACTGATACAACATGTCAATCGCTGATTTTGCAAAACAGGGATTTTTATATTGATCTAATAAATACGGCGGGAGACGATGCTTATGAATTGAAAAATAATCTGGTGAATCTCGCCAAAGGAAGTTCGAATACACAGTTGATTGAATTTGTCAATATGGTAAATCCTGAACTTGAAGTCGCATAATTAAGAGAACCGCCGCAATTTTGCGGCGGTTCTCTTATTGATTACTCTCCGGCAGCAGCTTGCACAGCACCGGATCGTTCTTGATTCGTGCCAGTTCCTCGGCGACAATCTGGCTCGTCTCGGCTTTGATTCGTTCGTAGTTCTCCTGCACGACCTCTTTCATGCGGTCGATTCCGTCCTCGTCCGTGAAGTCGGTGATAAGAGGTATCTTTCGGTAGTTGGCCGTTTCGGCCTTGACTTTGGCGCTGTCTACGACGATCTCGGCATGGAAAATCTTCTGGTCGATGCGTTCGTCGAAGTTGTCTGCCACGGCTCCGACGAACATGCCCTGCGTGAGCGTCGAGATTTTCGACTGTGGTATGAGGCTGTCCATCTGCGTCGATATGGAGGTGGAGGTGTCGTTGCGGTTGATGGTCATCGACTGCCGCTTCTGCAAGACCTTTCCGAAGCGTTCGGAGAGCGTCTTGGCCGTTTCGCCTACCACCTGCCCGGAGAATATGTTACCCACGGTGTTCATCACCACGGCAGCCTCCTTGTCGCCGTAGTCGCGCTTGAGCTGCGAGAAGTCCTGAAATCCGAGCAGCGTGGCGACCTTGTTCGAGCGTGCCGTGGCAATGAGGTTGTCCAGCCCCTTGAAATAGATCGTCGGCAGCTCGTCGATGATGATGGCCGATTTGAGTTGTCCTTTCTTGTTGACGAGTTTCACGATGCGGCTATTGTAGAGGCCGAGCGCCGCACCGTAGATGTTCTGACGGTCGGGATTGTTGCCCACGACCAGTACTTTCGGATCGTCGGGATTGTTTATGTCGAGGGTGAACTCGTCGCCCGACATGACCCAATAAAGTTGCGGCGAAATCATGCGCGAAAGCGGAATCTTGGCCGAGGCGATCTGTCCCTGCAACTGGTCTTGTGCTCCGCCGAGCCATGCGTCCATAAATGGAGAGAGGTAGTTTTCGAGTTCGGGGTATGACGTCAGAATCGGGAAAATATCCTCGTAGCGTTTGTTCAGGAACTCGACGGCGTGCGGGAACGTGCAGTATCGGCCGCCCTTGTAAATCCGCAAGTACCATATGATCGCCGCGAAGAGAATGATGGGCGATTCGACGAAGAAGTCGCCTTGTTTCTGTACCCACGTGCGGTTGAGATTCAGCATAATCGTATAGGCCGATTCATAGGCATCCGAAATGTCGGTCATGAAGTCGGGATTGATCGGGTTGCACCGATGCGAACGCCGCGGGTCGTCGAAGTTGATGACGTAGAACGTCGGCACTTTCTCATATCCGCCTTGGTTGTTCAATAGATGGTTGTAGGCTATCTCCGACAGGTCTGGGAATTTGAAGTCGTAGAGGTACATGGCGAACCCTTTCTCGATCTGCTGCTTGATGTATTGGTTGACGACGGCATAGCTCTTTCCGCTGCCCGGCGTTCCGAGTACGATCGCCGCACGGAACGGGTTCACGACGTTGATCCACCCCTCGTTCCACTGCTTGCGGTAGTAGAAGCGCGTGGGCAGGTTCACCGAGTATTCGTTGGTCAAGAGGCGCGTCTCCTGCTGGAACGATTCGTTCTCGGTGTTGAATACGTCGTCCATCAGATTGTTTTTCAGCAAACGCGACATCCATACTCCGCCCATGAGCAGGCAGATATATCCGACCGATACGGTCAGTATGTAGAACGCCGTGTCGGCCACCGTCGGAAGCGGCAGCTCCAACAGCCACCAGTTGAAGAAAAACAGCACGCCGCCTACGGACAGCGACGCGATGATTTTCCGCCACGTGATCTTTTCCTCTTTCACGCCCGTCGTTCCCAAACACGAAAGGGCGAGAAATACGACGGCGAACAGTTTAGTCCCAGTAGATGTGGATTACCACGAATAAAATGCTCAATGCCCGCATGAAGTCCATGACTTTCGCCAGACCCCGAAGGTCGTCTTCCTGTTGCATAATGAAAATGTTTATGTGATGATTATTCGAGTTTACAGTTTGCGTCTTCGGTCGGCTTCTCGCTTCGGGCTTTCGATCGGCATGTCGGAGGGCCGCGTCGGCCGGTTCGTTTCGCCCCGATTGCCGAACCGCATCTCGAGAGCGTTTGCCGAATAGGCTTTGCCTAATCGAGACCCGTTCACGACCGTGCGGGTCGAGTGGTCGATGAACGTTACGCCCACGATGCGCCCCGTATCGTTGCGGCGCAGGTAGAGGTCGATACGCTCTTTGCGCAAGCTATCGCGCAGGGCATGTTCGGTTGCCGCCGTTCGCAAGGCTTCATCGACAAGTCTGCACAATCTCTTGCGAGTATCGTCCCGCTTGATCCGCTCGCGGCTGCGTTCCATGTGGCGCTCCAGTTCATCGAATCCGACCGCTTTCCCGAACAGAGAGGATTTGAGCGGCGCGGCAGTCGCCTTGTCCCCGTTTTCGTCCAAGACCGTATAGAGCAGACCGCGATACGGCTTGCCGGCCCGCTCACCGCGCACCTCCTCGATACCGATATTATAGAACGATAGCAAGGCTCGGAACTCGCCGAGCGTCTGGAATCGATACATGGCGGCGGCCGGTTTTACGACTGCCCCGATTTGACGTTTCAGGTCGCCTTTCGTGCAATCGACAGCTGTCAGCCGCCAATCCTCCGTCCGCTTGCGCTCTTTGGCAGGATGTAATCCGTATTCACGTTCCAGCTCTTCGGTAACGGCGACGCTCCGTTCGTTGCGCTTGCCGTCTTTGACTTTACGGCCATCCTGCCCGACCTGCACCGACACGATATGAATATGCCGGCGGTCGATGTCGGTATGCTCGAACACGATGTACGGTTGTTCGCCCCAGCCCATGCGCTCCATATATTTCTCGGCGATTTCGGTAAGCTGTTCGGCCGTCAGACGGTCTTCGGGGTCGGGGTTGAGCGAAATGTGTACGACGGGTTTCTCGGTGCGGTAGTGCGAGGGCATCCAGCGCAGCAGGTCTTCGGCCGTCGTCGTGACGTCGAACTGCCCGTCGGACGGTTCCCGCAGAATATGCGTCAGGAGCACCTTGCCCTTTCCCCGATCGACCTTCTGCTGGTTGTAGGCAAGTGCCCCGTAGACGTCTTTCCCTGTGGTGATTTTGGCTACCATCGCTCCTTGAACTCTTCCGAAAGAGCAATGATTTGTTGCCCGACAGCCGCCAATTCTTTGGTCGCATTCTCCAATTTGTAGAGCATGGCGAGTGCTTTCCGTTCCGAGAAATGGGTGTGCAACAGCTTCACGACTTGGTTGTAATTCGTACCCACGGTTCGGAATTGAGCGTGCAGTTGCGTCAGTTTGGCTACGTATTCCAGCGTTCCGCGGTCGGTTTTTATCACTCGGAATACATCTCCGAAGACCCGTGCTTTGATAAAAGCCGCCTTCGACAGCAGCCCCGACTGCTCGTACATCGTCAGAAATCGAGCGT
>OFGM01001443.1_pt1 | contig 14078 bp, 12 predicted proteins | sample 1521741 | NCBI WGS metagenome assembly OFGM01 (sample SAMEA3504079, study PRJEB24116) | mouse gut metagenome | biome: mouse gut; feature: mouse-associated habitat; material: faeces | place: Denmark | collected 2011
AAAAAAAAAAAAAAAAAGCCAATACATCTCCTTTTGGAGTAATATAAAGACGATTTACTGCATTACAGCCAAGTAATTGTTTTCTTTCTTTATCAAATGGATTCCACATATCATAAATAATATTGTCATACTTCTGACGCAGTTCGTTAATATGTTCTCTATCTCTTTCATCAATAATAACATCTTTATTATCCTGCCAACATCCAGATGGCATCGCTAGATTAAAATGAGTAATATATCCATGTTCTTTTGAAAACTTACAAAATTCTTCTAACTCTTCTGATAAAGCATTATAATGTCCTACTGCAATAGTCGGAACAGCTAACATTCCTGCATTTTTAGCATATGCTAAAGCAGCCATTGCTTTTTCATGAGACCCTTCCATTTTCATGAATTTATCATGACGTTCCGGATCTAGTCCATTTAAACTCACAGATAAACGATCCATTCCTGCTTTAGCTAAATTATTTGCGACTTCTTGTGTAACAAAATATCCATTTGTTGTCATGATTACAAAAAAACGCTCTGGTTTAATCGTTTCAATTAATTTATATAGCCTTTCCGGTCTTAATAATAATTCTCCGCCTTGTAAATCAAATTCATAATATCCTAATTCATGTGCTTGATCTGCAAAATCTGCTATTTTATCAAATGGCAATTCTTCTTTCACATGATCCCCTTGTGATGATCTTGTATAACAAAAATCACACTTAAAATTACACATATTATTATAATTAAAATGTATTGCACGCACAGCATGTCCCATATGTCCATCATTTTTCTTTACTTGTGTAAAAAAATTTCTAAACTTTTGAACGGTCATTGGCTTATCATATAATCCCATTACAACGTACTCCTTTTTGTATATTTTTCTAATTCTTCTGGCATAACAACTACAAAATCAGCTGTACAAGCCATCTCTCCATTTACACTCCCTATACCATTCCCTTTACCAATACCTCTTTTCCATGAAAGTAAAGTTGTTTCTATATCAAATTTATCACCTGGCATAACTCTTCTAGACCATTTAATATTATTTGCACTACTTACAAAAAGTACCTTTCCTTTATTCCCCGGAAGAGTTAAAATACTTAAAGCGAACATTTGTACTATAGCTTCAACTTGTAACATTCCTGGCATACTAGGTTGCCCTGGAAAATGGCATTTAAAAAACCAATCATTAGCGGTTAAATTTTTATATCCCTTTGCACTTTTTCCTGGTACTATTTTTTCTGCATAATCAATCATTAAATATGGATAACTATTTTTTTGATATTCGTGTATTCCATTATAATCTAAACATAAAAACTCTTCCATCTCTCACCAACCACTCTTTATTCAATGATAACATCATACTTTTTTAAAATTTCTTTTCCCTTTAGATAAGAATTAAATTCAATAATATCATCTGTTTCCATCATAATATCAAAAGCTTCTTCTAATGCTGATACCAGTCCCATATGTCCTACAGAATCCCAATCTGGAACACTTTGATATATTAATGTTTCATTTAATGCTTCATCATCAACACTTAAATTTTCTTTAAATACTTCATTATATTTTTCTAAATTTGTCATAATTCATTCTCCTTTTATATAAATATTTTATCTATAATTTGGTCTATCTTGATCTCCATCCGCTTTAAAAATGCATAACTCTTTTTCGCTAGATTGAAACCAAATATCTATATTTTTTTGTACAAACGGTTCAAAATAAGTTGGAATAATATTCTCATCTTCCAGACTCCTTAAATTAAACCCTGATAATTTCATAATCTCTCTAGGAACACCATTTAATACAAAATCTGCATATTCTAGGTTTTGTGTTTGTAATAAATTCTTTACTTCTTCCCCAATATAACCTAAATTTTCTATATCACCAATATAGTCTACAAAACGTATAACTTTTGCATTTTCCTGTTGTACAGTTCTTGCTACTAATATAGCTTTCATTTCATTTATATCTTTTAATCCATATACTTTATATTGATAAATGGGATGTTCAAAAAATCTTTTTTTTATGTATTCCCCTGATTTATATGGAAGATTTTTATAGGACTTAGAAAAATCAAAAGCCTGCTGCAATTCTGAAAATTTATTAAAAAGAACAAATTTTAATTGTTTAGCAGGAAAATTATTAAAATTATCTTCTATTTTATGATTTATTTTACAAATATGATATTCTTTAATAAAAGGATTTAAAAAATAGTATTGTTGCATTATTCCAACATCATATTTGAAATATTTTTTACCTATTGGTATCATTGTTTTTGGATTTGTTCCCGAACTAAAATAGGCTTTTGCTTTTGTATAATCTTTAAACCTTTTAATCAATTCTATTCCAGACATAGGAATAGGCAAATTATCTATTACTTTAGTAATAGCACTCGAAATATATAGCCTCTCCAAATCATTTGAATAAACAACAAATCCATTTAATCCTACTATTTTTTGAGTTTGCTTTTCTAGCATAAGAAAAACATTTATATTTTCATAAGGTTTATATTGAAATTCAAACATTTCTCTATCATTTGCTAAAATATGGTTTTCTCCCCATTCACGTTTTAAAAATTCCATTATTTTTAATACTTCTGATTTATAAGCTAATCTAAATTCATATAATTCATCATATTTATTCATAATATACTCCTTTTTATTTTTTAAATTGGCGTGGAATTATATGGAAATATAATTAAAAAGTACACTTTTTTATACAAGTATAAACTTTCATTATTCTTTTTCATTATACTATTAATTTCATAAAAAGTATAGAGAAAAATTTAAAAAATTTTATTAGATTATAAATATAAAATGAACAATAAGTGAATAATTATTCTTATGCTATATTGTGCAAAAAAGTGTACTTTTATTCACATAAAATTTTTACTAATAATCAATATATATCAAAAATAATATATATTTTTTTATTTTAAAATATAAAAAAGGGGCTGTCACACTAAAAAATTAGTGTGCAGCTCCTTTTCTATACAAAAAAGAATTTGCCAACTCTCGAAAGATTCTAGTAGATAGTGTAAAATTAATGTATGACAAAAAACATTAACTTACAAAAAAATTAAAGTAATATCAATTTCATATTTCTTTTGCTTTTGGAAGACACACAGCATATCCTATGATTTTGTGGTCGCATAATTCTATAACAGATTCAGATACATCCAGCCTTCTTTTAATTATCATTCCATTATAAATTAATCTCAATACTTTGCTTATCAAGTTTAATACATCTTTGAGGAACATAAACATCATAGGATTTCGTATCTTTATCAATATAACTTCCAGCTCCGAGCAATGTATAATTACTTATTTTCACACTATCTCGAACCGTAGAATTATTTCCTATAAATGTATTATTTCCTATTTCTACAAAACCACTTATTGATGACATACCTGCTATTGTGTTAAAGTTACCAATAATACAGTCATGAGCTATTGCAATCTTGTACCACAATAAATTACAATCACCAAGTTTCACAAATGGTTGAATTAATGTATTTTCCAAAACTATATTTCCTTCCCCTATTGATACATTTGAAGCAATATTAGCTGTACTATGGATATAAGAAGCAATCGAATATCCTTTTTCTTTACATTGAAAAAATATTTTCTTACGTACATTATTCATATGACTATATCCTACACAAATTAATATCTCATATTCATTTGGATTATATTTTTTCTCTATTTCTGAAAATGATACAACTGGCAAGCCTTCAAATATATCAGAATCAATATACTTATCTTCAACAGTAACTGCCATTATTAAACGATCTGTATCATTATCAATATACCATTTTAGTAATTTTGTAAATGTTGTATTTCCATATAAAATCAATTTTTTCATACTATTATCACCACACTTAATATTTTCTTGCTTTTCTTATATAGCAACCTGCTCTATTAGAACTATCTGTAATGCCATCAATAAATTCCAAATGTAAATCAGCCACTTTTAATAGTTCACTTGGATTATTTTCCTTTAATTCATTAAATATTTTTAAATCTTCATTATTAAAAATAAATACACTCTCTACAGCAATAGGATCACATACTTGTGTAAAATCTGGTTTCTCACCACATGCTACTTGAATAACCATCTTCACAAAGTCATAACCTGTTGAATACTGCACTAAGTCACTTCCAATACAGTCTCCTCCCATTCTTGCCCCAATCTCTATAATTTTTATATTTCCATTATCATCAATTTTTATTTCCGCATGGGATGCCCCATTTTCTATTTCTAAGGTATCTAGCGCATGAGCTACAACTACTTTTACTTTTTCCAATGTATTCTTATCTACAGGTGCTGGTTCTAAATGTCCAGTTTCAATGAAATGAGGTGCTCCCGTAGTATATTTAAGTGTCAACGCAAGAAAATAATGTTGTCCATGATAAGAAATATGCTCTACACTATATTCCTGTCCTTCAACGAACTCTTCTATCAAAACTTTCTTTTCAAAGCTTTCAAACATCGCGACCTGAACTGCTTCTTCTAAACCTTTAAAAGTTTCAAGTTTATATATGCCACGACTTCCACTTCTATCTGTAGGTTTAACAATAATTGGATACTCTAATTCAAGTCGTGATAAATCTACAATTTTATTAACTAAAATACTCTTAGGACTTGGATCTCCATTTTCTTCAAAAGCGATTCTCATAAGATATTTATTTGTACTTTTCATAGTTGAAATCATAGAATTACCCACTAAACCCATCTTATCAGCAATATAATTCACAGTAATTATCGCTAGATCAGAAGCAATACTGCATATTCCACATATTTTTAATTGTCTACAAACCTTTAAAATTTCTTCCTTTTCCACAATACTAATAGGATGGAAAACATCCGCTTCTATTTCTCCAACATCATTTGCCAACCAAGCAAATACATGAGTAGTATATCCCATCTCCTTAGCTTTTTTTATTAGGGGTAACTGGAAATAACTCGCTCCTATAATTGCAATATTTTTCTTCATTATCTCATCCTCACAATATCAAACAACTGAGATATACATACTCAATTTCCTAATTTATCTATTCAAGTCTAATTTCGACATAAAGATAATGTTTGAAGTTTTTCTATCAAAAATAATAGCATTACATATCACACCTTTCTCTTTAAATTCAGTTACAAGATACTGAATCTATCTTGATTGATCATCTTAATCAACGAAAACACCATATTCAACATTTTGGATTCTTAAATTTATATCCCTAAAATAGACAGATCTGATAGGTCTTTGTGTATATTTTTCTTCAATAAATTGAGTAATTTCTCTCGAAATAACTTTCGTATTCAATCAATGAATATGTATGTCTTTTGTAAATTTTTTTCTAAATATAAAATTCTTCATAAACTTAGGATTATTTCTTTACCTTACATATTCAGTATTTATAAGATATATTAAAATAATTTGTATCAAAAGGTTCACCTTTAGATACAAAAAGAAATTTGTGATATATCACAAAAAATAAAAAAAGATAGTATACTTTTTTAGGTAAATGTGATATAATTTAAAAAATAGTTTGAAAAAAGTATATATGCAAAAAAGGTGAAATTTTTGGCACAAATTATTTTAATATACTTTTTTAAATTTGATATAACTAAAATATTAATAGGTGAAAATTATGGAAAAAAATGATATGAGAATTTATCTTCTTCCTATTACAATAGAAGATACAGATAATATTATTAAATGGAGAAATTCTGATTTTGTAAAAAAAAATTTTATTTATCAAAAAGACTTTACATATGAAAGTCACTTATATTGGTTAAATAATACAGTTAATATGGGTGAAGCAATACAATTTATTATTTATGAAGCTGAAACAAATAAGGCTATTGGTTCAACTTATTTTAAAGATATTGACAATCAAAATGCGAAGGCAGAATTTGGAATTTTTATTGGAGAAAAAGATGCTTTAGGAAAAGGATATGGCAGTGAAACTGCTAAACAAATGATTAATTATGGTTTTACTTCTTTAGGATTGCATAAAATATACTTACGGGTTTTTGCTAAAAATATCACAGCAATTAAAAGTTATAAAAATGCTGGCTTTGAAATATCTGGACATTTTAAAGAAGAAATAAGAATTAATAATGACTATTATGATATTATATTTATGGAAAAAATAAATAATATATAGGTAATTATACTTATCTAATTTTGTAGATATAGATTTAACACATCTTTTTCATAATTATTTTATAAAAATTTTCGAGTAATTTAAAATATAATCTTTAAAATTTTAAATTACTCGAAAGTAAATTTTATTATAAATTCTATAAATAGAAAAAGAACTATTAAAATAATTTTATTTTTTTAATTCATAAAATCTATGATAAACTGACAAATTTAATTTGTTTGATAAAACTCCTCTATCTTTTCTATTATATAATCTATCTCCTCATCTTTTAATGCATAAAACATAGGAAGTCTTATTAATCTTTCACTTTCCCTTGTTGTATATTTATCTTCGCCTATAAACTCGCCATATTTCTTTCCTGCAATAGAAGAATGTAACGGAACATAATGAAATACTGCTCCTATCCCATTAGTTTTTAAAAAGTTTAAAAGTTTTGTTCTTTCATCTAGATCTTTCGTTTTTATATAAAAGATATGACCATTATGCTGACATTCCTCAGGAATATGTGGCAGTTCAATTCTCTCTTTTTGTTCTAATCTTTTTAATCCAGCATAATATCTATCCCACATATCTAATCTTTTCTGATTTATTTCATTTGCTATTTCTAATTGAGCATAAAGATATGCGGCATTCATTTCGCTCGGTAAATAAGAAGAGCCAATATCAACCCAACTATATTTATCTACTTCTCCTCTAAAAAATTGTGTTCGATTTGTTCCTTTTTCTCGTATAATTTCTCCTTTAGAGATATAAGATTCTTGATTAATTAAAATTAATCCTCCTTCTCCCATAGTATAATTTTTGGTTTCATGAAAACTATATGTTCCAAAATCTCCTATTGTACCTAAAAATTTTTCTTTATATGTAGCCATCATGCCTTGTGCCGCATCCTCTACTACAAATAGATGATAATCCTTTGCTATTTGCATTATAGCATCCATTTCACATCCTACACCTGCATAATGTACAGGAACAATCGCTCTTGTTTTCTTAGTAATAGCATTTTCTATTAAAGTTTCATCCATGTTCATGGTGTCTTTTCTTATATCCACAAATTTTACTTTTGCTCCCCGTAATACAAATGCATTAGCAGTAGTAACAAATGTATAAGATGGCATAATTACTTCATCTCCCACTTTTATTTCACATAATAATGCAGCCATCTCTAATGCATGGGTACAAGAAGTAGTTAATAATACTTTTTTCGCATGAAAATTTTTTTCTAGCCATTCAGAACATCTTTTTGTATATTCTCCATCTCCATTTAACCGTTTATTTTCCTGAATTACTTTATTAATATATTCCACTCCCTTAGAAATATTAACAGGTTCATTAAAACTAATCATTTCTCTTCCTCCTGTAAAAGCAGTCTTTTTTCAAAATTTCTAATCGTATTTGCATATATCTCTTTTGCATTTAACACTTTTTCTGCATGTTCTTTTGCTTTCTGTGATTGAGATTCATAAAAAATATTATCTTCTTTATATTTTTTTATTAAGTCTATCATAGTATCATAAGAATCTGTAACAAAGTCTTTTCCCACATTACCTGCGATATCTCCATAAGAAGTAGTAACGACTGGTATCCCTTTATAAATAGCTGCTGTTCCTGTCGTCCCTCCTCCTTTTCGGATCATATTAACATATAAATCACAATTTTCCAAAACAGCCAATATATCATCTGTAACTCCAATATAATATGTCTTATCTTTTAATTTAAAATGTTTATTTATAAAATTTTCATAACTTTGGAAATTTCCGCAAAATACCATTATAGTATCATCATCTAAAACATTTTCTAATACATAAGCAAACTCATCTGTTACTTCATCATCTAGTCTATTTCCCATGGTAATTAAAATAAATTTATTTTCTGGTAGTCCTAATTCCATTTTTGTTATTTTCTTTTTTTGTTCTGGAATACTAAGCATTACTTCACTTTTTATAAGATTGTTAGGATTAATTCCTCGTTCTTCTAATAGTTCTTTATCTTCTTCTGGCATTTTATAAGAAAAAATCTGATAGTCAGCCATAGTTACTGCTAATCTAGCTGAAAATTCTTCTACAAGTACTGGAACAATCATATTCGCTAAATTAGTAAGTATACTCGTTCCTCCTAAACCAAGAATAAAATATGGTTTCACTTTCTGTATATAAGAAAGAAGTAATTCTAATATATCTTTTGAAGGCATCCTATTTTCACATTGTATATATTCTATTTCTACATCTTTCCAAGTCAATATTTTTTTATCCATTAAATTTTCATTATAATTAGCTCTACTATTCATAAAAAAAGGAATTTCTCCTAATAAAGATATACATTCTGCAGTATTTATCAATAAAACTTTTTTTCCTAAATATTTTTTTAATATTCTACAACGTTCTAATGTCACCATCGTAGGCGAATGATGTTCACCTAATATTTGATCTGTAATTACGATAACTAATTCTGGATTTCTTTCTTTTATAGATATTCTTTCAAAGTTTATATTCACTACTCCTTTAAAATCATTTACCGTTTCCTGAAATAAATCCCAAAATAAACCCTTATTTTTTTTATTTTCTAATATACTATATCTAAACATAAGAGATAAAATTTGGTTAAGAATAAAATATTTTGTATTTTCTTTCCATTGAGTATAACATAAAGTATATTTCTGAAATTGTTCCATTAATGTAGGAACTGGATATAGTTTTATTACAAACGAATATATCCATGTTGATATATAAGGCTTTTTTTTATCAATGAACTTTAACATTAATTCAACCATTTGTTCTTTTACGTCTTTAGGTGCATTATGAATATAATGATATAATTCATTTGTTTTTTTTATTAAATTTTCTGAAACATAATCATCATAAAATGCGATTTCATTTTCTATTTCTTTATATAGCTCTGCTAGATAAATATATATATCCATGTTCCTACCTCTTTTCGTTTATTTTAATAACTTTATCTTATAAATTCAAAAATGTTATTAACACTAATTTAAATAATCAAATTTTATTATATTTCAAATTTCACATCATAAAATTGCTTTTTTAATTCTATTTTTTCTATGTATAAAAATCTTTTTATTGTTTCAATGATTAATTTTGATGTATCTTTTCCTTTATATGGATTCTGATCTATCTTAATATTATTTTTAAATTCTTCTCTTCTTGCCATTTTTATTTGTCTAATAATGTCTTCCTTCTCAGGTTCACAATTTAAAATACTATTAGCCTGTAATCGCCCTTTTTGTCTATCTCCAATATTAATGGTAGGAATCCCGAATGCTGGCACTTCTACAATTCCACTAGAAGAATTTCCTATCACAAATTCAGAATATTGAACAGCCGATAAATATCTCAGTAACCCTAAAGAATAATATGATTTACAATTTTTATTTTTTTCTACAAACTCATCTATTCTGTCATTGATTTCTTTTCCTTCTGTATCTGCATTTGACTTTGTAATAATAAAATTCATATCTTCTGTCGCTTTTAATGCATTTAATAACTCCTCTAATTGTTTTAAAGCGCTTGCTTTTTCTAATGTAACAGGATGAAAAGTAACTACTCCATAGGGATTATCCAGACAAAATCCTATCTCCTGCTCCAATTCTGATTTACTCATCAATTTCATATTGCAGATATTTTCTACTCCCACATCTCCAAAATTAAACACTCTGCTCGGTTCTTCTCCTAATTGAATCACTCGTTTTCGATATGCTTCACAACTTACAAAATGTAAATAACTCATTTTTGTGACGCAATGTCGAATCGTATCATCAATCACACCTTCTGTAATCTCGCCTCCTGATATATGAGAAATAGGTATTTGTTCATTCATAGCACAAGCACAGATCGGTAGCAGTTCATATCTATCTCCTAATACTACTAACATATCCGGTTTACAGTTTTTGAAAAAATCAGAGAACTTATAAAAAGCTTTTGCCATAGTCTTAGAAGCAGATATTCCTCCTTCCTCTTCTACTAAAATATCTATCTCTGCAGAAATAGGCAATTTATCTTCTCTAATTTCTGTCACAGTATATCCGAAGTCTTTGGATAAATGTGTTCCTGTCGCCACTAATACTAATTTTAATTCCTCATCTTTTTCTATTAACTTTATTATATTTTTTAATAGTCCATATTCTGCTCTTGTCGCTGTTACCACACATACTGTTTTCATAATACGATTAACTCATCTTTCTTAAAATCTTTTATCGCTTCTTTTCCAATCACTTCATACCATTTCATCGGGCTGATGCCATTTCCCGGTCTTTTTATATATAACTTATCTTCTGTTAATATTTCTCCCTTTTTTATATCACAATTTGCCACTATACTCTTCCTTGCTATTATAATATTTTTTTGTTCTGATTCGCTAGGGCATTTTTTTCCATTTCCCATCGCCTTCTCTATATTTCTGATACCTGTTACCATTTCTTTTAATTCTTCTGGCTCTAAACTCGCTTTATGATCCGGACCTTCCATATTTTTATCTAATGTAAAATGTTTTTCTATCACACATGCTCCCATTGCGACAGCAGCAATAGGGACTTCTATTCCTATGGTATGATCGGAATATCCCACTTGTACATGACATTCCTCTTTTATCGTTTTCATCGCATTCAAATTTACATCACAAAAAGGAGTAGGATATTCTGTATTACAATGAAGCAAAGTAACCTTTCTCGCACCATTTTCTTTTAATATCTCTAATGCCTCTTTTATTTCCTCCATTTGGCACATGCCTGTAGACATTATAATGTCTTTTCCTGTTTTTGCTATCTTTATTAAATATGGCAAATTTGTTATCTCTCCTGATGGGATTTTCCAAAATGGGATATCTATACTCTGTAGAAAATCTATGCTATCTAAATCAAAAGGGGTAGATAAAAAAAGTATCTTTTTTTCATCACAATATTCTTTTATTTTTCTAAACTCATCAAAAGATAATTCTAACTTTTTTACCATTTCAAACTGTGTTTCCTCTGCATTAGTATTCTCTTTTTGATACTCTGCTTTTTCTGCAAATTTGGAAATCACATTTTCTGTGATAAAGGTTTGAAACTTCACACAATCTGCTCCCGCTTCTACCGCTTTATCCACTAATTTCAATGCATTTTCATAACTTCCATTGTGATTATCCCCTGCTTCTGCTATAATAAAAACTCTTTTCTGTTCCACTTTTTCGCCTCCATCTATTCATATCTATATTGAATCATAAAGGAATTATCCACTCTAAAGTCATTCTCTCTACTTTTTCTTATTTCTAATAAAGAATTATATTTTTCTATATCAAATATATTTTTTCCGATACAAAAATCAATCTTTCCATTTTTATGAAACTGTTTTTTAAAATGAAATAGACTATCTTCACTTCCTACACCGCCGCCAAGATGCAGCTTTTGAATCCCTTGATGATTTGCCCATACCGCCGCTTGATATAACAGTAAATTCATAGAAGCGAGTGTTTTATATTCCTCTAATGCTCCAGATAAATGATAATGCATATAATTTTTGTTATAGAAAAAAATAGCCGCACTAATGATTTTTCCTTGATAATAGGCACAAAATAATTTTGTCTGTTCTCTCATAGCAGAAAAAATATACCGAAAATACTCTTTAGAAAAATAATAATAATTATCTGCATTATTTTTCTTCATGGTTTTTTCATAGATAGAGATAAACTCTTCTATATGTTGGTCTTCTTCTATCTGAATCGTAATTTCATTTTTTATTGCTTTCCGAATCATATTTCGGTTTTTTGTATCCATATTTCTCATGATAGCTTCTTCATCTGTTGTATCCATAAAAATGGTATTCTTTAAATGTCTTACTTCAAAGACTTCTTCCCAATGTTTATAATTTTCAAGTAATGGATGAAATCTCAAAAATTGAGAGATGATGTGGTTCTCTTTTCCATATTTTGTGAGTTCTTCCATAAAAATTTCTAAGAACTCTCTATCTATTCCTCCTTCTTCTAAAGGTCCTCCATATCCATAAGGAGTTTCCCAATCAAACCATGTATCTGCCTCAATACATTCTGTTAGATACTTAAATTTAGAGATATCTTTTTGTATCACTATATAGCATATACGCTTCTTATCCTTTTCAAAATAAATTAAATATGCCTGTCCATCTCCATGAAGTTCTAAAGACTTGCTATATTGGCATAAATAATAGATATCCCAATTAGAAAAGCTCTTCACAATATCATTCCATTGTTTTTCTTCCTCCGTTGTAATGATTATCATTTTTTCTCTTTTCTCCTATCTCTATTTTATATCTCTGTATAATTTTTGATAACTTTTATCATATAATCCATTTCTTCTGTTCCATACCTTTGATCAATCGGTAAGGATAAGATATGGGCGCTTATTTCTTCACTATGTTTATCAAAAATTGATGTTTTATTTAAAATAGGCCAATGAACAGCACAAAATATATTATGTTCTATCAAATATCTTCTAAAATTATCTCTATCTTTCATATAAATAGGCAGAGTGAAGGGAGTATTTTCTTCTTTAAATGAAAATGCATAATGTAACTGTTGCAACCTGCTATATAAATATCTGACATTCTTTTTTCTTATTTCCTGTATTTGTGATATAGAGAAAAAAGAAAGCAACCATCTAGAGAAAGAAGACATTCCCCATAGTTCTGTTTGCATATCCAATCTATTTTCTTCTTCTACAAATATTTTTCTATATAGTTCATTACATTCTAATTTTCCCTGCAAATAAAGTGTCTTTAAAAACATCGCATTTACTTTTTCAATATTTTTTCTGTCTTTTACCTTTTTTTGTATCAATTTATCCATATGATAAGGCTCACCGTATAGAACTCCTCCATCTGGAATAGGAAACCATTTTCTCAAACTGCAAATACAATAATCCCCTATCATACATCTCTTAGAAAATATACTATGTGTGGTATCTTCAATAATAGTAAAATTATATTTTCTTTTCCATTCTAAAATTTTATCTCTTCTGACGCTATCCATTAAACTTCCAAAATATTGTACAATATATAATATCTTTATCTCACTTGATAGTTTTTCTTCTATATCTTTTATATCTATGGTGAAATCTGTATTTATTTGATAAGATTTTATTTCATAATCTTTTTCAAAACAATCTATGACCGAATCACAGATATAATTTGGCATTAATACCTTACCTTTTGGTAAACTTTTTAATAATAATTGTAATGCCCCTCTGCCACTATCCATAAAAATAGATTTTTTTTCTACTAAATAGGTATATAAATTATCCTGTGTATATTCTAATCGATTCAGATCTAAGTTATATTCACTACCAAGTTCCATTCTCCATTCTCTCCATCTATCAAGTATTTATTATTTTTCTGCACTTGCCATCCAATATTCCACAATGTTTCCTTTATCTGTTCTTCTTACCATATCAATATTAATATGATGAAATCCTGCTGCATTTAACAATTCTGATACTTCTTCTTTTTCAAAGAAGTGAACTGTTCCTCTTCCAGATAAAGCCCCTTCTGTTAAATCTTTAAATGTATTCTTTTCTAAAGAAAGCCCTGTTCCATATCCTGTTGTATTTGGTGTAAATAGTCCCGTACTAAATAATTTTCCTCCCAAAACTAATAGATCATAAGTTTTCTTATACATATCTGTTATATTTTTGATTGTATTTGCATAAACCACAGCAGAATCTATAATACAATCAAAAAATTCATTTGGATAGGAAATATCTAATGCATCTGCTACTTCAAAATGTGCTTCCAAATTATCTTTTTTTAAATATGACTTTGCTTTGCTTATAGCAGAATCAGAACCATCAAAAGCAAAGGTATCAAATCCTTCTCTCGCTAAATACCATGTGTTTGCCCCTGCTCCACATCCAAAATCTAAAATTTTTATATTGCTTCTCTCATAATTCCTATT
>OFGM01001447.1_pt1 | contig 14032 bp, 9 predicted proteins | sample 1521741 | NCBI WGS metagenome assembly OFGM01 (sample SAMEA3504079, study PRJEB24116) | mouse gut metagenome | biome: mouse gut; feature: mouse-associated habitat; material: faeces | place: Denmark | collected 2011
GTTCTCCAGCTCCCGCAGGTAGAAGCGGCCCGCCGTGGTGATGTTCTCGATGTACACATATCCCTGATTATCAGAGGTGTACTGGCCCACGGGGGTATTCGTGCTGTCGTAGAGCAGGAAGGAAACCCCGTAGATTCCCTTCTTGGTGACGCTGTCGATTTTGTGGATCAATATCCCACTGAAAGCCTTGTTGGTCACGGTGAGGGTAGTGGTCTCATTGTCCCGGATGGTGAAATACTGCGGGGTTTCGTCAACCTTGAACCCCTTACCGGCCTCGATCTCCACCGCATAGTAGTCTCCTGCGTCCAGGTCCACGTGGACCCGGCCCGTGGAATCCGTAACGACGGTTTCCACCAGAGCGCCGTCCATCTTGCGAATCTCGAACTTCACATTGGGAATGCGCTGGGTTTTGTCGGCCTCATTGACCTTGATCAGTTCAAGTCCACCCACGGGAGCATTGTAGAATGTCAAGGTCTGGCCTTCACCCTCCTTGATCTCAATGGACTTCGGCGTGCCGTCCAGCACGAACCCGTCCACCGTGGCGGTTTCTTGCGCGGTAATGACCGTTCCAGGCTTCAAATCAGAGAGTACAATGCGGCCAAACTCGTCCGTCCGGTAGACGCCCTTGTTGGGGCCGACGTAGGCTCCGCTGCTGTCGGTGATCAGGAACTCGACCCCAGCCAGGGGCTTGTCCGTGGTGCCTGTTACCAGCTTCTGAATTGTGAGGGTGGTTCCAGGGGTATTGTACACGGTGAGGGTTTGAGTGTCCGCAGGATTCACCGTGACCACTTGCCGCTTTGTGCCGGGATCGATGGTGAATCCGGGCAAGGTCCTGACTTCCTCGACCACGATGGTGCCCACAACCGGGACCCGAATTTCCCCAGTGGCATCCGTTTTAAAAAGCCCCAGGGAGGACAGATGCCCAAAATTGTCGTCCACATACTCCCCGGAGGCATAGCTCAATTTGAACTCCACTCCAGCCAAAGGCTCGGAAGTGAGCTTGTTCAATTTTTTGATAACGAGATACCCGGTTGCCTTATTGACAAAGCGGAGCGTCTGCCCACCTTCGCCGCCCTTAATCTCAATACTCTTGGGTGTGGAGTCCAGCACCACGCCGTCCGGGACCTTGAGTTCCTTCGCGGTCACAGTGATTCCCGGCTCCAGATTGGGGATGACGATACGCCCGTCCTCCCCGGTAATGTATTCACCGTTACTGCTGCCAACAACCGCCCCGGAGCTATCAGTCACGAGGAAGGTGACGCCCTTCAGGGGGACGTTGCCAGTTTCGGTTTCCAGGTACTTTTCAATGGTCAGTGTGGTTTTGGGGATGTTCTCCACATCCAGGTGGCTGCCTCCGCTTCCGCTCCCGGAGGAGCTTCCTCCGCTGGTGGTCCCGCCGCTGGATACGCTGTTGCTGCCGTTGCGGACAATAATCGTCCGGGGCGTGGGATCGAGGACATAATTGGAGGGGACCTTGGTTTCCACCACGACGACCGTTGAATTGGGGATCAAACCAGTTACCGTCACAGTCCCGTCGGCCCCGGTGGTATATCGGCCAATGAGGTTTCCGTCGCCGTCTTTCAAAGTAAATTCAGTGTTGGGTACAGGTCTTCCGCTGACCGCATCTTTTTTCGAGATCGTCAAAGAGCAGAGGGGTTCGTTGTACACGGTGATCGTCTGGGTGTCCGCCGGGTTCACCGTGACGGTCTGAATTCTGGTGGCCTCATCAATGACGTGGGTGGGGAGGCTCTTGACCTCCTTTACTACGACCGTTCCTACTACTGGAACCCGAATTTCCCCATTGGCGTTGGTGGTATACAGGCCCTTGGAGGAGAGGTGGCCGTTGGCGTCGTCTACATAGCCGCCCTCGGCGTAGGTCAATTCAAATTCAACCCCGCTCAGCGGCTCCTTACTGATTTTATCCAGTTTCCTGACCACGAGAGTCCCCACTTTTTTGTTGTAAAAACGGAGGATGTTTGCCCCGTTATCGCTGATTTTGATGGTCTTGGGGATGCCGTCCAGCACCACGCCCTCGGGCACCTTGATTTCCCGCACGGAAATGGTGGACCCAGGCTCCACGCCGGGGATGACCACCCGGCCATCGTCCCCGGAGATGAACTCACCGTTGCTGTTTCCGACGACGGCCCCGCTGGAATCGGTGACCAGGAAGGTCACACCCTTCAGCGGCTTGTGTTTGCTGCCCTCCTCCTCGATGTATTTTTCGATAATCAGCGTATTCTTGGGCGAATTGTAAAAATAGAGGTTCTGAACGTCGTCGGGATTCACCACCACCGTCTGGCTCCGGGTTTCCGGGTCAATGGTGTACCCAGGAATTGTGGCCTGCTCGGTGACGACCACTGTGCCCACGATCCCGTTGATGGTGATGGTCCCATCCGGCCCGGTATAATAGATACCGTTGGAGGACACGCTGCCGTTTTCATTGTCCACGACACAGCCGGGGGCGTAGGTCACCTTGAACTGGACTCCGGCCAGGGGCGTCTTTCGGTCCAGGCTGCTGTACTTGTGGATGACAAGGGACCCCAGGGGCTGGTTGAACAGCTCGATATTGTAGGTACCGGGGCCCTTGACCTCAATGGTTTTCGGCGTATCGTCCAGCAGGAATCCGGGTTTACATTTTACTTCCTGCACGATATAGCTGCCCGGTTCCACGGGAATCTTGATGAACCCCGCCTCGTCCGTTCGGAACTCGCCGTTGGATTCTCCCACCACAGTGCCGTCCGTCCGGGTGACACGAATCACCACGTCGCTCAGCGGCTCCTTGGTGGTGGAGGACATTTTTTTGATTACAAGATTTCCAATGGGCTGGTTATAGAAGTAGACGCTCTGGTGATCATCCGGGTTGACCACGATAGTCTGGCTCTTTCGGTTTTCGTCGATCAGGTAGCCCGGAATACTGGAAACTTCTGTAAATACCAGTGTGCCAGTCACCCCGGAAATGTTGATCTGGCCCTCGGAATCCGTATAATAAATTCCGTTGGAGGACAGCTTGCCGCCGATGTTGTCAACCACTTTGCCGTCAGAAAAAGTGATTTTGAAGCCTACGCCCTCCAGCGGCGTCCGGCGGTCCAAGCTGCTAAATTTATAGAGCGTGACGGAGCCCTTGGGCTGGTTGCGGAACTCCAGGGTGACGGTCTGGCCCGCCTTGATAGTGGCGGTCTGGGGCACATCGTCCAGGATGTAGTTCTCCCTGGCCCTGGTCTCGCGCGCGACCAGTGTGGTGCCGGGGGCGATATTGGAGATCAGAATGGTCCCGGCGCTGTCCGTCACAAATTTTCCGTTGGCGTCTCCAATCATGGTCCCGTGGCTGTCGGTGATAAAAAATTCGCAGTCACTCAGCGGCTCATGGGTGCTGGCGTCAATTTTCTTGATCAGGAGGGAGCCCTTGGGACTGTTTCCGAAGTAGAGCTGCACCACGTCCTGCTCTTTGCCGGAGATATAGGCCGTCTGGGGTGCGGTGTCCATCACGTGATCCCCGTCGCTGGCCAGCTCCTCCACGAGGTAAGCGCCTGCCTTCAGCTGGTTGATGGTGAAGCTGCCTCCGGGGCCGGTCTTGTAGGTTCCGATGACGGTACCGCCCGTACCGCTGGTGCCGGACATGTACCGAACCTGGAAAATACAGCCCTCAACTGGCGCCCCAGTGATAGAATCATATTTCCAGACCACGAGTGCCGATAGAGGCGTATTTTGGAAACGGACAGTCTTGCTCTCGTTGCCGTGAATAATGACCGTCTGCGTGATGGGTTCCTTGAGCTGGAATCCATCGGCCGGCTCTAGCTCCGTGATAGTAAATTCGCCGGGGTACAACCGCTTGCCCAGCTCGTGGACCCGGATCTCCCCTCTGGCGTCCGTGAATACCTCGCCGTAGTCGACGGTGGCGGGAGCTTCCGACGCTTCGCCGTTGCTGGTGTAGGTGATATGGAATTTGGCGTGTTCAATCGGTTCCCCGGTGATACTATTTTCCTTGAAAATCGTCAATTCCGGGGCCTTGCGGTTGCGGAAAACGAGGGTTTTCTCATCGCCGGGGCTGAGGGTAATAGTCTGGGTCCGGTCCGCATCCTTGTCCGGGAGGTAGTAGGGCGCGGGCACGGACTTTTCCGTGACCTCGTAGGTGCCGGGTTCCACCCGCAGGGAAACGGTCCCGTCCGGGCCAGTGGTCCAGTCATCCTGATAAGTGCTGTCCAGGGCCTTGACGGTCAGGACCGTTTTCGGGATCGGGGCCTGGGTGTCCGCGTCAATTTTTTTGAGCGTGAGCAGAGGCTTCTTCTGGTTTTCAAAGCGGACCTCTTTTTCGTCGCCGGGATTGAGGCTGATGGTCTGCGTCGGCTCGTCGCTGATGTAGTACGGCTCCGGCACGGACCGTTCCGTGATTTTGTAGGAGCCGGGGGCCACCCGCAGCTCTACAGTCCCATCCGGGCCAGTAGTGACATCGTGGCGGTAATCACCGTCAATGGCCTCGATCAGGAAGTTTGTCTCAGGGATATAGACAGCGGGGTTTGTGCCCTTCTCCACTTTTGCGATTTTGAGAAGGGGCTGCTTCATGTTGTCAAAGATCAGCTGCTTGTCATCGCCAGCCTCCAGCCAGATGGTCTGCCTCGGCTCATCTCCAACGACCCAGGGGTCCGGCACGGATTCCTCCGTGACTTCATAGCTGTCCGAGGGGATGGCAGTAAGAACCGCCTTGCCGTCGGGCCCGGTGGTCACGTCGGTGTGATACCCATAATGGATACCACGGATTTCAAAGTGGGTGTTGGGGATCACGTCCCCGGTCTGGGAGTCCCGTTTCAGAATCGTGAGGTTCGGGAGCTTTTTGTCCGCTGCCGAGACTGAAACGGTCCCGCCTCCATTGATCGCTGCTTGATCCACATGCGCGATGACCGGCTCCGTCAGCTTGGCGAAAGGCGCTGGAGCGGACACCTCAACAAAGGCATACATTCCTTCGGTCACGTCCGTCACTGTGATGGACCCGTCCTCCGAGGTGGCCTCCGTACCGATGATCTGGCCGTCCTTGACGATGTTGAATACAGCGCCGGGAAGAGGATTATTGGAATCATCCAATTTGATGAGTCTGACCTTGACCTTGCTGTCGTTCTCAAAAACGAGGGAAACGTCACTTTTCCCGTCCCATACAAATGCTTGTTTGACCTTGCTCTGGTCGGGGCTCTTGGTGTACCCCTCCGGCGGAGTTACTTCCTCGGCCTCATAGCTCCCAATGGGCATGGTATCCCAGGGCACATCGGTGAGGTATCCGCCCTCTCGGGTCATAAAAGTGCCGGAGAAGTTGTTGTCTATGCCGGTAATTTTAATAATTGCTCCGGCAAGGCCCTTTGTCGGGTTGTCGGCGTCTACCTTGCGGATGCTGCCCTCGGCAGGAGTACCCGGTGTTTCGGGTGTCCCAGGTTCGCGAGTATCACTGAAAGTAACAGTAACTGTATTGCTTCCGTTGCTAGGTAACGTCACATATTGCGGCCCAGGATTGTCAATCTTATAGCCGCCCGGAGGGGGAGCGGCTTCCGTTATAGCATAGGTATTTGCAGATAATTTCGTAATTTCGCAGGTACCGTCAGGCCCTGTTACGACGTCCTTAGAAAAAGAGCCATTCTGGCTCTCAATGTGGAATTTTGCCCCGGCAAGACCCTTTGTGGGATTGCTGGAATCCACCTTTTTGACGATCAAAGAGTAATCTTCATGGGGCTTGTTTTCAATAGAATGATCGCCTAGGATAATCTTCTGCACTCCAGAGGCAGGATGTGAGGTGCTACCGGAGCCGGTGAAACTGTACTCATAGGCTTGGCACTTGCCCCAGACGCCGCGCCCTCCCAACTCCAGAACATACTGGGCAATATCTCGGAAGGTGTTGGTACTGTCCATACGCTTATCATCAATGCTGGTGTAATGAGTCCCTTCGATGGAATTGTACACCGCCATCAGCTCCTCAGCGCAGGCCACGGTGGGATCATTAAGCAGTCCCTGTTTATATCGCCAGATAACCGCCTGTACCCAAGCGTTCATCCGCCAACAATAGGCTTCACTCCAGATGTTGTTCTCTCCCATGGCAATAGCTTCATCTGTGAAGTTATTATTGGCATGGGAGTAGAAATAGGCCATCATGGTAATGACAGTGGGGTCAGAAATTTCCTGCTTATGACCCCATGTTTGTCCTTTAAGCGATTGACCCATACCGCCGCCCTTGGTGCCACAGAAGCCAACGGTCGTGGCGGTACCATTCTGGAAATACATTTGGTGAAGCTGCGCCCGGCCCAGCGCAGCAGACTCATAGCTAACGCCAGTGTAGCCGAAGTCGTTCAGTTTGATAGTCTCTGCCGCCGCAAAGGCCGTTGTGGGGATTAAACCAAAAACACAAATCAGCGCCATCAGCAAGGACATCAGACGCATTTGCACGGGATGATTTATTCTTTTCATAGGAGAATGTCCTTTCATTCGTTTTAAAAAAGGAAGCTCCTCAGCCATCGCTGAAGAGCTTCCTCAAAAGTTAAGGAGTTATCATGTGTAGGCGTTTATCCAGTTAGGGGAACCCACTACCATGTAGCAGTAAACCCGACTGCCGGAGTTTGTAATACCTGTACCAATATATGTTGCATTGTCTTTGAGCATCGTTTGCAGATGTCCGGGAGAATTGACCCACTCGTAAACTGCTACCTGCGCCGCATTAGAAAAATCGCTGGTACTCATAGTGACCAAATTATACATCGCACCATAAGGCCAATCGTACTTTGGAAGAATCAGCGCTTCGTAAGGTTGATGTTCTGAAAAACATTGCGCAGAACAGTCTTGGGCAGCATTCATCAACGCCTCGTTAATGGACAGCTCCGTCAGTCCGTTCTCTTTCCGCACCTGATTGATTAACTGGACCATCTCCAGCCGCATTTCCATGTTAGCATTCAAGTCAATCTCTGCGGGATCAGAGGTATCCGCCTTTACCGTGAAATTCAGAGTTGCGGACTGTCCTGTACTGCCGCTAACGGTGACAGCGGCGGAGCCAGTGCCTTGGGCCACGGCGACCCAGTATCCGGCGACCTGCTCCAACGAAATAACAGCCGGATTGCTGGAAACCGCGGTAACGCTCGTCCCGCTGGGGTTAACCAGAAGAGAAGCCCTGTCTCCCACCGTCAGCTCCGTTCCTTTCACGCTGCTGACTCGGAACGCCTCTGCCGGGAGGGTGGCAGGCTCGGAAACAGCTTTCGCCGGGGCCTCCCCCGTATAGGACGCACCGCTGTCCACCTGAACGCCATTCTGGTAGTAGACGTTGAAGCCCACCGCCTTACCGATGTCCCGGAGCTTGACATAGTTGTTTCCTGCGATATTGTAGGCTGTCATCTGCACCTGCTGTCCATCCACATAGATGGGGGACCAGGCCGGTTCCGCTGTCACGCCTGCGGCCACCGCCCCGCCCGTCAGCACAGCGCCCAAGGCCAGACCGGCGAGCATCATACTCATATCCCTTTTGAATCGGCTCATAAAACCCTCCTTTTCCGCAGCGCCATTGCGCTCACTTTTTCATTGTATTTCCTGGGATATTTTGAGCATAATACATGATTTGCAGTCTGTCAAAGATTTATTTTATTTCCCTACGCCAGAAAAACGTCTTTTCAACATTCCCTCCTTCCTAAACGCTGATTTTTTTGATTTCAAGCGGTTTTCTCTACCGCCTGAACACAAATTCTTTTTTCCGGCTGATCGGCGAGACAGGTGGTCAGCGTAATGCGGTTGTCGCTGGTGGCCTGCAAATAGCTCCAGTCGGAATTGGAGATGGTTTTGACGGAAACCACCGAGTAAGTCCGGGTGCCGTGGACCGTGGTATAGGTGATGGTATCCCCATATTCCAGATCTTTGATGGAGCCAATTGTATACTTGGTGCCCCGGTTATGCCCGCAGACGCCTACGTTGCCGTCCCATGCCGAGGTGGTGCTATAATGCCCCAGCCCCTTTTTCATACTCTCGTTGGTTTCGCCTTCCCATACTTTCATATTGATATCCAGGGAAGGAATTTTTACCGTTCCAATGCTGCCGTCCTTACGCTTCATGCCTTCAATACTGGTATAGACCGGCTTCTGAGACACATTTTGCGAAGCCCCTGGCTGGCTGACCGAGGTAGGAGGCAGAAAACCCTCCGTGCCTCCAGCAGGGGCCCCAGCTTCCGTCAGAACGGTAATGGGGCCTCCGCCGCTGACGCCGAAGCCGCCCCCGCCGGTCCCATCGCTGGTGGCCACGGCCGCTTGAAGCCCGGGCAGGGTTGTCCGCTCCATTACGCCCGTCTGAGTGGTGCTGAATAGGCCGTACTCCAGCTCGGGAATTTGGTAGTCCACCACGTTCCTGCCGCCGTAGTTGTACTGAGAGCCGTACACATCCTCATAGGACCCGCTCTTGTAGAAGTCCTGGGGGGCGGCGGTGCTGAAATTGTAGTCCATTGCCTGGGCGGGCAGGGCCAGCAGCGACGCCGACAAAGCCAGGCCCGCAATCCATCTGTTCCATTTCATTCGTGTTCCTCCTCATGCTCATGATTTTCCAGGTCATCATCCTGGTATGCCCGGACTTCTCGCCGGGACCGCACCAGCAATACCGCCAGCACGATCAGAGCCAGAATGCCAAGGCCCCCCAGCACATAGGGCAAAACCGAGTATAGTCCTCCGGCGGCCTTGACAATCCCGGATTCCCCAGGCTCCAGCCTGCCGCCCTCCGTACCCAGATACTTCACCTGATACGTGACGCTCTCCACACCGTTCTGGGAGATTTGACCCACATAGTCGGCGGTGGTGACGTAGCCCGTGGCGGCTTTGTAGTAGGACTTGCCCGAGTAGGTAGCCACGGCCTGATAGGACGACGGAGACAGGGCGTCCCCCACCAGGTCGGTTCCCGTCACCTGCCAGTCCACGTTGGACAGCTTCAGTGTCACGCCATTTTTCGTGGTTGTGGCAGGGACATAGGACATATCGTTCCGGTCCACCGGGCCAATGGTCTTGGTGGTGGTCACGGTACTGCTCCGGGTCTCGTAGCCGGACGCCTCCGTACGGATGCTGGTATGGTCCAGGGCCAGGGTTCCCTTGTACACACCGTCGTCATAGTCAATGGACGGCTTCAGCTGCTCCAGAATCTTGGAGAGATCATTGGTTCCGGTGTCCACGGTCATGGTCTCCCGGTGATAGCTGGCGTCCGAGATCAGATTCTCCTCTTTGACGATCTCCGCGAAGGTGTATAGGTAGCCCTCCTGTTCAAAGGGCTCCTCCACCAGAGTCTGCGGGTCCGTTTCCGGGGGGAGAACGTAGGTCTTGATGAGCTGCTGGCTGCCGTTGAGATTCTGGACCACCGTGTTCGTGGGCACCTCCAGAGCGGCGGCGCTGGTAGTCAGCGTAAGCGCCAGCAGCAAGCACATGAAGAATTTCTTCATTGGGGTCTGGGCCTCCTTTTCCATAAAAATACCATACCCGCAAAAACGAGCATGGCCGCGAGGGTGATGCCGGGGCTGTGCTTCATGATTTTTGTTCCTCCTTTACCGTATATTCTACCGCGTGTTCCGGGTGGTCCCGGAGCAACGACAATAGTCTCAGGGAATGTTCCAGCGCCCGCATAGTGTCTCGGGACTGGCGCTTCTGAAAGGCGTACAGCAGAAGAGTTTCCCCGCTGGGAAGCATTGTGAAGATAATCCGAACGACGATACGGTTCTTTTCCCGCAGCTCGTAGAACTCCCGGTACTTCTCAATAGAGAAGTGCTTGTAATGGGGCTCTTTCAATTCGGTGGGCGGCGTGCGGGACAGCCGGAAAATCTGGCAGACCAGCTTCCCCCGGAGCTTGGGGTGCAGGTCCTCAATAAACGCCTCAACCTGGGAAACTTCGCCGGGCGGCTGATAAACCTTGATGTTGTCCATGGGATGTTCCTCCTTCTATGTGTTCTGCTCCAGCAGCTTCAAATGAGCCAGGAAGCCCTCCGCAAACAGCTCCGCCGCGTCCGGGTTCCCGCTGATCCACCAGACCGGGTCCGGCAGCGTGCGATAAATGGCGTCGTATTGCAGGCAGACCAGCAGGAACTTTCTTCTGCCTTCGGCATTCTCCGAGGAATCTGACAGGCCGGAAATCAGCTCCCGGACATCCTCATAGCTTTCAAAGTAATCGCAGAGGTCGTCAAAGAATTGTCCCGCAAAAATTCGGCTGCATAATGTAAAGGCATCCCGGTCCGGCTTCCCGGTTTCGTCCGTCAGTCCCATCCGCCGCAGCCGGTCTCTGGCTGAATCGTCAAAGGGGCTTTGCGCCCTTCGGCCTTCATACATGGGCGGTCACCTCCTCCAGGGCATAAAAATAGCCCGGCGCCGCAGATGCGGCACCAAGCTCCAAAAATCGTGCTGTTCAGTTTTGATTGTCCTCCGGCTTCTCCGGCTCCGGGGCGGGGGCTTTGCCGTTTTTGAACTGCTCCTGACGCTCCCGGAAGGCCCGGAACTCGCTGTAGGTGCCCTTGAAGTCGGTGATCTGCCCATTTTCCAGCATCCACACCCGGGTGGCGAACTTCTCGATGAAATAGCGGTCGTGGGAGACGAACAGCAGGTTGCCGCCGTACTCCTCCACCGCCTCCTCAATCCACTCCCGGGAGTCGATGTCCAGATGGTTGGTGGGCTCGTCCAGAATGAGCAGGTTGATCCGGCTGTCCATGAGCATACACAGGCGCAGCCGGGACTGCTCCCCGCCGGACAGGGCGGACACCACCTTGAACACGTCCTCCCCCCGGAACTTGAAGGCCGCCAGCCGATCCCTCGCCTCCTGGGTGGAGCAGTTCTGGGCGTACAGCATGGTGTCCACCAGATTCCGGTCGGGCCGGTCAAAGTGGATGATCTGGGGCAGGTAGCCGATCCGGATGGACGGCCCCAGGTAGATGGAGCCGGAGTCCGGGGCCTCCTCCTCCATGATGAGCTTGATGAAGGTGGATTTCCCGGTGCCGTTGTCCCCCAAGAGGGCGATCCGCTCGCCCCCCGTCACCTCCAGGTTGATGTGGTCGAACAGCACCCGATCCCCGAAGGACTTTTTCAGCTCCGTCACCACCAGGGCCTCGTCCCCATGGAACTCCCGCTCGCCGAAGCGGGTGGACAGCTTGCGCTCCTTGGTGGGCTTGTCCGTGGTGCGCATCCGCTCGATCCGCCGCTCCATGTTGATGGCCCGGCGGTACTGCTTGTCGTTCCCCTTGAAGGCCCACAGGCGCATCTGCTCCGCCGCCGCCTCCAGCTGGGCGATCTTGGCCTGCTCCTTCTCGTACTGCTTCAGCCGCTCCAGATAGCGGCGTTCCTTCTCCTCCACGTAGAAGGAGTAATTGCCGGAGTACAGCTCCGCCTTGCCGTCCTGGATCTCCGCCACCCGTTTTACCACCTTGTCCAGGAACCAGCGGTCGTGGGAGATAGCCAGTACCGTGCCCTTGAACCGCTCCAGGTAGCCCTCCAGCCATTCGGTGGCGTTCAGATCCAGGTGGTTGGTGGGCTCGTCCAGCAGGAGGATGTCGGTGTCCTCTAAAATCAGCCGGGCCAGGTTGATCCGGGTCTTTTCCCCGCCGGACAGCGCGTCAAAGGGCCGGGAGCGCATCTCGCCCCCGATCCCCAGGCCGTTGCAGACCTTGTTTAACCTTGTTTCGGTGTCGTACCCGCCCCCGGCCTCAAAGGCGGCGGTGAGCTTGTCGTACCGGGCCATGACGGCGGGGTCTGCCCCGTCCGCCATCCTGGCCGCCAGCTCCGCCAGCTCCCCCTCCATGGCATGGAGAGGAGCGAAGGCGGTGTCCAGCACGTCCCGGACGGTGTAGCCCTCCGGGTACACCGGGATCTGGGAGATCAGACCGATCCGCTTGTCCGGGGCGATGGAGATGGTCCCCTCGTCCGGGTCCACCTGCCCGGTCATCATGCGGAAGATGGTGGTCTTGCCTGCCCCGTTCCGGCCCAGCAGGCCCACCCGCTCCCCCTGGTCGATCTGGAGGGAGAAGCCGTCCAAAATTCGTTTGCCGACCTCGAACTCCTTGACCAGGCCGGTAAGCTGTATGTCAATCATGGGTAAATGTTCTCCTTAATATGGCGCGTCCGCGCCCGGCATCACTGCCCGGCATACCGATGCCCCAGGCGTCAATACACTTTCAGGAACGCCCTGCATCCGATGTCGGTATCCATCGCAAATCCCGCAGATTTATAAAACTGAATCGTCCTTTCGGTGTCATCGGTAAGCAGCATTTTTTGATATACGTTTTGATAGAGCGCAAGGAGCTTGGAAATCAATGCGGAACCGATGCCTTTGCGCTGGTATTCCGGGAAAACCAGGATATCCTGAATCACAACGATGGAATAGCCGTCGCCCACCGCCCGGATCACGCCCAGCAGCGTTTCACCGTCGTAAGCGCCCAGTGTTTTCAGGGAATGGGCGTACGCGTTTTTCAGCATGCCCGGGTTGCCGGTGTAATTTGTCCATCCCACGCTCTCATACAGGCGCAGAATCTCCGCTTCCCGGTATTCGGTATATTCCCTAATTGTAAATTCCATGCTGTCCCCCTCTTTTCTTCCCCCTATTGCGGCACGTTAGCCAGCAGATAGTCCACGATTTTTTCAAATGCCATGGATCGGGAGGCCTTTACCAGGATGGTCACCCCCGCCCGCACCTCCCGGGACAGGGCGTTTCTGGCCGCGTCCAGCGTGGGGAACCAGTCCGCCTGCCCAAGCCCGGCATCCCTGGCCCCCTCGGCCATGAACCGGGCCAGGTCGCCCACGGCGATGAGCCGGTCCGTCCCGGCTTGGGCGAAGTAGCCCCCCACCGCCCGGTGGAACTGCTCGGAGCCGGGGCCCAGCTCCTTCATGTCGCCCACCACCGCCACCTTCCGGCGGCCCTGGGCGTCCCCCAGCACGGCGGCGGCGGCCCGCATGGACTGGGGGTTGGCGTTGTAGGCATCGTTCAGAATCACGATATCACCCTTGCAGCGCACGATGTTCATCCGCATTTTGGTGGGCAGGAAGGCCCCGATGCCCCGGACGATCTCGTCGGGGGCCATGCCCAGGGCCTCTCCCACGGCGGCGGCCATGAGGGTGGGGTAGATCATGTGGCTTCCCAGGGCGGGTATGTCCGCCTCAAACTGGCCCCTGGGGGTCTTGACCCGGCAGGTCAGGTGCCCCCCGTCGCCGCTGTTCAGATCCCGGGCGGTGTAGTCCAGCCCCTCGCCCTCCCCCACGAACACAGTGCGCTGGGCCAGGGTCCCCTCCAGGGCGGCCAGCAGGGGGTCGTCCCCGTTGAGGATAGCCAGCCCGTCCCGCTTCAGGTGGGGGAAGATCTCGCACTTGGCCTTAAAGATGTTCTCCCGGCTGCCCAGGTTCTCAATGTGGGCGTCGCCGATGTTGGTGATGAGGGCCATATCCGGCTCCACCAGCCGGGCCAGGTTGTCGATTTCCCCGGCGTGGTCCATGCCCAGCTCCACCACACACACCTCATGCTGCGCCTCCAGCCTGAGCAGGGTGAGGGGCACGCCGATGTCGTTGTTGAAGTTCCCCTCCGTCTTGTGGACCCGGAACCTGGCCCCCAGGACGGCAGCCACCATGTCCTTGGTGGTGGTTTTGCCCACCGAGCCGGTGACGGCGATGAAGGGGATGGGGAACAGGCCCTTGTAGTACCGGGCCAGCTCCCACAGGGCGCGCTGGGTGGAGCGCACCTTGATATAAAATTTTCCGGGCAGATAACTCTCCCGCTCCCGGGCGGTGAGACAGCCCGCGGCCCCCGCCTCCAGGGCGGCGTTGATGAAGGAATGGCCGTCGAACCGCTCCCCCTCCAGTGGGATGAACAGACAGCCCGGGGTGATGCTCCGGCTGTCGGTGCACACGTCCGCCGCCGTAGCGTCCAGGTCGGCAAACTCCCCCAGCAGGGTGCCGCCCACCGCTTCCAGAAGCTGTCTCAGCGTCAGTTTCTCCATAATCGCGCTCCTCTCTCTTAGAGCCTGTTTAGAATCTGTCAAAACGCCATCCCGGCACATCTTTTTCCGCTGGGCCGCGTTGACTTG
>OFGM01001454.1_pt1 | contig 13971 bp, 14 predicted proteins | sample 1521741 | NCBI WGS metagenome assembly OFGM01 (sample SAMEA3504079, study PRJEB24116) | mouse gut metagenome | biome: mouse gut; feature: mouse-associated habitat; material: faeces | place: Denmark | collected 2011
CCGGCAATTCTGACTCGCGAATCTGAATACTTCGGCTATTGGTACAGCTTCTTAGTATTTACAAAAAAGGCGAGGCCCCGCCGTCGTAAAACGGCAGAGTCTCGCCTTTTCATTACCGGCCGGGCCCCTGGGGGCCGTATTGACGTTCCGGCAAACGCGGGCGGGAACCCGCGCAGGCTACTCCCTCTGTGTACGCGCTTCCTTTATATCCTAAGTACGCCCCGCTGTCAATTCACGTTTTCCACAAATCCGCGTCAGCCGCACAGCTTCTGGTACAGCTCGTCGATCTTCTGCTTGATGTCCGCAGGCTTCAGGTACTTCAGCAGGTAGCCCGCCGGCTTCAACGCCAGCAGGGCCCGCACCACGTCCGGGTCACTGCGGCCCGTGAGGAAGATCACCGGAATGTCCGCAAAGGCCTTCTCCGAGCGGAGCATCTCCAGGGTCTGCCGCCCGTCGCACACCGGCATCTCGTAGTCCAGCAGCACCAGCTCCGGCCTGTCCAGGGAGATGGCCCGGATGGCCGCCACGCCGGACTCCGCCACCGAAACCTCGTAGTCCTTCTCCAGCAGGCTCCTCATGGCCACCCGCACCGTGGAGGAATCGTCCACCACCAGCACCTTGGGCCTGCCCGCGTCCCGCTCCCGGCGGGCCAGGTAGTCCGCGATCTCCTCCAGGGCGTTGTCCGCCTGGATGGGGGTCACCGTCCCCTTCTCCAGCAGGTGGGGGGCGATGACGCAGTAGGCGAAGTACCCCGAGCCGCTGGTGTTGAACAGCAGGCTCACCTGGGGCTTCGCCCGCTCGAACGTCCCCTGGAACTGCTCATAGGAGATCAGGTTCTCCTCCTTCAGCGCGTAGGGCCGGGGGGAGGGGAAGTGCTCCAGCACCCGCTCCACGAACTGCCGGGCGGTGTACCGGGCGGCGTTCACCAGCATGACGTCCAGCTTGCCCGTCTCCAGGCCCATGATCCGGCCCACGGTGTTGATCAGCAGCTTCTCCTCAAACACCATGATGATCTCCTGCCGCAGATCGTCCCCGGCGTCGTACACCAGGCGGTAGTATACCCCCTGGCCGAACTTCTCCCCGCCGTAGGCGGTGGTGATGGCCTCCGACTCCAGCCGGAACATATCGAACACCTGCTGGACGATGACCTTTTTCAGCTCGTCAAGCTCCTCCTCCGGGAGGAGGCTGCCCCATTTGCTCACCTTGCCGCCCACAATGGCCTGATCCTCGGTGAGGGTGTGGCCGATGAGCCATCCGGCGCACACGCCCAGAAAGTGCTTCACGGAGTCCGGGCTGTAGCCCGTTTCCTCCAGCTCCCGCTCCAGGGCGGGGAGGGTGCTGTCCCGGAAGATGCGGTGGATCTGCCGGTGGGTCTCCAGCCCCTCGTAGCCGATGGAGGCCATGTAGTCCTCCTCCTCGGTGAAATGCTTCATGGCGTGGGTTTTAAAGTATTTGATCCCCTCCTGGCAGGCCCACTGGCTCTTGTCGTCGTCGTAGGCCAGCAGCCGGTTGATGATCTTGAACAGGCGTTGGTGCTCCTGGTCGATGACCTCCACGCCGATATTATACTCATCCTGCCACACCATCTGGTTTTCCATGGAACCTCGTCTCCTTTGGCTGTTGAAAATCTGTCCCCCTCAGGGCCAACGTTACCGCTATTATAGCACAACCCTCTGCCCTCGTCCACCGGAAAAACGCCGTCCCCGGCGGAATTTCGCGGGCCGCCGGACGCGGAGAACCCGGCGGGAAATCCCGCCGGGTTCCGTCCATGTGTTTGCCTGCCGCCCATGGGCGGCATTGACAGCCGGAGGTTACTTCAAGTCCCCGGTAGCAATCCCATCCATATCATCAAAGGCCTGATTCTCGCCGCCCATGGCCCAGATGAAGGTATAGCTTCCGGTGCCCGCCCCGGCGTGGATGGACCAGGAGGGGGAGATCACCGCGTCGTAATTGCCCATGACGATGTGCCGGGTCTCCTGGGGCTCGCCCATGAAGTGGAACACCACGTTCCCCTCCGGGATATCGAAGTAGGTGTAGATCTCCATCCGCCGCTCGTGGGTGTGGGCGGGCATGGTGTTCCACACGCTGCCCGGCTCCAGCACCGTCATGCCCATGGAAAGCTGGCAGGTTTTCAGCACGTCCGGGTGGATGAACTGGTTGATCACCCGCTTGTTGGAGGTCTCCATCGTCCCCAGGGGCTTCTTGGCGGCGTCCGCCAGCTTGATCAGCCGGGTCTCATAGGCGCAGTGGGCCGGGGCGGACACGCCGTAGAACCGGGCGGGATTGGCGGGGTCGCAGCTCTGGAAGGACACGTCCCTGGAGCCTTTGGTGATATAGATGCAGTCCTTGTGGCCCATGGGGTACTCCGTCCCGTCCACGGCGCACACGCCGTCCCCCCCCAGGTTGAAGAAGCCGATCTCCCGGCGTTCCAGGAAGAACTGGGTGCCGAAGCTGTGCCAGACGTCGATGCCCTTGTCCAGGGGCACCGTCTCGTTCACCGGCATGATCCCCACGGTCACCATCCGGTCCACGTGGGAGTACACCGCCCGCACGGTGTCGGGCTGGTACAGGTCCTGGATGAGGAACTCGTCCCGAAGCTCCTGGGTGGTGTAGCGTTTTACGTCCTTCTGATTCGCGCTGTAGCGGATATCCATGTTGTTTTCCTCCTCATAAAATCATCAAATCCAGTAGGCGCAGGTGCCGTACAGCAGGCGGAACAACGCCTCCATGTAGTAGTAATCCCCCCAGATCATGCACTCGTCCACCCCGATGCCGTCGGGCTTGGAGTACACCCCGTGGAGCAGCAGGCCGTCGGCCCGGGGCGTGTCCCTGGTGGTGTAATCCCGGGCCAGGGACGCCATGATCCGGTGGAGGGCCGCCTCGTACTCCCCCCGCCTGGGGTGGGTCAGGGGCAGGTGCCGCAGCAGCTCCAGGATGCCGCAGCACAAAATCGCGGCGGAGGAGCTGTCCCGGGGCTCGTCCCCCTGGGTGAAGCACAGATCCCAATAGCACACCCCGTCCTCCGGCAGGCGGGCCAGGAAGTAGTCCAGCAGGCGGCAGGAGGTGTCCAGGAAGCTCCTGTCCCTGGTGTGGTGGAAGCTGAGGGCGAAGCCGTACACGCCCCAGGCCTGCCCCCTGGCCCAGCAGGAGCTGTCGCTGTACCCCTGGGCGGTGCGGCCGAACCGGGGCTCCCCGGTGTCCACGTCCATGTAGAAGGTGTGGAAGGTGGTGTCGTCCTGGCGCACCAGGTATTTCTGGGCCTGCCTGGCGTGGCTGTAGGCGGCGGCGCGGTATTCCCCCCGCCCGGTCAGCCGGGACGCCTGGTACAGCAGGGGCAGGTTCAGCAGGCAGTCGATGATCATCCGGCCCCGGTTGGCGGGGTCGTTCAGATCCCCCCAGGCCTGGATGATCCCGGCCTTGGGGATGTACCGGGCCAGCAGGTAGTCCGCCGCCTTCAGGAAGCAGTCCCTGGCCCGCCCGTCCTCCCGGAGCAGGACCGCAGGGCCGCAGGACAGGCTGTAGAGGAAGCCCAGGTCGTGGGTGTCCACATTCCCCGGCTCCTCCACCCGCCGGCAGAAGGACGCCAGGTGGGGCTCCAGGGCGTCCAGGTACTTCTTGTCCCCCGTGTGCTCCCACAGCAGCCACAGCATACCGGAGTAAAAGGAGGTGGTCCAGTCAAAGTTCTCCTCCTGGGCGGGGTAGGCCAGCCCCTCGCTGCTGGGGGCGGGGAAGCTGTTCCGGAACCGGGGCAGAAGGGCGTCCACCTTCTCCCGGCAGAAGTCCAGCTGGGCCAGCACCAGATCCCGGTCCACGGGGGCGGCGCGCTGCTCCATCATCATCGCTCATCCTTTCCCGCCGCGGGGCGGCGCAGTCGTCCCTTATAGTATACCTGCTTCTCCCCCCGGTGGGAAGTCTTTTCGTGCCCGAATTTTTATCATTCTTGCGCCGCCCGGACGGAAAAGGACGGCCCCTCTGGGCCGTCCCCCGTCACATCCTGTCCGCCCCGCCGGACGCGCCCTGGAGCAGGGCGGCCACGAAGTCGTACAGCTTTACTTTGAAGGTTCCGTTTTCGTTCAGCGCGGCGAAGATCCGGTTCACCTGGTCCCGCCTCGGCTCGTCCTCCCGCACGGGCAGGCGCACCGGCATCAGGAAGTAGAGCGTCCTGCCCCCCACCAGCCTGGCCCACACGTTGGCAATCAGCTCGTTCCGGTCGGCGGAGTTTTCCCCATACTCCACCAGCACGTCCACCATCATCCCGCTGTCGATCTGCAGGGCGGTGGCGGGCAGCTTGAAGGCAAAGCTGTTCAGCATGGAGATCTCCGTCTCCACCATGTTGGGGAACCGGGGCTCCTGCTGCTGCTTGTCCCGGATCAGCTCCGCCACCTGGGAGACAAATTCGCCCTGTTCAACCGCATTCGCGGATCTGACCATATGCCCGCCGCAATCGGGGCACTGGTCCTGCGCGTTGGCCCTGCTGAACAGGTAGCCGCAGTTTTCACAGACGTACACCATTTCGATCACCAAGTTCATTATAGCAAGTTCTCCCCCTGGTTTCAAGGGGCATAAGTTCAGAAAGTAGTGTTGTTTTTTTGTGTAGTTTGGCTAAATGAAGTAGAATTACAGCGGCGTCAAATCAGCGATTCTCCTATATTTGGAAAATCATGTACAAAAGGCCCGCTCCCGGCAAACCGGGAACGGACCTCCCATGATTCCAAGCCGCGGCCTTACCAGTGCCCGGTGTCGTCGCTCCGCCGCCGGGGGATCACGTTCCCCACCTGGACGTTATACAGCGTCCGGGTCAGCTCCGTCAGCTCCGACTCCTTCAGCTGGGCGAACAGGAAGCCATAGCGGAATTTCCCCGGCTGGTACTCCACCACCCGGATGATCTCCCCCATGAACTCCATGGGCACGTAGTCCCGCAGCTTCACCCACAGCCGAAGCACCTCGTCCTCCGCGTGGAGGAACTCCGACTCAATGCAGGCCCCGCCGCTGCTGATGTCCACCAGGAGGCACTCCTCCGGATTGCTCCGGGTCTCGTCGGTGGGGTAGTACAGCACCGCCGGGCCGTTTACATGGAGGCGGAAGTTCTGCCGGTGCTCCGAGATGGGCCGCACCTTCAGATCCTTCACCCGGCACACCAGCCGGGTGGACTCCTGGACGGTGCCCTTCAGGATGAACTGGTTCATCTGCTCGTCAAAGCCCCGGATCATCACCGAGGTGCCCATGTCCCGGGTCTTGAAGGACAGCCCCCCCGGCAGACGCTCCAGGGTCAGGGAGGTGTCCCCCGCCGCGTACCCGGTGAGGCGGCCCACCAGCAGCTCCTGGCCCTCCGGCGTCTCCACCGTCAGGCTCATGCCGCTGTGCAGCTCCGGCAGGGAGCCGGAGCCCTCCTCCAGCTCGCCGTCGTCCTCGTAGTCGTAATCCCGCCCCAGCAGGTGTGAGAAAAAGCCCATGCCGGCCACCCCTTCAAAATCCCCAGGCCGGGGATTCAAGATTAAAAGTCCTCCCCAATTATAAACAATCAGGGGCGTGTATGTCAATACTCAGAACCGTATCAGCCGCCCCGGCGTCCTATTCCGCCTCCGCCCGCCGCTCCCCGGCGGGGGCCGCCAGATACTGGTTCTGGTAGTGGGCCAGCCAGCGGCGGAACTCGGGCTGATCCCCCTGCCGCACCCCCCGGGTGTAGTCGTGGAACTGCAAATCGCCGTACCGCAGCTCCAGCACCGCCAGGGCCACGTTGGAGCAGTGGGCGGCCACCCGCTCGAAGTTGGTGATGAGGTCGTTGAACACGAAGCCCACCTCCAGGGTGCACAGGCCGCCCTGGAGCCGCCGGATGTGCCGCAGCTTCATCCGCTCCAGCATGGTGCTGATGACCTCCTCCAGCGGCTCCACCTGGCCCGCCACCCCCATGTCCTCCTGGGCCAGGGCCCGCTGGGCCAGCGAGACGATCTCCCGCACGGCGTTCACCGCCTGGTTCAGGTCCGCCACCCCTCCGGCGGAGAAGTTCAGCCTCTTGTCGTTGATCTCCCGGGCCAGCTCGGCGATGTTTACCGCGTGGTCGGAGATGCGCTCCAGGTCCGTCAGGCAGTGGAGGTAGTGGGAGCTGATGATGGTCTGCTGCTCGTCCAGCCCCCGGCTGTTCAGATGGAACAGGTAGGTGCCGATCCGGTCCTCGTACTTGTCCACCACATTCTCCCGGCCCATGATCTTCTCATACTTCTCCGGGTTGAACGCGCTGAACAGGTCCACCGAGCGGTTCAGGTTCTTGAAGGCCGCCGCGGCCATCCGCTCCACCGTCCGGCCGCTCTGCTCCAGGGCCAGGGGCGGGTAGTTCAAAAACCGTTCGTCCAGCAGGTTTTCCTGGAACTCCTCGTCCTCCTCGGAGCCTTTGTCCCGCACCGTCAGCACCGCCAGCCGCACCAGCAGTCCGGTCAAGGGGAGCTGCACCACGGTGGACGCCACCTTGAACAGGGTATTGAACACGGCGATCCCGAAGGGCCCTGCGGGCAGGGCCATGAAGTCCATGGGCACAACCATATGGAGCAGGTAGAAGGGGATCATGAACAGGGCGGAGCCTACAATATTAAAATATAAGTAGATCACGGCGGTGCGCTTGCCGTTGGGGTTGGCCCCGATGGCGGACAGCAGCACGGGCACGCAGGCGCCGATGCACATACCCAGCACCATGGGCACCGCCACCTCGTAGCTGATGGCCCCCGTGACGGACAGGGCCTGGAGTATGCCGATGGAGGCGGAGGACGACTGGATCACGGCGGTGACGATGAGGCCGATGACCAGGGACACCACCGGGTTGGAGGCGGCGGAGATAAACTGCAAAAAGGCCTCGTTGGTGCGCAGGGGGTCCATGGCGGAGCTCATGGCCTGCATCCCGCTCATAAGCACGGAGAAAGCCAGCAATATGAGCCCCACGTTTTTCTGCCCCTGCTTCCGGCAGAAAAAGTACAAAATGATGCCGACAAAGGCGATGAAGGCGAACACCGTGGCGGAGGAGAAGCCGCCCTCCCCCTCCACGCCGGCCAGGGTGAGCACCCAGCCGGTGGCGGTGGTGCCGATGTTGGCCCCCATGACGATGCCCACGGCGTTGGAGAGCTGCATGATTCCCGCGTTGACGAAGCCCACCACCATGACGGTGGTGGCGGAGGACGACTGGATCACCGCCGTCACCAGCGCGCCCAGCAGCACCCCCTTGATGGGGTTGGAGGTCAGCCTGCCCAAAATGGTTTCCAGGCGGCTGCCCGCCACCCGTTTCAGCCCGTCCCCCAGCAGGCTCATGCCGAACAGGAAGAAGGCCAGCCCGCCCAGCAGCGAGATCACGTCCGCAATGCCCATACTCACGTTCCATCCCTTCCGGGCGGCGTCCGCCCGCTTATGGTGGGTAGCTTCCGGCAGTTAATGGGCGCGGGAAGCGTGCCCTGAACCGGGCCGCCGCGCCCCGCGCGAGGATTGCCAATATTATAACATATTCCCTCCCCGTTTCCCATGGTTTTTACAAATTCTATAAACTGTCGGGTTTGGTGGCGGAAAACCGGGCGGAATTTGGTGGAAACAGAAAAACCGGGGCGCATCCTGTCCCTTTACCCGGTGTTTTCCGGCTTTGGAGAGCTTAAAGGCCGCCGCTTAAAATCTCGGAAAAACGGTGGACAATTTCGCCGGATTGTGCTACACTATGTCATGCGATCGCCGCCCTGCGGAACAGCCCTGGGGCGGCCTTGATTTGAGAAAAGAGGTGCGTTTTTATGAAACGGTTGGCTTCCCTCCTGCTGGCCCTGATGTTGGCCTTGTCCCTCGCCGCCTGCGGCGAGGGCGGGTTGAACCTCAACCCGGGCGGCGGAAAGTCCGACAAAAAAGACGGCTACATCGGCGATACCCTGTCCACCTTCTGGTTCGACTTCACGGTGGACGACGCCTATAGCTGCGCCCAGTACGGCGATTATACCGCCGATACCGGAAACAAGCTGGTGGTGGCTACCATCACCCTGAAGAACACCTACAGCGAGTCCGTGCCCATGTGGGGGGACGATTTCGCCATCCTCTGGGATGCGGACGACGGCGTCGCCCCGGCCCTCCCCGCCGGGATCAGCGAGGAGCAGTTCCCCGACGAGTATAGCCTGGGCATCAACCAGACCAAAACCGGAACCGCGGTGTACGAGGTGCCGGAGGATGTCAAGGACTTCGCCATCGGCTTCCAGGAGATCAGTGAGGACACGGACAACCCGGAGAACCTGGACGGCATCGAGGGGGAGACTTACTTCGTCTCCTTCACCCCCGAGGAAAAGTAATCCGTCCGTAAAACGGAACAACCATCCGCGAAAAAGGGCCGCCCGGCCCTTTTTCGCGCCCATTGGCAAGGAGGCGTTTCCCATGCTGTTCGACACCCATGCCCACTACGATTCCCGGCAGTTTGACGCCGACCGGGACCAGGTGCTGTCCGCCCTCCCCGGCCAGGGAGTGGGGCTGGTGGTAAACCCCGGCTGCGACCTGGACAGCTCCCGGCAGGCCATCGGGATCGCGGAGCGGTACCCCTTCGTCTACGCCGCGGTGGGCGTCCACCCGGAGGACTGCGCCGGCTGGCAGGACACGGATGTGGATGAGCTGCGCTCCCTGGCCGCCCACCCCAAGGTGGTGGCCATCGGGGAGATCGGGCTGGACTACTACTGGAAGGAGAACCCGCCCCGGGAGTTTCAGCAGAGGGTGTTCCGCGCCCAGCTGGCCCTGGCCTGGGAGCTGGATCTTCCGGTGATCGTCCACGACCGGGAGGCCCACGGGGACTGCCTGTCCATCATCCGGGAGTTTCCCCAGGTGCGGGGGGTGTTCCACTGCTTCTCCGGCAGCGCGGAGATGGCGAAGGAGCTGGTGGGGCTGGGCTGGATGATCTCCTTTACCGGGGCCCTGACCTACAAGAACGCCCGGAAGGCGGTGGAGGCCGCCCAGGCCGTCCCCCTGGACCGGATCATGATCGAGACGGACAGCCCTTACATGGCCCCCGTCCCCTGCCGGGGGGAGCGGTGCCACTCCGGGCTGGCGCGGCACACCTGCCAGCGGCTGGCGGAGCTTCGGGGGATCTCCCTGGAGGAGTGCGCCCGAATCACCTTTGAAAACGGAACGGAATTTTACCAATTACAGGAATTAAATGCCGGATTCTGACAGTTGCTGGCGAAAAGGGGCGGTTCTATGGGAAATAAGTCATAGATTGTGAAAATTTGTTCCACAATTTTTATTTTTTCAGAATTTGATGAAAATTCTCTTGACAAAGATTTGACAGGATGTTATACTGATAATGGTTTTGATGTATGAACTTGACTTGTGTCCGCTCCTTCGTACATACGAAAGGGGCGGACTTTCTTCATCCATCTTCAAAGCGATATTTTACAAATAAGGAGGAAACAGGAAATGAGCGGTACTGTCAAGTGGTTCAACGCAGAAAAGGGCTACGGCTTCATCACTCCCGACGACGGCAGCGAGGACGTGTTCGTGCACTTCTCCGCTATCGTGGCCGAGGGCTACAAGAAGCTGCTGGAGGGCCAGAAGGTCACCTTCGAGACCGAGCCCGATCCCCGGGGCGCGAAGGGCGTCCGCGCCACCAACGTGGTGGCCATCGTGGAGGACTGAGCATCTGAAACGGAAGAAGCCTGCCGCACTGCGGCAGGCTTTTTTTGCGTCCTTGCGGCGGGTCTGCCTGCCGGAGCCGGAGATCCGGCTTCCGTCCGTGCTCTATGCGTTTTCATTGACAAAACTTTTATGACAGCCTATAATTATCCTATACCAAATCGAAGGGGTGACAGATATGTATTCCATTTCTGACGCGGTCACAACCTACAAGCCCGGAGAGGGCTACACCGCCACCATACCAGGCTGTCCCGTCACCATCCGGTGGGGCGAGGAGTTTTTGGCGCAGCTGAGGACAGCGCAGCAGACCAGCACCACCGGCGAAAAGAACGAGACGCGCCCCGACGCCCCGCCCCGCAAGACGCTGACCAAGGAGGAGATCGCCGCGCTGGCCGCCCAGTACAACCCCGGAAAGATGACCCAGGCGGAATATGACGCCTTCCTGGAGGATCTGGTGGCGCAGGGGGTTTTGAGCAAGGAGGAGCTTGGGCGGCTGGGGTATCAGGGGTATGCCGTGGTCGGTTCAGCCGTTTTTGACAGCAATGGCTTTGGTTCCGGGTCCGTCTCCTACGCCCCTGACAAAAACCTCCCCGGACAAAACCCCTTCAACCTGTACCACAGCCTGCTGGACGCCAACGGGGACGTGCTGGCCTGGGCGAGGGTGCAGTCCATTCTGAACCACAGCTCCAGCTCCCCGGCACATCTGGGCTTCCTGAAGGGCACCCAGGACGCCTTTCAGGTCATGCTGGAGGTTCTGGAGGCCATGCAGATCCAGCGGGATCAATAACCCCGTCATACAAAAGGGCCGCGTGACGCAATCCGTCACGCGGCCCTTTCATTTTTTCTTCGGCAGCTTGTGCTTCGTCCCGTCCGGCTCCACGATATAGGTGTTCTCCAGGTGCCCCACCAGGCTGGCCTTCACGCTGTCGATATACTCCCGCCGCAGGGCGTCCCGCTCCGCCAGCTCCGCCGGGGTCAGGGCCTCCCCCGCCTTCACCCGGCGGGCAAACTCGTTGATCCGGTCGATTTTCTTCTGGTCCATTACAGATACCTCTCGATCTCAATGATAATCCGGCCCTTCCGGGACTGGCCCCCCACCGTTTTCAGCACGCACTTGCCCAGCCCCCGGCAGGTGATCACGTCCCCCTGGGCCACCGCCCGGTCGGGCTTCAGGCATTCCCGGTGGTTCAGGGACACCCTTCCGCCCGTGACGGCGTCCGCCGCCTTCCCCCGGGCCAGGGAGAAGCCGGAGGAGAGCACCGCGTCCAGCCGCAGGGTGGACACGGTGTCGTGGATGAGCTTCACCTCCGCGGGGGCGGGGGCCAGCTCCCCCAGGGGGATCTCCCGCAGCTTCAGCCTGTACCGCCCCGCCTGATCGAACTGGGAGAGGATGATGGGGGCGGCGTCCCGCAGGCAGACCAGCTGGGCGGCCTTCTCCCCCACCAGAATGTCCCCCACCCGCTCCCGGGCCACGCCCAGGCCCATGAGGCTGCCCAGGATGTCCCGGTGGGTGAGGGCGCTGTCCGGGCCGTGGAAGTCCGCACGGAGGAAGGCCAGCTCCCCCTGCTCCCCCTCCGCCCAGTCGGGGAGGAAGCGGAGGATTTTCCGCTCCGCGGCCTCGTAGCCGCCGTCGAAGGCGTACCCGGACCGGACCCCGGCGGTGCGGAGGACCGCCTCGGCCATGGCCTGCTCCCGGGGGGAGAGAAATTCGGTGGACACGGGGATGTTGCGCCGCTGGGACTGCTGGTATTTGTCCAATATCCTTGCCAAAAGCAGGCGGTCCTCCCCGTCCTGGGCCACCTTGGCGATCAGTTCCGCCTTATCCATGGAGGTTCTGGGTCCTGTAGAGCTGGGCGTAGTCCCCGTCCTTGGCCAAGAGGTCCTCGTGGGTGCCCTCCTCGGTGATGACGCCGTCCCGGACCACCAGGATGCGGCTGGCGTTGCGCACGGTGGAGAGGCGGTGGGCGATGATGAGGGTGGTGCGGCCCCGGGCCAGCTCGTCGAAGGCCCGCTGGCAGCCCAGGACCCGGCGGTAGCTGATCTGGGTGCACGACCAGTTGCCGCCCAGAAGGCCGATGTTTTTATGCCCCCGGTCCGCCAGGTAGCGAACCACCCGGTAGGCCGCCTCCTCATCGTCGGTGGTGAGGGAGGACAGGTTGGGGAAGTCCAGCTCCCGGGCGGAGTTGGTCAGCAGGACGCAGGGCACGGAGATGCCCCCGAACTCCGCCTGGAAGAACTCCAGATCGCCGCCCAGGAACAGGATGCCCAGGGGTTTGCGCTCCCGGCAGAGCTGGAGGGCGTAGGCCACCTCGTTGGCGTCCTCGTCCAGGTAGTACACCGCCGCGTCCCGGCCCGCGTCCTGCAAAAGCTGCTGGCACCGCTCCACCAGGTCGGCGAACAGCATATTCATGGTGCCCTTGACGATCACCGCCACCGACGCGCTGGTCTGCTGCTTGAGGTGCTTGGCGTTGGTGTTGGGCTGGAAGCCCTGCTCCTCCACCACCGCCAGCACCTTCCGCCGGGTGTCCTCGGACACGTCGGGGTGGTGGTTCAGCACCCGGGACACGGTGGCCACACCCACGCCCGACAGCTTCGCGATATCTTTGATGGTCATCGGTATCCCTCCTTTTCGGGTACTGGCCTTCCCCCTGGAAGGGGGAAGCCGTGACGGATAAGGGTGCGGCAAGGGGGTGCGCATGGTGATCCCATGCCTTGGACGGGGTATCTCTACCCACCGCCCCTCATCCGCCCCTGTGGGGGGAAGGCTTGCGGGAATTAACCCTTCACCGCGCCCGCGGCCACGCCCTTGATGATGTGCTTCTGGCAGGTGAGGTAGAACACGATCACCGGGATGATGGACAGCAGGATCAGGGCCATGGTGGCCCCCAGGTCCACGGTGCCGTAGCTTCCCTTCAGGTACTGGATGTGGATGGTGATGGTGCGGTATTTGGTGATATTCAGCACCAGGGAGGGGAGCAGGTAGTCGTTCCACACCCACATGATCTCCAGGATGCCCACGGAGATCATGGTGGGCTTCAGCATGGGAAGCACCACGGAGAAATAGGTGCGCAGCGGCCCGCAGCCGTCGATGGCGGCGGCTTCCTCGATCTCCAGGGGGATGGACTTGACGAAGCCCACGAACATGAAGATGGCGAGGCCCGCGCCGAAGCCCAGGTAGACGATGGGGATGGTCCAGGGGGTGTTGAGCTTCAGCCTGTCGGCGGTCTTGGACAGGGTGTACATCACCATCTGGAAGGGCACTACCATGGAGAAGACGCACAGGAAGTAGAGCACCTTGCAGAAGAAGGAGTTCACCCGGGCGATGTACCATGCCGCCATGGAGGTGCACAGCAGGATCAGGGCGGTGGACAGCACGGTGATGATCACGCTGTACTTCACGCTGTCGGCGAAGGGGTAGTTGCCGAAGGTCATGCCCTTGATGAAGTTGTCGAACCCGGCCCACATCTCGCCGGTGGGCAGGGCGAATGTGTCGGTCTTGACAAAGGTGTTCAGCTTGAAGGAGTTGATGGCCACCGCCAGCACGGGCAGCACGTAGATGACGCAGATCACGGCCAGGGTCACGGACAGGATGGCCTTCCGGCGGCGTTCGGGGGACATGGCTTTTTTGTTCATCACTGCTGTACCTCCCTTTTACGGGTATAGCCCAGCTGGGCCAGGCCCAGCCCAGCCACCAGCACGAAGAAGATAACCGCCTTGGCCTGGGCGGTGCCCTGGGACGTGGCACTGGGGGTATTGAAGGTGTTGAAGATGTTCAGGGCCAGCATCTCCGTCTGCTTGACGGTGGTGCCGTCGGGCATGATGGTGAAGGGCTGCCCGGCGGTGAGGGCCAGGTTCTGGTCAAACAGCTTGAAGCCGTTGGTGAGGGACAGGAACATACAGATGGTGATGGAGGGCATCACGTTGGGGATGGTGACTTTGAACAGGGTCTGCCAGCGGGTGGCCCCGTCGATGCGGGCGGCCTCCAGCATCTCGCCGGGGACGTTCTGGAGCCCGGCGATATAGATGATCATCATATAGCCGATCTGCTGCCAGCACATGAGGATGATCAGCCCCCAGAAGCCGAATTTGCTGTTCATCAGAATGGAGGTGGACCAGCGGCTGAGGATGCCGTCGAAGATCATGGACCAGATATAGCCCAGCACAATGCCGCCGATGAGGTTGGGCATAAAGAACACGGTGCGGAACAGGTTGCTGCCCTTGATGCCCTGGGTGAGGACGTAGGCCACGGTGAAGGCCAGCACGTTGATGAGCACCAGCGACACCACGGCGAACAGGGCGGTGTACCAGAAGGCGTGGGCAAAGGCGGCGTCCTTGAACGCCCGG
>OFGM01001456.1_pt1 | contig 13951 bp, 13 predicted proteins | sample 1521741 | NCBI WGS metagenome assembly OFGM01 (sample SAMEA3504079, study PRJEB24116) | mouse gut metagenome | biome: mouse gut; feature: mouse-associated habitat; material: faeces | place: Denmark | collected 2011
TCATAACCATATTCAAAAGTAGTTGTATCAATAAACGTTTCATATGAAAATCCATATTTAGAAAAAAACTGAGTAAATTCTATTTCAAAATTATCTACCGCATCTATAAAAGAATCTATCTCCTTCATTTTCAGCCAAAATTCTGAAAAATAACTACTTTTTAGCATCTCTGATCTTATTACTAAAAAATAAGATTGAAGATGTCTTGAAATGATTCGCTTTACATTTCCTTTATTATCTCCATGTATTGAAAGTCCCCAAAAATCACATGGAGAATTTTCCATCTTTTTAAATATATTAGAAAGAGGACAAAAAGGACCATAAAACGTATCATTAATCAAAAGTAGTTCGTCCCACTTTTTACAGTTATTAAGACCTATAACATTACATAAAACATCTCTATAAGCTCCTCCGTCAAATCCATAATTTTCTCTTTCTATTATATTATTTGTATATGTTAAAAATAATTCTTTACTTGCTTTCACTAAAATACAATTACTGACAATAAATAAATCATCAACATTATTTTTAATTTGTGTTAGTAGATATTCAACATATTTTCCAGCTATTCCCTGTTTGTCATAAAAAACAAAAATTCCTAATCTTCTCATATTTTATTGACCCTTCTTATTCCATTTTTTTAATATCTACATAACAAATATAATTATGAAAATCTTTTTCCTCCAATAAATTTATAATCTCTTCTTTCAATGCGAATCCAACAGAAATAATAATTCCTATAGCTTCCAAATCATCTATCATAGAGAAAGAAACTATCGGAATTCCATCTATATTTTTCTTTGTGCCAATCTTTGATTCAATCACAGCTTCTGGCCTAATTCTTAAATTTCTCAACATAGACAAGCATTGATTGCCTATTATCCCTGCTCCATATAAATATATTTTTTTATGTTTATTGCAGAATTTTTGTATATAATCATTTTGTTTTCTGAATCTTTCTACCTTCTCAAATGTATTAACATCAAAACTTTTATTTAAAATATCAAACATCTTCGCAATGTATTCTTGCTGTTGCAATAATTGTTTTGCTGCATACGTTGGGCATACAATAGTTCCTGTATCATATCCTGCGTCCTGCGCGACATATGCCAAAACCCTTTCAATAGCATGACTTATTGTTCCATCATTAGGTAACGGTTCGTCCTGAAAATCTTCATATTTCCAATCTCGTTCAAAAAGTTTTCTCAAAGCATTTGTTCTGCACCAAAAAACAGTACCTATAGTAATAGGTGGAATTTGTGGGTCTATACCACAATTCAGATTCCATTCAGAGCAAATATTCTTTGTGTTTTTATAGTTATTTCTCCATAATTCTCTGCCCCATATATACCAATCAAAACTTGATGGTTCTGGTGGAACAAGGAGCCCAATATTCTCATTTTTTTGAAAAAGTGTAATTACATTTCGAATATAATCCTTGCTTCTAATCAAATTATGCCACATATTTTCAGCCCATAATTTTACACGTAGAATATCAGAATCATATCCTGCCTTTTTATCATGCAAAAAACATACATAATCATATTGAAGAAAAATTTTTTTGCTTGATACTAATAATGCACTAATATCTCTCCCACGATTTTTTTTCTCTATCAAATGAATTTTCTTATCTGATACCATATTCAGTATATCCAAATTAGATGATATAACATAAATGTCTGCTATTGCAGATATTGCATAAAGCTGATTTAAATACCACTTTGCATATTCTGTATAATACAAATTCACAATTACTGCTATTGAATTTTCCTTACATAAAGTATCATTACTTTCTATACAGTTATCAGGAAGAACAAAATATAAATTTTTATCCTTACGAATATTATATACATTTTTCATATTTATTTTTTCTCGCTCTCTAAACCGTAATTCTTCAAATCTGCTGTTGATTCATAAATCTCTTTTATATTTTGATTTTGCAATAATTTCTTCACTGTTTCATTTACTTTATCCTTAATTATCCACCAAACCAAATAACCATAACTTTGCCTTCGGTAATTATTTTTAACATTTACATCATTATGAAAACTCATTTCTGAAGACTGATTCACTTTATGATAAATAAAAGTATCATGAACATATATTTGACGCAGACTATATTTTTTACACATGAAATATAAAATTGGCTCTTCCGCATAAAGAAACGTTTTTTTATAAAACCCACTATAATGTTTAAAAAAGTCTGGAGTAAATAATATTGCACATCCCTGAATTATTTTTTTCTCATTTCTTTTTTTAGGTGCTGGAACCATAAACAGCCATATCACTTTTCCACATTGTATTAAATACAGTTCCAATATAATTTTTAACATTTCAATAAATGACAGATCGTATAAAAATTCTTTTTGCGTAGCATCTCCTTTTAAATGAATTGCGGAACCTATCATACCAACACCATGTTCATAATGATTCAATAATTTCTCAAAAAAATCTTTTTGTTCAAATATCGTATCATTATTTACAACAAGTACAAAATCTGTATGAAATCTCTCACGTGCAATGGCAATTCCAATATTGTTTCCCTTTGCAAATCCATAGTTCTGCCCTGTTCTGATGACTACTATTCTGTTGTTATTTTTATATTTTTTGCTTAGTATTTTATATGATTCATTATTTGAGTGGTTATCAACAATTACAATTCCTTCTAATTCATAATTCATTTCAAATATACTTTCTACGCACTCAATTGTGTCCAAATAATTCAGATAATTTAAAATCACTACGCTTACTTTATTCATAAGACCTCCACAATGCAGGTAGTTATCATTGTAATTTAGTTAAAATATCATCAATGGAGAGAATCTCCGTTTCTGTATGTTTTTTTAAAGTCTCTGATATTTCCAAGAAATCATAGCTAGGCGTAACTACTATTGTCTGAACTTCTGGTAAATAATCTTCTGGTATGAAAAAATCATACTTCTCATTTTTTTGATTTTGATTTTTATCAATCAAATATGCTACTTTAGTATCGGATTGTTCTAATTCCTGTAGCAAACATTTACCTAATTTACCCATTCCATAAATTGCTACTGTTTCAATTCCCCGCTCTGTAAAATAATCTTTTATACGCTTACCACTTTGAATAACGCCAATCCATTTGCACGCTAATCTAAAACTCTGTGCATTTCTTTTTGCCTGATTGTCCTTACTCATTAGTTCTGGCTCACATTTTTTTATCATCCAATAAATACCTGATATAGCACCACCTATAGCAGAGGCAATACATAGCATAGTCTTTTTCATAGACAATTCCTCCAAACTGAGATTTTCATAAATTAAAATAATATCAAACCATATTCCTTTCGTAGTCATAAATATTTATAATTTTGTCGTAAGAACACAATCCTTGCTCTTTGATTTGTTCTAAGATTTCTTTATAATAGCTGCTTGCAATAATGATAAGAGCATCCTCTTCACTTCGAATTGCTTCTGGACTCTTTATCAGTTTTCCCATAAATTTACTCCCTTGCTTGTGAGTATTATTATCTACAAAAAATGTGTCTGAATGGATCGGAATATGATATTGTTCAATAAATCTTGAAGCTGCTATTCCAGTCCCCCATATAATTGTTTTTTTATGAGCCATCTCACTAAATACTTCTAATGAAAAAGGTATGCGGATATTTGAAATTTGTGTTTGATGTATTTGCAGCCATTCCATTACGATATTGAAATACGTTTTATACAATTCTGACATCATAGGAATTGTTCCTGAAACAAGATCCTGAAAATAACTTTTTACTGCTTCTTGATACTCAGATTTAATGATAATTTCAAAATCACTTTCATATTTTTCACCAAAAAATTTAAAAAATCCGATGTGTGCAAATGCAACTGTTATATGTCTCTCATATTCTGTTAGTCTGGATGCCAATCCTTTTCCATGTCGTCTTGAATAACCAACACTTTCATTTAAAAAATAGGCTTTTCCTCTCTTCAAATGAATCAAATTTCTTGCTGAATCAGCTCGAAACATTTCCTCAAACTGTGTTCCAATCAGATCGGAATATTCTTTAGGTATTCCGTCTGAAAAATATACATTTCTATAAGTACTTGCAAAAGTATTAGATAGCACACTTTTTCTCTTTAAATAATCTTCATAAGTGCTTGTATATTCATGTATTGTTGGACGGTTGTAATATGGCTCAGTCGTTCCATCATTATAAAGTTTATATGCATTTGTTCCATATATTGTATACTGCGGATTTTTATCCAGAAAACTTACCGCTTTTTGAAGACGCATATCATCTGTCCAGTAATCATCAGGATCTAATACACAGAAATATTCACTATCCATTTTCTTCAACGCTTTTAAAACATTTTGAAATAATCTGCAATTTTTATCTGAATATAGTGCTAATATTTTATTTGAATATTTGAGTTCATATTCTCTTATGATATTTTGAGAATCATCTTGAGAACAATCATCTGTTATAATAATCTGATAATCAAATGTAACCTTTTGCATCAAAATAGAATCTAATGCCTGCCTTATATATTGTCCATTATTATAAGATGGCACAATAACCGTCATCTTATATTGAAAGTGATTCATTGCATAACCTCCTTCGATTTAAGTATATGCTCTGTAACTTTTCTAATTTGTGCTGTATTTAGATATGGATGCATTGGCAGGGACAAACAGCGTTCACATACCTTTTCTGTAACCTTGTATTCTAATCCCCTGTACTGGTATTTCCTAAAAGCCTCCTGCATGTGCATTGGTTTTCGATAATAAACTGCTGTTGGAATATTCTGTTGCTTTAACAGCTTTATTACCTGCTCTCGTTCTTTATTGTTTTGAAAACAGACTGTGTATTGTGCCCAACCTGAAACAAATCCTTCTTTCACAACAGGTACTTTTACTACATCTTGCAATCCTTTCGTATATTCCTCTGCAACTTGATTGCATTTTTCAATTTCCTCATCAAAAAACTTTATTTTCTCTAATAAAACCGCTGCTTGTATGGTATCCAATCGTGAATTCATTCCAATTCGTACATTGTCATACTTGTCCATTCCTTTTCCATGGACTCTATATGAACGAATTAAATCCGCCCACGCATCATTCTCTGTAAATACCGCGCCTCCATCTCCATAACAACCTAATGGCTTTGCCGGAAAAAATGAGGTAGTTGATATATCTCCAAAACTACATGCTTTTTTTGTTCCGATTCTCCCGCCGAATCCTTGTGCTCCATCTTCCAATATCAAAAGACCATATCTTGCTGCAATTTTTCTTATCTGTTCAAAGTCAGCAGGTTGTCCAAACAAATCAACTGCTACAATAACTCTTGGATTTAAATTTGTTTTTTCTAACACATATTGGATTGCCTGTTCAAGGCTTTGCGAGCTGATATTATAAGTATCCTCATCTATATCTACAAATACTGGTGTCGCCCCTACCAATGGAACAACTTCTCCACTCGAAAAAAAGGTGAAGTCCGGCACAAAAACTGCATCTCCTGATCCAATATCCCAGGTCATTAATGCAAGCTGCAGGGCATCTGTTCCGTTTGCACAGGTGACACAATGTTTTACTCCCACATATTCTGCAAGTACTTCCTCTAATGCTGCTACTTGCTTTCCCTGTATAAAATTGACCTTTGTAAGTACATTTTGTATTGCATTATCTATTTCTGTTTTATGAAGTTGATACTGTTGTTTTAAGTCCCGAAATTCCATAAAGAACTCCTTTTTCCTATTTTTTTAACGGACAGCAAAATCTCATTTTTCTTCCGCTATACGCGTCTTGTGCTGCAAAGCAGTTTTTTTCTCAATTTTGTACATCAAAAAATCCCAATGTATCTATGCCTCTGTTTCCTGTTCCTACAATTGCATACTTTACATTGGGATTTTTTTTATTTCATTGTCAGTTACTGTTATTTCCAATACATGCTCATAAATACTTCCGTTTCCTCTGCACTCTTTTGGTATTCCTCCATAATATACTGTCTGGTATCTTCTTGTGGAATCCCCCATTTTTTATTGGAACGGATTACACCTATAATTTCTCCCTCTTCCCGGCCTTCCTCTCGGCCTTCTTCTCTGATTTCCTGAATCGCAAGACACATATCAATCATCTCCTCTGTTTCCGAATATTTTACCTTTGAACCTGTTACAGTATTAATCACATCCGCCGCCTGACGCTCCACCCTTTTAAACCGCTTATCTGTATTGAGCAGTTTTTTAAGTTCTTTTCCATTTGTTGAGTATTTAATGTATTTCATTACTTCCCTGAAACTTGTCTGAAATCCATCCATCTCCTCATCACTCAGGCTGGCTGGCGATATCAGATTTATCTGATAATCTGCAGCATATTTTAACAGCTCTTCACTGCAGTCAGTATACATCTGCTTTAAACACAATGGTCCATCCCACGTATCTGCTCCAAAATAAACTGTCAGTGTAACCACTGGAAGCAGCCTGTCACTTTTCCAAAATCCACTTAAAAACTCATCCTTTGAAGGTTTGGCACTGTCATTTGGGGTTCTTTTGTGCGAACCTGTTGTTTCTGTCACCTGTCTGGCAAGCTGCATAAAATCATACAGTCCATTTTTAACAGGCATTGCATAATTAATCTTTGATTCGTTTTCAACTGCCAGAATACAGTATGCCGCTTTTCCATCTGTCTTTGCTGTTAGTATTTTAGCCACATCCCTGTATCTCTGGTTTGGCACAGAAACATTGTCTTCACCATATGGAACTGCAATCTCTGTGGTATCCAATTCCACAAGGCTGTCAGATGAAATTCTTTGTACACCATGGTAAATAAACTGATTAAAAACATCTGCAAAGATATCAGTACGCCTCATATAATCCTTTGTTATTGTATCTGTTTTACCCATTTATTACCTCATCTTCTTATGTATTTATAAAAATGATATCATATTTTATGGGAAATCTCAAACACTTCTTTCCTAATGTAAAGTATGCAGTTGTCAAGGTTCTTTATGTACTACTCTCAAATTTTGCTTATTTCCAGTATTTGCTTTTCTGCCTCAGTCCGAATAATTTCTGGATTAAATACCTTTCTTATCCTGAAATATGGCATTGGCTTTCCTCCAAACTGCCTCATTGACTTTGATATTTTTTTAATTACAGAACCTTCAAAATCATATTTCAATCCCATTTGCGATGCAAATTTTATTCCTTCCCACGTCAACATATTATAAGTTTGCAAATGTTGGTACTCTGGCATACTTCCACCCAGTAAATGGTATACAGACTGTTCATCCCAAACTAGAAAAAGAATGCTTAAAATATGATTTTGTATATCCTTCGCATACAAGATTTTTCCACATTGATTCTGTAAACAGGCATCATATAAGCGAATCCACAAATCGTAAGAAAAAGGGCATTCCATACCTTGTTTTTCAAAAACCTTTTTATGCAGATTCCAAAATTCATCTGCATCATATCCTTCATACACCTTGGCAACTTTTGTTGCCTTCCTAATATTCTGCCTATAATTAGAGGTCATTCCGTTCCATATAGTTTCAATATTGGAAGTATCCTCTATCACATATGTATACCTTGTTATTGCTGTATATTTATTCCATAAAAAGGGCAGCCAATTGTCAAAACTATAATGAAACTGCTGCTCATACACATCGAGCATTAATGATTCAATAAAAATATTTGCTGCATCTATTACATGCTCCTGAAATTTTGCTATTGTTTCAGGTTTTGCACTATTATCTATTTTAAATATAATGCCATTATTTTGTGTCAATGGTGCTTTTGTGATATATCTGTATTTTCCCCTTTGTTCCTTATAATAAGGCATAGCAGCACAGATATCTCCTTCTTTTTCATATAACCACACATCCCAATTCTCTGGCAAACAAATTGCATCCATCCACCAATTTTGAGAATAAATTGGAACATAACTTTTTTCTTCAAATTCCTTGTACTTCTCTTTATTACTCATGCACCTCACCAAAAATAATTATCCAAAGTCTTAATAACTTTCACCATTATACTGTTTCACCTTTCTTGCAGGATTCCCCATATACACATAACCTCCTTCTACGTTCTTAACCACCACACTTCCCATACCTATCATGCTTTCTTTCCCAATATGTATTTGATTTCTAATAACACTCCCTGGCGCTAAATAGGAATTTTCACCAATCCAAACCCCTCCCATAATTTTATTTCCAGTTGTTACGAATACATTATTTTCAATTTTCACATTATGTGCTATATAACATAGACTATCAATTTTCGTTCCTTCTCCTATATATGTTTCATCCAAATTTCCTCGATCTATACACGTTCCCGATCCAATTTCAACGTTATTCCCAATCCGAACAGAACCTAAATGGGGAACTCTGTAATACTTACTTTCCTGTTTAATAAAACAATGCCCTTCTTCTCCTATCACAGTGTTTGACTTTATTAAACAATTTTCACCAATATAAGTATTTGATGCGATAACAACATTATGATAGATTTTCGTATAATCTCCTATAACTACATCTTTACCTATATAACAATTTTCTCCTATCTGTGCAGTTTCCGATATCATGGCACTTTTATCTATATAAGTATTTTTTCCTATTCTTTCTCCAACTTTGTTATCCTTAACAAATATGTTGGCGATTATATAAAAAACCTCCCTTGGATTTTTACAAATAAAAGCATTTTCATACTCTACATACTTTTTTGTTTCTTCATCTACAACAAGAAATCTAAATTTTTTATCTTTTATATACTCTTTCAAAGTCCTATATTTATGTATTGATTTTATCCATGTCAATGTGTCAGATTGATAATCTATAATCGATGAAATTCCCATTATACAATCTTTTGTATCGCCTTCATATTTGTATTGCACACTATTTAATTCCAATACTTCAATGACCTTTTCCACTGTTATACAATTCTGTATCATATTACCCTCATATAGCAAAATACACCCATAAATTTTTTCTCATCTTGTCAAAAAAACATCCTTGAAATCAACAGTTGCCCCTTCTTTCAATGGCAGATTTACACTGCATCCCTCTGCTGCGGACTTATAAATTGCCAATACAAGCTCTAGCGCACGTTTTCCCTCCATAGCATTCACATAAGGTTGTCTATCTTGCTGAATAGCATTTATTACATCAGCATATAATGGTGTATGCCCATATCCATATACATTAGGTGGGTTTTCATGGAATCTTGCCTTCACTTCGCCTGGGTCATCCAACATATCCGAAAATCTCCATTCCTCTATCACATTGACAGATTGTCCACCTGCCTTGACAGTACCTTTTTCACCAAATATATATAATGTTTCTTCCAAATTCTTAGGATAAATATCTGTAGTCCCCTCAACAATTCCATAACTTCCATTTCTAAACTTTATTAAAGCAATTCCAAAATCTTCAGCTTCTATATAGTTATGGTTAAGTCTGTCCGTCATTCCTACGACTTCTTCAATCTCTCCGCCCATCATCCAGCGAAGAAGGTCAATATTATGAATACACTGATTCATGAGAGCACCGCCATCCTGTTCCCATGTACCTCGCCATGGAGCTCTATCATAATATTCATGATCTCTACACCATCTAATATGAGCTGTTCCATAAAAAAGCCTTCCAAAGCGGTTCATGTCAATTGCTTCTCTTATAATCTGAACTGACTTGTTAAACCTGTTCTGATGGCATGCACAAACCTTTACATGATGTTTTATGGAAGCTGATATAATTGCATCCGCATCTACTATAGATAAGGCAATTGGTTTTTCTATAATGCAGTGACATCCATATTCAATGCAGAACAGAGCAATTTCCGCATGTTTCCCGCTTTCTGTACATATGGCAATAAGTTCGGGCTTTTCTTTTTTTACCATTTCTTTGTAATCTGTATATTGCTTTACATCATTGCTCATCTTAAATTTCAATTTTTTGTCTACCATGCATAATGAATCAATATCACATATTGCCACAATCTCAAGTTGATTATTGTGTGCCGCAGCAATATGATTCGGCGATATCCTACCACAACCTATTAGTGCGTATCTCATACAATTTCTCCTTCCACATTAACTTGTTTTTAAATACTCTATAACAGGTTCTAATACCTTATCCCATGAATAGTTATCAGCTGCATAATTATGACAATCTGAAATATAATCGCTGCTTTGGAGGTTATTATAAAAATCAATCACTGAATCCATACTTATGAACGTATCATTATTTGGTACTTTATAAACAAAATATTTATTTTTAAAACCATAATCATCTGGCACAACAATCGGCAGCCCCCTTACACAATATTCTACCGCCTTAATTCCTGTTCCCTCAGATATTCCACTTTTATACAATCCTAATGCTCCGATCCCTATATCAGAATCATCATATACTTTATCCAATTCCTTACCATATAAAAATCCATGAAACAAAACATATCCTTCCAAATTACATTCTTTTACCAGTTGTTTATAATATGAAATCTGTGCTCCATCTCCCACCAGATTAAAATAGACTTTTCTCTTTCCTCCTAATCGATAATACTCATACATTCCATGTATAATCCGCTCATACCCATGCTCTCTTCTCATTGTCGCAACTGCAATAAGAACTATATCATCCGTTTCTTTATGGACTGCTCTTTTCATCCTATGTTCAGCGATATCAACCCCGTTTATCAAGGGTATGCAAGGTATGCCAAAAATTTTCTTAACATTTGAGTACGTTGTGCAGTAATATATATATTGTTGCATCTGCATTCTGTAATAATTATCTTCTGCTTCTCTTTTCCTCCATTCTTCACCATCGTAAGGATATGTAGGAATTTCTAAAACAGTCTTAATTTGTTTCTCTTTCTGGAATTTCAGAAAATCCAAGAACCATTTATTCGCCAGATTATATCTGATATATATTCGTGTAATATTATATTCCATTATCCATTTGCACAAAATCTGGTTACAGTCTTTCCTTGTAACCGCCAGTTCTTTTTCTATAATGTCCTCACCATTTATTAAATAAAACATCTGACCAGCATAACATGTATAATATACCTGTCCGAATACCTTCTTAAACGCATTAATTTGTGCAATAATCTTTTTCCTAATTCCTACCAGATAATCCCTGTTTAAATCAAAATAGATAACATACAGCATTACAATATTCCTCCAAGAAACTCTCCCAAATATATCAATTTATCTTTAGGTACAAACTCAGACACCTCCGTATAAATTGGTTTATAATGCTTAATCGGCGTTATAATTACTTTTTCTTGTCCATAAACAGCTTTAAATTCTTTCAGATTGATTACAGATATATCAGGACATTTTACCAACAGCTTTCCGCTTTTGTCTACAACGCTTAATATATTTACAAACTGATTTATAGCATTATAAAGCTGAATCCCTAAGTACCCGCCTCCATATATATATACATGTGATACATTCATCATTTCTATTCTTTTTTTTACATACGCTCTGTCTAACATTTGCCCCATCATCTCATAAGCTGTCCAAAAAAGTTCTGACTCATATTCAAATGCATCCAGTACCTTGTCCAAACCTTCCATTTACATTCCTCGCTCTTTATATCTCTGTTTTCTTAACCACTAATCCCATATCCCGTATTTTTCATAATCGTAAATATTTATAATTCTATCTTGTGTACACAAATTTTGCTCTTTGATTTGTTCTATAATCTCCTGATAATAGCTACTTACAATTACTACCAATGTGTCCGATTCATTAAGAAGTGTTTCAGGAGATTTTATAATTTTTCCCATGAATTCTTTTTCATGTTTTTGACTATCATTATCAACAAAAAAAGTATCCTCTCGGAGTGGAATGCGATATTTCTCGATAACCCTATTTGCCTCCAATCCTGTTCCCCATAAGGCTATCTTTCTGTGAAATATTTCACTAAAACTTTTCAGTGAAAATGGTACACGATTTTCTTCTTTCACAGGCTGATGCTTTTGCAGCCACTCCATAACAGTCTTAAAATAATCCACGTATAGTTCTTTCATTACCGGAATTTTTTCAGAAACAAGTGCCTTAAAATATTGTTTAACTGCAGTGGTATATAAACGACTTATTATTCTTGTATAGTCTATTTCATTTTCCTTGCCAAAAAAATCAAAAAAACCGATATGTGCATACGCACTTGCTATGTATCTCTCATATTCTAAGAGACTGGAAGCAAGACCATTTCCATGATATCTGTAATACCCAATACTCTCATTTACAAAATATGCCTTTCCTCTTATCAAATGAATAAGGTTTCTAGCTGAATCAGCACGAAACATCTCTTCAAACTGCGTCCCAGCTAATCGTAAAAACTCATCTGGTATCCCATCTGAGAAATATATATTCCTATAAGTACTTGCAATCGTAGTAGACAGCATTGCCTTTCCTTGGAGGAAATCTTCATAAGAACTTGTATAGTTGTCTATATTAGGACGATTATATTTTAATCTGACAAACCCATTATCATAAATGGTATATGCATTTGTTGCATATATCGTATAGTCTAAATTCTGATCCAAAAAATCTACAGCCTTCTGCAACCTTTTCTTATCCGTCCAATAATCATCTGGATCCAATACGCAGAAATACTCACTGTCCATTTTTTGTAACGCTTTTAAGACATTTCGAAACAGCCTGCAGTTTTTATCTGAATACAAGGCTAAAATTCTTTCTGGATATTTTGCCTCATATTCTTTAATAATCTGAATTGAATTATCTTGTGAACAATCGTCTGTTATAATAATCTGATAACTGAAATTTACTTCCTGTTCTAATATAGAATCCAATGCCTGTGCTATATATTGTCCGTTGTTGTATGAAGGCATAATAACGGTCATTTTATATTTATAAGTTTTCATAAATCACCTAAATTTCTCCGTCTTACTAAAAAATTAGCTCCAAATACTCATCAATGCATATGACATTTATATCGATTTTTCTACTTTCAAGAAACTGTCTCACAGACTCAGAAATTACTCGCCCTACAACTATTACTGTTTGTAATTTATCGTATGCTTGTTCTGGTGGTTGAATCTTATATCCTGTTATCTGCTGTCCTTGCTTTTCAGGATCTATGTCTATGACCATTTCCATCTGTAACTGCTTTCTCTTGCAAAATTCCAATAGGATTTGTCCATTTCTTCCAACTCCCCATACCCCTACCTTTTTATTCTCCTGAGTTAAATTTTGAAATAATCTGATTACTTTGTCTGTTTTTCCTTCTAAAAACATATACAACATATTAATTTTTTCATAACATCCAGTGTTAAAATCAATTATTTCAAATTGTTCCAATAAATGTTTTATGTATGGATCTAATCTTTCATAAAATTCATTTCCTGTTGAGCAGAATACTCTGATACCTCGATATTTAATATAATCGTAAAATTGTTTTTGTTGTTCTGCTGTTTTTATATTTTCCAGAGCACACTGCAACGTAAAAAACAACCTATAATAGAAATGTTGATACAACTCACCAAACTGTCCTCTTCGAATCAACGCTTGTTGCAGTTTTTCCATTGCTTTATATGCACACATTGGATCACGATCAAAAGAAATTCTTGAACTTTCAAAATGATCTCTCGCATAAACCATAACTCTATCGTCATCCAATACAAAAATCTCTTTCGCAAGCATTATTGCCATTAAAACAAAATATACATCATTTGAACAGGATAATGTTTGAAATCTCAGATGTTCAGTCATAATAAATTCTCGTCTATACAATTTATTACAAGGGCTTGATGAAAAAAGTAAAAATTCGCAGGGAAGCACATCTTTTATTTGAAAAGGTTTTCGGCAAAACTTTTCTTTATATTCTACTCTGCGATTTACTCGCTCTTTCTGATGGATTACTTCACTCAACACATGCTTATATTCATATATAACCACATCTAATTCACTTTTCTAATAGTCTGCCAGTCTGATATTCTTCCATTCTTATCC
>OFGM01001458.1_pt1 | contig 13944 bp, 14 predicted proteins | sample 1521741 | NCBI WGS metagenome assembly OFGM01 (sample SAMEA3504079, study PRJEB24116) | mouse gut metagenome | biome: mouse gut; feature: mouse-associated habitat; material: faeces | place: Denmark | collected 2011
ATATGGAATTCTTATTAAGTTATTTTCATTTTACTCATCTATTTTATGTTCTTCCAAAGCTTTCTTTAATATTTGGTTTACTTTCTTTACTAGTCTACTCATATAAGAAGTACTTATCCCTAATTCTTTTGCAGCAGCAGTAAGTGTTAATTCCTTATAATAAACTAATCTTATAATTTTTTTATATTTTTCATCTAATTTATCTATTTCCTCTTTTAAACATTCTATTTCGTATTGTCTAATTATATCATTTATTAAATTGTTTTTTTCATTCTCTATTTCCTCTTGTTTTGGAACTAAATAATCATAAACTGTTGTTCTTTTAGAATATCTTCTATTTTGCATATCTTCTTTCCAGTGACTCTGCTTCAAATAAATTTCCAGTTCAACTTCTACAGGAACTAAAACATATTCTTGTTTTAAGGTATCATAACACTTTACATAACCATACAAATTACACATTATAACCTACCTCCATTTTTATTAAATGATAACTTACAAAATGTAATTTTATATAATTATTCGTTACATCCAATTAACTTTTGTAATATTTTTAAAATATAGTCCTAATGCCTGATCTACTATCCTTTCTATTTCTTCTTCCTTATATGCAAATAAGCCATATTTCTTGTATATTCCTTTCATTGCACTAAACCCCTCTCTATTACAAAAAACTTTATCTCCCATAAATAAACACTTATCAATGACTTCTTTAGATAAAGTATTATGTACTTGCTTATATCTAAATATTACTGCGTGATTATATGTTACCTTGACAGATTTATCATATATTAACGTAGTAATATATTCTTGTAACTCATAATTAATATATGATAATTCAACAGCTGTTCTTAAAGCTATCAAATTATCATCTAGGGCTTGTTGTAATTTGTTTATTAATTTGTATACCCTTAAATACCTACTTATATTTCTGGCAGACATACTAAATTTATATCCACTTTCTTTACAACTATTTAACTTTTCGCCCACTGGGCGAAAAGTTACTTGCTCTTCAAAATCATTTAATATTTTTCTAACTTCATTCAATAAATCTGTCCTTTTTCCTTGCGCTTTTACTCTCGAATAATATTCTGTGATTAACATAGCTAATTCCGAATATTTTAAGCTATCCACTCCTCGCTGATTTAAAGTAGATTCTATTATAATAACTTTTGTTTCATTATCATTTAAATTTCTTTTTATAATAGGAACAAATTCTATCTCAGCTAGATGTGCTGCAAGTAGCCTTTTTCTTCCAGAATAAACTTCATAATTTACTCCTTGCTCTCTTGCAATAAGAGGCATAATAAAACCATTGCTTACCACACTGTCTATAAATATATTTTCACATTCTTTTGGCATCAAATAACTATGAGCATAACACTTCTTAGTTGGCACAAGTATAATTTCTTCTTTTTTTTTCATATCCATCCTAACTATCCTCACAATAATTTTGAAATTTTGTTTCTTTAATTCTGGAATCTGACCATAACAAAAAAGGACATTTCTCTAAAATTTCTTTTAGAAAAAATGTCCTTAAACATACAATATCTAATTGGGCTAGTGCAACTTTGAACGTATATTGAAATATTATTCCATATTATTCATATATAGTTTGTTGCACTTTTGTTGTAGTGGCTTAATAATAGGCTCTCAATCCTTATAAATACTGGCTTTATTTGTCTAATGACTTCATCGTCGGGAACAACAATACATCTCGAATTGCAGCCGAATCTGTAAGTAACATCACCATTCTATCAATTCCGATCCCGATCCCGCCTGTAGGAGGCATACCATGTTCTAATGCATTTAAAAAGTCTTCGTCCACACTATTTGCCTCTTCATCTCCCTGGCGTTTTAATTCTTCTTGTGCCTCAAATCTCTTTCTCTGGTCAATCGGATCATTCAATTCAGAAAATGCATTTGCCATCTCCCTACATGTAATAAAAAGTTCAAATCTCTCTGTATACTCTGAATTCTCTGGTTTTCTCTTCGCAAGAGGAGAGATTTCCACTGGATGATCCATAATAAAAGTAGGCTGTACCAATTTCTCCTCTACAAACTCTTCAAATAAAAGATTCAAAATATCTCCCTTTTTATGTCTATCTTCATATTTCACATGATGCTCATCTGCTAAAGCCTTCGCTTCTTGTTCTGTCTTAATCTCATTGAAATCAATCCCTGTATATTTCTTCACCGCCTCTACCATCGTCAAGCGCTCAAATGGTTTAGATAGATCAATTTCCACTCCTTCATAAGAAATAACCATAGTTCCTAATACATTTTGTGCCACTGTACGATATAAATCCTCTGCTAAATTCATCATGCCATGATAATCTGTATAGGCTTGATATAATTCTAACAATGTAAACTCTGGATTATGTCGGACAGACAATCCTTCATTTCTAAATACCCTTCCGATCTCATACACTCTCTCCAAACCGCCTACAATCAATCTCTTCAAATAGAGTTCCAATGAGATCCTTAAATGTACATCTTCATCTAAAGCGTTATAGTGAGTATCAAATGGTCTTGCAGCAGCGCCTCCTGCATTTGGCACTAAAACAGGCGTTTCTACTTCTATGAAATGGCGGGAATCCAAATATTTACGTATCTCACTGATAATTTTGGAACGCTTTACAAAAGTATCTTTCACTTCCTGATTCATAATCAAATCCACATATCTCTGACGATATCTTAAATCTGTATTCGTAAGACCATGAAATTTCTCTGGAAGTACTTGTAAACTTTTAGAAAGTAATGTAATTTCCGTTGTATGAATAGAAGTTTCTCCTGTTTTTGTCTGAAATACCTCTCCTTTCACTCCTACAATATCACCCACATCATATTTCTTAAACTCTGCATAAGCTTCTTCTCCAATATTATCTCGTGCCACATAACATTGGATTCTTCCCTCTAGATCCTGTATATGACAAAAAGAAGCCTTCCCCATCACACGCTTTGACATCATTCTTCCTGCTATAGAAACATTTTTCTTATCAAATTCCTCAAAATTTTCAATAATCTCTTTACTGTGATGTGTCACATCATATTTCATAATTTCATAAGGATTTTTTCCGCCTTCCTGCAGTGTAGCTAATTTCTCCCTGCGCACCTTTAAAAGCTGATTAATATCCTGTTCTTCATTTTGCTGCTGTTGTGCCATTTTTTTCACTCCTTTGTGGCTTATTTTTTATATCACTCTTTGAATATCCATCACACGATATTGAGCTGTTCCATTTATCAACTCCACATCCACTAAATCTCCCATCTTTTTGCCTATTAAAGCCTGTCCCACTGGAGATTCATTAGAAATCTTTCCCTGTAAGCTATTTGCCTCTGTAGAACCCACAATTTGAAATTCTAACTCTTCTTCAAATTCACAATCATAAACTTTCACCTTACAGCCTATATTAATTTTATCCAAATCTATTTCATCTTCTACTACTACTTCTGCATTCTTTAAAATCTTCTCTAACTCTTCAATTCTAGTTTCAATATCTCTCTGCTCATCCTTTGCAGCATCATATTCTGCATTCTCAGATAAGTCTCCCTGCTCTCTCGCCTCTTTTATCTTTTGAGCAACCTCTTTTCTCTTTACAACCTTTAAATCTTGAAGTTCTTCCTCTAATTGTTTCAATCCCGCATAAGTTAAAATGTTTTTCTTTTCAGCCATTTTAATACTTCCTTCCTTCTTCCTAAATATTTAAAATGATAATTTTTTAACCTTTTCTCCCGACATTACATTCAAAGTATTATAAACGATATCCCTATTCATGTCAAGGAAATAAGAAGTCTTTTTCACATCTTCCATTACATACAATCCAGACCTTTTATTGCTAGTTTACAGTGAACCTTTAATATCTTCCTTTTCATCCTTATCCAATATATGCCATCCTATTTCTCAATATTCTAAAACATCTTAAGAATCCTAAATATCTTCTTTCCCTTCTGCCGTCTTCACAAATTCATCCATCAATGCTTCTAATTCTTTTATATTTTCTATCTCATTTACCTTATTGCGCAAAGTAGCAGAATAAGGATAACCTGCTGTATACCAAGCGACATGTTTTCTCATCTCTCGAATCCCGATATACTCCCCCTTATAATCTAACTGCCATTTTGCATGTTTTAACACCATATCCCTCACCTGCAAAGCCGATGGCTTCTTTTGATAATGTCCAGTTTCCCGATACTCCATGATCTGCTTAAAAATCCAAGGATTTCCCCTCGCCCCTCTGCCTATCATTACCGCATCACACCCCGTTCTTTTAACCATCTCCTCTACAGCTTCAGGTGAAACAATATCCCCATTCCCTATCACAGGAATAGATACTGCCTCTTTTATCTGTCTGATTATCTCCCAATCCGCCTTTCCGGAATAATATTCCTCCCTCGTTCTGCCATGTATTGCGACTGCCGCAGCTCCTGCTCCTTCCAAAATCTTTGCCATCTCCACTGCATTCACACTTTCTCTAGAAAAACCTTTTCTTATCTTCACCGTGATAGGCTTCTTCACCGCCTTTACCATAGCACTCACGATCTTCTCTGCTAACTTCGGGTTTTTCATCAAAGCAGAACCTTCTTGATTATTTACTACTTTCGGAACAGGACACCCCATATTGATATCAAATATATCATATGGTCCTTCCTCTAACTGTTTCACTGTTTCACTCATAATTTCCGGATCAGACCCAAATAACTGCAGCACCACCGGATGCTCTTTTGGATCTATCTCTAATAACGCAAAAGTATTTTTATTCTTATACTGAATAGCCTTTGCACTCACCATTTCAGTATACAACAATCCACAACCCTGTTCCTTACAAAGTAGACGAAAAGCCAAATCTGTCACTCCCGCCATAGGCGCTAAAACCAAATTATTCTCTAAAGTCACATTCCCTATCTGAAGCTTCTTTCGTTCCATCTCTCACCTCTTTTTACACTTCTGATAAATAAGTCGAAGTCCCGTCAGAGTCAGATTCACATCATAAATATCTATTTTCTTTGTTTCATCTGCAATAATTTTTCCCAATCCGCCTGTCGCCACTGTTTTTATATCTGGCATATGAAGCTCTTCTTTAATTTTATCAATAATATATTCCGTCTGACCAATATATCCATATACTAATCCAGCCTGCATACTGCTGATAGTTTCTTTCGCCAAAATAGATTCTGGTTTTTTAATCTCTATCTCTGGCAATTTCGCCGCATCTTCCCACAATGCCTTTGCACTGATGCGAATCCCCGGTGCTGTGATCCCTGCTGTAAAAGTTCCATCTTTTAAAATAACATCATACGTAGTGGCTGTCCCAAAATCAATAACAATAACAGGTCCTCCATACAGCTCAAACGCTCCCACCGCATCTACGATTCTATCCGCTCCTATCTCATATGGATTTGCAGTCATAATCTTAATCCCTGTTTTTGTTCCGGGCTTTACTTCCAGCGGCACAATCTTTAAATATTTCTTGACTCCATTGATAAAAGAATGCATAATAGCAGGCACAACAGAAGCGATCATCACCGCTTCTATCTCTTCTATCGCTATCCCTCTATACTCTAACATACTACATAATAAAATCCCATATTCGTCAGAAGTTCTGGGAATTTTCGTTGTCATCCGAAAGCTTCCTTTTAATTCTTCCTCTTCAAAAATTCCTCCTGTGATATTGGTATTTCCTACATCAACAACTAATAACATGGCATCTCCATTTCTCTTTCTCTTTTTCTCATCTCTCACCCAAAAATATTTTTTGGCTATTGTTTATTCTATCTTCTGTTTTAAAAAAAATACCTTGTAGAATAATTCTAATTCTTCTAATAATTGCCTTTTCTCCTGCTGAATCTGTCTTATTTTAAGTCCACTTCCAATCTCATCATATAAAATATCCATCTCTTCTGTTTCCACTCGAAAACAAAGCGTTCCATCCTCTTTATATTCCAAGACCAAAATACCACCCACATCTTCAGTAAACAGCACACACATAATCTTTAATTCTTCTTTTATGCTCTGTGGGAGTTTTTCAAATGCAGGATTCAGATAATACTTCCTTTCATAAAAATTAGCACAACACAATACTACCTTTTGCTCTTCAGACATATCCATATACTCCTCTCACAGAAACTTCTCCTGAAGTTACAGCCACCACATTTTTATCCTCTTTTTCTACCAAAAGTCCTCCATCTTTTTCAATGCCGATAGCTGTCCCTGTATATTCCTTCTTGCCATCTAATATATTCACCTTTTGATTGAGATTAACTAATCTATATTCATAATCCATCTTTAATAATTCTAAATCCTCTGTCTTTAAAAACTTAGAATAATCACTTTCAAAATATTTTAAAAATGCGGTCACAATCGCCACACGATCTATCTTCTTCCCACAGATGATCTTCAGTGAAGTAGCCTTTTGTTTTAATTCTTCTGGAAATTCCTCTATATTCACATTGATGCCGATCCCCACTACAACATAATGAATCCCTTCCATCTCCGCACTCATTTCCGTCAAAATCCCACAAATTTTCTTTCCTTCATAAACAATATCATTGGGCCATTTAATCTGCATTTTCAAACCTGTTACTTCTTCTATCGCTCTTGTCACAGAAAGTCCAGAAACTAACGTCAACATAGAAGCACAAGAAGGCTTTAAATTCGGTCTGAGCAACAAACTCATCCAAACACCCAATCTAGGAGGAGCGCTCCAACTCCTCCCCCTTCTTCCCTTCCCTGCCGTTTGCTTCTCAGCAATCGCTAAAGTTCCATGAGCCTTCCCTTCTTCCCCAAGCCTTTTCGCCAGATTATTCGTAGAATCAACCACTTCTGCATATACAATGCTATTCCCCGCCCATTCTGCTTCCAGACGGCTTTTTATCTCACTTTCTGTAACAATATCCGGATAAGAGAGCAAATGATACCCCTTATTCTGTATCGCCTCAATTTCATATCCCTCTTCTTTTAATTTATTTATCGTCTTCCAAACAGCCGTTCTTGACACTCCTAGTCTGTCACATAACTCCTGTCCCGATACATAATCCTCTGTAGTTCTCAAAATCTGTAAAATCTCTGTCTTCATCTCTTTCTTTCCATTAGCCCCATTTCCTATACCCAAAGCGTGATATAACTTGCCACTCCAAATGCAAATATCAAAAAACTTGTGATTAAAAATCCCATTCCTCTCACTCTTTTTCCATAGTAAAAAGACTGCATAGAATTTAATAAATTCACACTCGCTCCTGCCAAAAATAAAACGGCAAGCCATTGTTTCATTGTATTTATATTCAAAAGTATAAAAATCCCCAATAAAATAGTAATAATACTAAACACTAAATTTAAAGTTTCTAATATCCAACTTCCCTGACGGAATCTATCTCTTCTCATTCCATTTCTATACATTCTATCGCGCTCCTAAAGTAGCCGCTATTACTGCTTTAATCGTGTGCATTCTATTTTCTGCTTCCTCAAACACCACAGACTGTTCTGATTCAAAAACTTCATCTGTCACTTCCATTTCTGTCAGACCAAATTTACGATAAATCTCTTCTCCTATCTTTGTCTTTAAATCATGAAAAGCAGGAAGACAGTGCATAAAAATAGCTTTTGGATTAGCAAACGACATCAATTCCTTTGTGATTCGATAAGGAGTGAGTTCTTTAATACGGCTTTCCCATACATCATCTGGCTCTCCCATAGATACCCATACATCTGTATATAAAACATCTGCTCCCCTCGCCGCTTCTTTCGCATCCTCTGTCAACGTGATAGTAGCGCCTGTTTCCTTTGCAATTCCCTCACAATAAGCCACTAAATCCTTATTCGGAAAATAAGAATTAGGAGCAGCAGCCGTAAAATGCATCCCCATTTTAGCACACGCCACCATCAAAGAATTCCCCATATTATAGCGAGCATCTCCCATATAAGTGAAATGCAGTCCCTTCAAATGTCCAAACTTCTCTCTTATCGTCAACAGATCAGCTAACATCTGTGTAGGATGATACTCATTTGTCAAACCATTCCACACTGGCACATCGGCATATTTGGCTATCTCTTCCACAATCTCCTGCCCATATCCACGATATTCAATCCCCTCATACATTCCTCCCAACACTCTAGCAGTATCCGCAATACTCTCTTTTTTCCCTATCTGTGAGGTAGTAGGCTCTAAATAAGTTGTTCCCAAGCCCAAATCATGTGCAGCCACCTCAAAAGCACAACGAGTTCTTGTAGAAGTCTTCTCAAAGATCAGGGCTATATTTTTCCCACGCAAAGTATCCACTAAAATTCCTTTTTTCTTTTTTTCTTTTAAATCTGCTGCTAAATCCAAAAGATATGTAATCTCTTCTGGAGTATAATCCTTTAATGTTAAAAAATCTCTTCCTTTTAAATTCATTCGTCTTCCTCCTATCTATTTTATCAAACAGTTACTTTTAAAATCTATGCTAAAATAATTTCTTTTTTCACCCAACTGTAAGTATAAGATATGTTATAAGCTAATGCAAGCATCTATAGAAGTTTCTTTCATCTATTTATTACCATTGAAACAAATAACAAACATACTGTGTCAAAGAGGGGCGCTCCGGAAAGTATACTCTTCCAACAAAGCCGCGCTCTTGCTCCGTTCCAGACGTAGCGGTACTAAATTCACGAACCCTTGTGGGTTCGCTCATTAAGTGCCGACGTCTTCCAAGGGACTTCTTTTGGAAGGGTATACTTTCCTCCGCTAGTTCGTGCTATGGGCAAGTTTATAGAGCATAACGAGATTTGTTTTGTTGTTTTGATTTTCACTTTTTTGTATCTTTTTGTCTTGTTTCAATTCACACTTGGTAATTTCAAGAAGTGCAACAGAATACGATTGTGAAGATTGACTTCTTGTCAATGGAAAGGTACTCTGATTTTTCTATGTATACCACTGTCGTAAGATATGTTTTTGCAATTCATCACGCCATTTATAGAGATGATTTCTCGCTATTTTATGTTAATCTATAAAAATACTCTTTCCCTTAGCTATTTTATTATCTAAATTATGAAATAATGTCATTTAATTAAAAGATATTTAACACCATACATTCAGCTTAAAATTTTTTAATATGAATCTAGATTAACTTCAAAACTTTTTTCAGCTTTTGGCAATTCTTGCTCTATTATTATTTTTTAGATGTTTCAAGATTCTATTTTTATAGTTTCAACAACAACATATGGAATCGTTTGCAAAATATTTATTTACATAACTAAAGGCGCAAGTATTCTTACTGGTTTTTAGATAAAATGAGGATATTTATTAAAAATGTAAAGAATTTCATATTCGCTGAAACCGCCAACAAACTAGCTTAAGATAAAGAGCGATTCCAAAAGAAGCCCCTTGGAAGACGTCGGCACTTAATGAGCGAACCCACAAGGGTTCGGCGAATTTAGTGCCCGCTACGTCTGGAACGGAGCGAGAGCGCGGCTTTGTTGGAATACTTCCTTGTCGGAGCGACCCCTTTGATTTTTCTATAAAAATCCTCGAATAAATGGTAAAACTGTAGTATAATCAACTGCCAAATTAATATTTTGCCCCTCGTCAAATCCCCCTTGGCTTATCCCAATTAGCTCTCCATACATATTTAAAACTGCTCCTCCAGAACTTCCATGAGAAATGGGTGCTGTAAATTGTATCATGCTCACATCATCAAAATTTCTGAATCCAGAAATAATCCCATCTGAAACAGAATTGAATAATCCTAAAGGACTTCCAATCGCTACTACCTTTTGCCCTCTGACTAATGGTTTCTTCCCATTATAAATAGGAATCGGTTTACATGATCGTTCAATTCTTATCAGAGCTAAATCTTGATAAGTATTATACTTAATCACTTGATCCGTATCATAACTCTGTTCTTCTCCCTCTATTCTGACACAATAATATGCTCCTTCACTCGCTACATGATCATTTGTCAGAATATAGCCTTTTTTACTGATCATCACACCTGAGCCTGTCTTAAAACACTTTCCAGATCGATCAAATGCTCCTATCATAACTACAGAAGAGGCTAACACAGCTAATTCCTCAAAACTCCATTCCCTTCTTTCTTCTTTTCTATCAGATGGTATTACAACTGGAGTTGGCTGGCTGACAGTTTTGGGGGCTGGCTGCCTACTATTTTCTGTTCCTCTATTTCTTTGTGAATTTCTCTGTGGAATAGAAATTCTTATTTTTTCTTCTCCTGTTTTATTGATGGTGTTATCAACGGTGTTATTCATTGCCACTTTAGAAAATTCATTTTGGAACATGTCCTCTTTCTTTACTTCTGGTATTATAATATCTCCCATCTGACTTTCTTTGATGAGATAAGAAAAATTCAAATATTCCTTGTCAATCATGATATCTTCTCTTGGATTCAAATATAGCACATCACACCCTAATAAAGTCAAAAAATATAAGAATAGATACTCCTGTTTTTTCGCTTTTCCATAGTAAATAAATTTGGGAGAAACCCTTTCATTCCAGCTACAAAATAATTCTGGAAATACAAAATCCGACCAAGACATCACTTTAATAACAAAATTCTTTAACATCGATTCATTTGTATTCGGATTCAATTTTTGATATAATTTCTCTATCTGCTGAAGCGCCATTTTATAAGTATTTTTTTGAAACTCATTGATGAAATCAAATTTTATCGTCTTTCCTACATCGTTTTCTTTCTTCATCGCTTCATATTGTTTTGTATAAAATATGATTTCTTCTTGTTGTGTTAAAATCGGCAGATTTTTTGTCCTAAAAAAACCTCCCATCTGATTTTTCTTCCGCTGATTCAACTCCTCATCTGACTTTCTTATTTTTTCTAAATATTCTTTTTCTGTTGAATAGCCTATTATTCTCAAAAAATAAACATCTTTTTGCCCCTGATGAAATCCTCCCTTCATATAGGTGAAATCTTCTATTGAAGAGAGTGGCATCACATTCCATCGAACTTTTAAATATGTATCCATCTTCCCCTTAACCTTTCCATAGCAAAATTATAACTCCTTTTCTTATTATAACAGAATTTCAGACAAATTTCAAAACTTCTCTAAAAAAATATGCAAAATTTTCCTATATTTTGTATTAAAATTACATTAAATTTTTTAGAATCCTAGTTCTTTTTTTTAAATGATGTTATAATCCTTTTATCATTATTTATTTTTATCATAAAATGAGGAGGAGAAAAAATGTTTTCTGATAATCATATTCCTTTTAGTGTAGGAGCGCTTTTATATAGTCCTGCTAACAATAAAACTATCGCTCATTCGATAATTAATGAGCGTTTCGGAAATTTGTTTTCTTTATCTCTCTGTTTAGAGGACAGCATTGGGGATAGTGAAAAAGCGATTGAAGCAGCACAAGATCAAATTGTAATCACCTTCCAAATACTAAAAAAAGCCTTACAGTATAAAACCTTTTACCTTCCTAAAATCTTTATTCGAGTCCGAGAACCCAAACAGGCTCTTTTGATGTTTAAAAAATTAAAAGGCTGCCAGCAATTATTGACAGGTTTTATCTTTCCTAAATTTGATTTAGAAAATAACACCCAATATATACAAATCATTCAAGAAATTAATGCTCTTTCTTCTCATACTATCTATATGATGCCTATTTTAGAAAGTTCTGCTCTTCTCTCTCTCAAGCAGCGCTATGACATGTTATATAGTATAAAAGACAGTTTAGATTCTATTTCAGAATTAGTTTTGAATGTGAGAGTAGGGGGTAATGATCTATGCCATACATTAGGACTGCGAAGAAATAAAGAGGAAACCATCTATGATATCTTGCCCATCAGCCAAATTTTAAGTGATATTCTCACAGTATACAGTCGAGATTATGTGGTATCTGGTGTAGTTTGGGAATATTTTAATGGGACTACTCAAAAGTGGAAAATCGGAATGAGAAAAGAATTACAATTAGACAGATTAAATGGTTTTATCGGAAAGACTGTGATCCATCCTAACCAAATCCCTATTGTAAATGAAAGTTTAAAAGTGAGAAACACGGATTTAGAAGATGCTCAAAGCATTTTATCTTGGGATAAAAATTCAGATTCCATGGTATCTAAAAATCCTTCTGCGGAACGAATGAATGAATATAAAACACATACAAATTGGGCTAGAAAAATACAGATTCTTTCTGAAATATATGGTGTAAAACATATGGCAAACGGGAATTTAACACATCTGAAACATAATTTTCTATAAAAGCATTATCTTTTCCAACTATATATGAGAGTGCTTTAATAAAAAGGGCGCTCGGCAAAAAAGTATTAAAAGTATTCCAACGAAGCCGCACTTTCGTTCCGTTGGAATACTTCTCTGATACATCATTCATCAACTGTGATAATCTTCTCTTTTTGCTTTGTCATACCTGTTTTTACTATATTACAGGATTGATAATCATCACTGTTTGTTAACAGTATAGCTGAAGTCGTGCTATATCCGGCTGCTTTAATTTTAGAAATATCAAATGTCATAAGTTTATGACCAACCTTCACTTTGTCGCCTTCTGATACCAAAACGCTAAATCCATCACCATTCATCTTTACAGTATCCACTCCGACATGGATCAGAAGCTCCATTCCTCCCGGTCCAGTAATACCAATTGCATGGCGTGTTTCAGTCACAGAAGATATCTCCCCATCAAAAGGAGCTACGACTTCCCCAGTTTCTGGCTCAATGCCCACACCATCTCCTAAAACGCCAGATGCAAATGTTTCATCTGGAATGTTTTCTCTTGGAATAACATTTCCCTGAATCGGAGCATAAATTACTTTTTCCACATTTTCTAACACGGTTTCTTCTATTGTTGATTTCTCTGCTGTTGTTGTATTTTCTGATACTTTTTGAGCCTCCTGCTCTTCATCTTTATATCCGAATATCCATGTCAGCGCAAACGAAACACCTATGGAAATTGCCATCATCAAAATATATTGAACTGGCATATTCAGACAGAGCAAAACACCAAACAATCCTGTTACACCTGTTCCACTAGCGCCAAGCTGTGTAATGGAAGCGAAAAGTGCACCACATGCACCACCGATACAGCCACAAATAAAAGGCTTAAAGTAACGCATATTCACACCGAAAATTGCCGGTTCTGTAATACCCATAAATGCACTTAATGAAGAAGGTAATGCCATTGATTTTAATTTTTTATTTTTTGTTTTTAATGCTACTGCAAGTGCTGCACTGCCTTGTGCTACATTTGCTGCAGAAGCCAAAGGCAACCAGTATGTCATACCAAATTTTGAAATTTGTCCTAAATCAATAACAGTATACATATGATGAATACCTGATACTACTGTTGTCGCATATGCTGTACCCATTATAAAACTTCCTATGCCTAAAGGTAATGCTATTAACCATTGTACGCCATCTAATATACCATTTTCAATCAATACAAATACAGGACCAATCGCTGCTAATGTTAAATATGCTGTTACAAATACACTTACAAGAGGTGTTACAAATAAATCCAACATTGCTGGCACAATTTTATGTAATTTCTTTTCAATGGTACTTAATATCCATGCGGCAATAATAACTGGTATAACGTGTCCTTGATATCCCACCATATCTATACTATATAATCCAAAAAATACACTTTGTGTTTGTAATACACCTTCTGTTGCTACTGTCCAAGCATTTTGTAAATTAGGGTGTATCATTATCATACCAATTACTGCACCTAAAAATGGATTGCCTCCAAATACTTTTGCTGCACTAAATGCTATCAATATTGGTAAAAATGTATATGCTGTGTTACTGAAAATCTGTGCAAAAACATAAAGAGAACTACTTGTATCAATATTGATAATACCATTATTTACCATAAAATTAAGTGATTCCATAATACCCATTAAAAAACCACTCGCCACAATGGCAGGTATAATAGGTACAAATATATCCCCTAACGTTTTAATTGCTTTTTGAAA
>OFGM01001459.1_pt1 | contig 13940 bp, 8 predicted proteins | sample 1521741 | NCBI WGS metagenome assembly OFGM01 (sample SAMEA3504079, study PRJEB24116) | mouse gut metagenome | biome: mouse gut; feature: mouse-associated habitat; material: faeces | place: Denmark | collected 2011
AGCACCGGTCTCCAAAACCGGGTGTCGGGAGTTCGAGCCTCTCCTCCCGTGCTAATATTTTTGAAATGAAGAAGATTGTAGCTTATTTTAAAGAAACTTACGACGAACTTGTTCATAAAGTGTCGTGGCCTACGTATTCTGAACTTACTAACAGTGCAGTAGTTGTTTTATATGCTTCCCTACTAATTGCAGTGGTAGTATTTGCGATGGACTTCTGTTTCCAGCATCTGATGGAATTTGTTTATCCACATTAAAAGTAAGGAGAAATGTCTGAGATTGAAAAGAAATGGTACGTTTTGCGTGCTATTAGCGGAAAAGAAGCTAAGGTAAAGGAATACCTTGAAGCTGATATTAAAAACAGCGACCTTGGTGATTACGTATCTCAGGTATTGATTCCTACCGAAAAGGTATATCAGGTTCGCAATGGTAAGAAAATTGTGAAAGAGAGAAGTTATCTCCCTGGTTACGTTTTGGTGGAGGCTGCTCTGGTGGGTGAGGTTGCTCATCATCTGAGAAATACTCCTAATGTGATAGGGTTCTTGGGTGGTTCGGAAAAACCCGTACCTCTGAGACAGTCGGAAGTGAATCGTATACTTGGTACGGTCGACGAATTGCAGGAATCAGGTGAAGACTTGAGTATCCCGTATGTAGTCGGCGAGACTGTAAAGGTGAATTACGGTCCGTTCAGTGGATTCAGTGGAATCATTGAAGAAGTGAACACCGAGAAGAAGAAACTGAAGGTCATGGTCAAGATATTCGGACGGAAGACTCCGCTCGAATTGGGCTTTATGCAAGTTGAAAAAGAATAGTGCAGGTGTTACGCTGTAGTATTCTTCATTAATGTTTATATATATAAATCAATTAGAAAATGGCTAAAGAAGTTGCTGGACTAATCAAATTACAGATTAAAGGAGGCGCGGCAAATCCATCACCCCCAGTAGGACCTGCATTGGGTTCCAAGGGTATCAATATCATGGAGTTTTGCAAGCAATTCAACGCCAGAACCCAAGACAAAGCAGGAAAGATTCTTCCTGTGATTATCACTTACTACGCAGACAAGTCTTTCGATTTTGTAATCAAGACTCCTCCCGTGGCTATCCAGTTGTTGGAAGTGACGAAGCAAAAGAGTGGTTCTGCTGAGCCTAACCGTAAGAAAGTTGCCGAGATTACTTGGGAACAGGTTCGTACGATTGCTCAGGACAAAATGGTTGACTTGAACTGTTTCACTGTAGAAGCTGCCATGAAAATGGTTGCCGGTACAGCTAGAAGTATGGGTATCGCTGTAAAAGGGGAGTTCCCGGTTAATAATTAATAAACTTCAATTAGAATGGGTAAACTGACAAAAAATCAAAAGTTGGCTGCAGAAAAAATTGAAGCAGGGAAAGCATACTCTCTCAAGAAAGCTGCTCAGTTGGTAAAGGAAATCACTTATACCAAGTTTGACGCTTCTCTGGATATCGACGTACGTTTGGGCGTTGACCCGCGTAAGGCCAACCAGATGGTGAGAGGTGTTGTATCACTTCCTCACGGTACTGGTAAGGTTGTACGCGTTTTGGTGCTTTGTACACCAGATGCTGAAGCTGCTGCAAAAGAAGCCGGAGCTGACTATGTTGGTCTTGACGAATATATTGAAAAGATCAAAGGTGGATGGACTGATATTGATGTGATTATCACTATGCCGTCCATCATGGGTAAGATTGGTGCACTCGGTCGTGTGCTCGGTCCTCGTGGATTGATGCCTAACCCCAAGAGTGGCACTGTAACTATGGATGTTGCTAAAGCTGTAAGAGAAGTAAAACAAGGCAAAATCGACTTTAAGGTTGACAAGAGCGGTATTGTTCATACTTCTATCGGTAAAGTTTCATTTAGCGCTGAGCAAATTCGCGACAATGCGAAAGAATTCATCTCTACTTTGAATAAATTGAAACCGACTGCAGCCAAGGGTACATATATTAAGAGTATTTATCTTTCTAGCACGATGAGTGCGGGCATCAAGATTGACCCGAAAACAGTAGAAGAAATCTAATAAAACGGAGTAATAATGAGAAAGGAAGATAAAAGTACGATTATTGAGCAGATTGCTGCTACAGTGAAGGAATACGGTCACTTCTATTTGGTGGATACCACTGCCATGAATGCTGCTACAACCAGCATGTTGAGAAGAGAATGTTTCAAGGCTGACATCAAATTGATGGTAGTTAAGAATACATTGCTTCACAAGGCATTGGAGAGCCTGGAAGAAGACTTTTCTCCGCTTTATGGTTCTCTGAAAGGTACAACTGCCGTAATGTTCAGCAACGTTGCTAACGCTCCGGCCAAGTTGATTAAAGATAAGGCTAAGAACGGTATTCCCGGACTGAAGGCTGCATATGCAGAAGAAAGCTTCTATGTTGGTGCTGACCAGTTGGATGCTCTCGTAAGTATCAAGAGTAAGAATGAAGTTATTGCCGATATCGTTGCATTGCTGCAGTCACCGGCCAAGAATGTTATTTCTGCTCTGCAATCAGGTGGTAACACCCTCCACGGAGTTCTCAAGACTCTTGGTGAACGTCCCGAAGCGTAAATTTCGGAAAAAGAATTATATCAATTTATTTAGTATTTAAACAATTAAAAATCATACAAAAATGGCAGATTTGAAAGCTTTTGCAGAACAATTAGTTAACTTGACAGTAAAAGAAGTTAATGAACTTGCAACAATCCTGAAAGAAGAATATGGTATTGAACCTGCTGCTGCAGCTGTAGCTGTTGCTGCTGGTCCTGCAGCCGGTGGTGCTGCTGCCGCAGAAGAAAAGACTTCTTTCGACGTAGTATTGAAGAGCGCTGGCTCAGCTAAACTTCAGGTAGTTAAAGCCGTTAAGGAAGCTTGCGGTCTTGGCTTGAAGGAAGCTAAGGACATGGTAGACGGTGCTCCTAGCGTAGTAAAAGAAGGTTTGGCTAAGGACGAAGCAGAATCATTGAAGAAAACATTGGAAGAAGCTGGAGCTGAAGTTGAACTTAAATAACATTAGCCTGTAAATCAGGTAATTCGGTTAGGAACCCTTCGTGAAAAGGGTTCTTAACCTTTTTGTGTATATATTTAAAATTAAGTTCTACAAATCCATTAACAGATGTCTTCAAATACTGTAAATCAAAGAGTTAATTTTGCTTCGACTAAGAATCCGCTTGAATATCCGGATTTTCTGGAAGTACAATTGAAGTCATTCAAAGACTTTCTACAACTGGACACCCCACCCGAGAAACGTAAGAACGAGGGACTGTATAAAGTATTTGCTGAAAACTTCCCCATTGCCGATACAAGAAATAATTTTGTTCTTGAGTTTTTGGACTACTATATTGATCCGCCGCGCTATACCATTGATGAATGTATAGAGCGAGGGCTTACATATAGCGTGCCTTTGAAGGCAAAATTGAAATTATATTGTACCGACCCCGACCACGAAGATTTTGACACGGTCATCCAGGACGTGTTTCTTGGTCCCATTCCTTACATGACGGATAAAGCGACATTCGTCATCAACGGTGCGGAGCGTGTGGTTGTATCCCAGCTTCACCGTTCACCGGGCGTATTCTTCGGACAGAGCGTACATGCCAACGGTACCAAGTTGTACTCAGCCCGTATCATCCCGTTCAAGGGCTCGTGGATTGAGTTTGCCACCGACATCAACAATGTCATGTATGCGTACATTGACCGTAAGAAGAAATTGCCGGTTACTACCCTGCTGAGAGCTATTGGCTTTGAGAATGACAAGGACATTCTCGAGATTTTTAATTTGGCGGAAGACGTGAAGGTGAACAAGACGAACCTCAAGAAGATGGTGGGACGTAAGTTGGCCGCACGTGTGTTGAAAACATGGATTGAGGATTTTGTAGACGAAGATACCGGTGAAGTTGTTTCCATCGAGCGTAACGAAGTCGTTATCGACCGTGAAACCGTAATCGAGCCGGAACATGTTGACATTATATTAGAGTCGGGCGTTCAGAATATCCTCGTACACAAGGAAGAACCGAACCAGTCCGACTACTCTATCATATATAATACGCTGCAGAAGGACCCGAGTAACTCGGAAAAAGAAGCTGTACTTTACATCTATCGCCAGTTGCGTAATGCAGATCCTGCCGATGATGCCAGTGCGCGCGAGGTTATCAACAATCTGTTCTTCTCAGAAAAGAGATATGACCTGGGTGATGTAGGCCGTTACCGTATCAACAAGAAGTTGAACCTGACGACCGATATGGACGTGCGTGTCCTCACTAAGGAAGATATCATCGAAATCATCAAATATCTGATCGAGTTGATTAACTCGAAGGCAGATGTGGACGATATTGACCACTTGAGCAACCGTCGTGTGCGTACAGTGGGCGAGCAGTTGTCCAATCAGTTTGCCATCGGTCTGGCACGTATGTCGCGTACTATCCGCGAACGCATGAATGTCCGTGACAACGAAGTATTTACTCCGATTGACTTGATTAACGCCAAGACAATCTCTTCCGTTATCAATTCATTCTTCGGAACGAATGCCTTGTCACAGTTCATGGACCAGACCAATCCGCTGGCTGAGATTACCCACAAGCGCCGTATGTCTGCCCTGGGTCCTGGCGGTCTGTCACGTGAGCGTGCAGGTTTCGAGGTTCGTGACGTACACTATACCCATTACGGACGTCTTTGTCCTATCGAGACTCCTGAAGGTCCGAACATCGGTTTGATTTCTTCACTCTGTGTGTTCGCGAAAATCAACGAGCTTGGCTTCATTGAAACTCCGTACCGCAAGGTGGCAGAGGGTAAGGTTGATCTTTCTGACGAAGGTTTGGTTTACCTCACCGCAGAAGAAGAGGAAGCCAAGATTATTGCTCAGGGTAATGCTCCTTTGAACGATGACGGTACTTTTGTACGTGATAAAGTAAAATCCCGTCAGGATGCCGACTATCCGGTGGTTCCTCCTTCCGAGGTGGAATTGATGGACGTATCTCCCCAGCAGATTGCTTCTATTGCGGCTTCTTTGATTCCGTTCTTGGAGCATGATGACGCCAACCGTGCATTGATGGGATCAAACATGATGCGCCAGGCTGTTCCTTTATTGAAGAGCGAAGCTCCGATTGTAGGTACCGGTATCGAACGCCAGCTGGCACGCGATTCTCGTACGCAGATTACTGCCGAGGGTGACGGTGTGGTTGAATTCGTGGATGCAACGACTATCCGTATTCTGTACGACCGTACGGAGGAGGAAGAGTTCGTAAGCTTCGAGCCTGCATTGAAAGAATATAATATCCCGAAGTGGCGCCGTACCAACCAGAATATGACGATTGACCTCCGTCCGATTTGCGAGAAGGGTCAGCGCGTGACTGCAGGTCAAATCCTGACGGAAGGTTATTCAACCGAAGACGGAGAACTTGCACTGGGTAAGAACCTGCTGGTTGCTTACATGCCGTGGAAGGGCTATAACTATGAGGATGCTATCGTACTGAATGAACGTGTGGTTCGTGAGGACCTTTTGACCTCTGTACACGTAGAAGAATATTCTTTGGAAGTTCGCGAAACGAAGCGTGGTATGGAAGAGTTGACCTCTGACATTCCTAACGTAAGTGAGGAAGCGACTAAAGACCTTGACGAAAACGGTATTGTTCGTGTGGGTGCCCGCATCGAACCGGGTGATATCCTTATCGGTAAGATTACTCCGAAGGGTGAATCGGATCCTTCTCCGGAAGAGAAACTGCTCCGTGCCATCTTCGGTGACAAGGCCGGTGATGTGAAGGATGCTTCTTTGAAAGCCTCTCCTTCTTTGAAGGGTGTTGTTATCGGTAAGCGTCTGTTCTCCCGTGTTGTCAAGACCCGCAGCTCCAAGCTGGCCGACAAGGCTCTGTTACCGAAGATTGACGATGAGTTCGACGCTAAGATTGGTGACCTCAAGAAAGTGTTGATAAACAAGCTGTTGAAGCTTACAGAAAATTATACATCGGAAGGTGTGAAGGATTACATGGGTGCCGACATTATTTCCAAAGGCGCCAGATTCTCTGCTTCCGACTTCAGCGATTTGGACTTCACCGCTGTTCAGTTGAGCAACTGGACGAAGGATGAACATACCAACGGACTGATTCGTGCATTGGTGATGAACTTCATCAAGAAGTACAAGGAACTCGATGCCGAGCTGAAACGCAAGAAGTTCGCCATCACTATCGGTGACGAGTTGCCCGCAGGTATCATTCAGATGGCCAAGGTATACATTGCCAAGAAACGTAAGATTGGTGTCGGTGACAAGATGGCCGGTCGTCACGGTAACAAGGGTATTGTTTCCCGTGTGGTACGCCAGGAAGACATGCCGTTCCTTGCTGACGGTACTCCGGTAGACATCGTGCTGAATCCGTTGGGTGTGCCTTCACGTATGAACATCGGTCAGATATTCGAGGCCGTTCTCGGGCGTGCCGGAAAAAACCTGGGCGTGAAGTTTGCCACTCCTATCTTTGACGGTGCATCTTTGGACGATTTGAACGAATGGACCGATAAGGCCGGCTTGCCTCGCTACGGCAAGACAACGCTGTATGATGGTGGTACCGGTGAAGCATTCGAGCAGCAGGCTACGGTAGGTGTGACTTACATGCTGAAGCTCGGTCACATGGTTGAAGACAAGATGCACGCACGTTCCATCGGTCCGTACTCACTCATTACGCAACAGCCGTTGGGTGGTAAGGCACAGTTCGGTGGTCAGCGTTTTGGAGAAATGGAAGTTTGGGCACTCGAAGCGTTCGGTGCCGCACACATTCTGCAGGAAATCCTGACTATCAAGTCTGATGACGTTGTAGGACGTTCCAAGGCTTATGAAGCAATCGTGAAGGGTGAACCGATGCCTGCTCCGGGTATCCCCGAGTCACTGAACGTATTGCTGCACGAGTTGAGAGGTTTGGGCTTGAGCATCAACTTAGAATAATGGATAATTGATAATTGAGAGTGGATAATGCAAGTTACCATTCTCAATTATCGGTTTTCAGTTTTTCAATTTCAATTTTCCATTGTCAATTATCAATTAAATAAATTTATGGCTTTTAGAAAAGATAACAAGATAAAGAGTAATTTCTCGAAAATCTCTATCGGTTTGGCTTCTCCTGAGGAAATCCTTGAGAATTCGAGTGGTGAAGTTTTAAAGCCTGAAACCATCAACTATCGTACGTATAAGCCCGAACGCGACGGATTGTTCTGCGAGCGCATCTTTGGTCCTATCAAGGATTACGAGTGCCATTGCGGTAAGTACAAGCGTATCCGTTACAAAGGCATCGTCTGCGACCGTTGTGGTGTGGAAGTGACTGAAAAGAAAGTGCGCCGTGAGCGTATGGGACACATCCAGCTCGTTGTGCCCGTGGCTCACATCTGGTACTTCCGTTCACTTCCCAACAAAATCGGTTACTTGTTGGGCTTGCCCACCAAGAAGCTGGATGCCATTATCTATTACGAGCGTTATGTTGTCATTCAGCCGGGTGTACTGTCCGATGAAGTGGCACAGTATGACTTGCTTGAAGAAGGAGAATACCTGGACTTGCTGGAAAAGTTGCCGAAAGACAACCAGTTCCTCGAAGATTCAGATCCCAATAAGTTCATTGCCAAGATGGGCGCGGAAGCTATCTACGATTTGCTGTCACGCCTCGACCTTGACTCTTTGTCTTACGAACTGCGTAACCGTGCCGGAAGCGATGCTTCACAGCAACGCAAGACCGAAGCTCTGAAACGTCTTCAGGTAGTTGAGTCGTTCCGTGCATCACGCGGACGCAACAAGCCCGAGTGGATGATTGTACGCATTGTACCGGTTATTCCGCCCGAACTTCGTCCGTTGGTCCCATTGGATGGCGGCCGTTTCGCAACTTCTGACTTGAATGACCTTTACCGTCGTGTCATCATCCGTAACAACCGTCTGAAGAGATTGATTGAAATCAAGGCTCCTGAAGTGATTTTGCGTAATGAAAAACGTATGTTGCAGGAAGCTGTCGACTCTCTGTTTGATAACTCCCGTAAATCGAGTGCAGTGAAGACCGACGCTAACCGTCCGTTGAAGTCACTTTCCGACAGTTTGAAGGGTAAGCAAGGACGTTTCCGTCAGAACTTGTTGGGTAAGCGTGTCGACTATTCCGCACGTTCTGTAATCGTTGTAGGTCCGGAGCTGAAGATGGGCGAATGCGGTATCCCTAAACTGATGGCAGCCGAGCTTTACAAGCCGTTCATCATTCGTAAGCTCATTGAGCGTGGTATCGTGAAGACGGTAAAGAGCGCCAAGAAGATTGTAGACCGCAAGGAACCCGTTATCTGGGATATTTTGGAACACGTGATGAAGGGGCATCCGGTGCTGTTGAACCGTGCCCCGACACTTCACCGTCTGGGTATCCAGGCATTCCAGCCTAAAATGATTGAAGGTAAGGCAATCCAGCTGCACCCGTTGGCATGTACGGCGTTCAATGCCGACTTCGACGGTGACCAGATGGCCGTGCACTTGCCGTTGAGCAACGAAGCGATTCTGGAAGCACAGATGCTAATGCTCCAGTCACACAATATATTGAACCCTGCCAACGGTGCTCCTATCACTGTGCCTGCTCAGGATATGGTACTTGGTCTGTACTATATTACGAAGCTGCGCAAGGGTGCCAAGGGTGAAGGCCTGACATTCTACGGTCCTGAGGAAGCGCTGATTGCCTACAATGAAGGTAAGTGCGACATCCATGCTCCGGTAAGCGTAATAGTGAAAGACGTTGACGAGAATGGTAACATTGTGGACAAGATGATGCACGATACCTCCGTGGGCCGTGTCATTGTCAACGAAATTGTTCCGGCAGAAGCAGGATATATCAATACGATTATCTCCAAGAAGTCACTCCGAGACATCATCAGTCACGTAATCAAGGTGTGCGGTGTTGCCAAGGCAGCCGACTTCCTCGACGGAATCAAGAACCTCGGTTATTACATGGCCTTCAAGGGTGGTTTGTCGTTCAACTTGGGCGATATCATTATCCCGGAAGAGAAGGAAGCATTAGTACAGAAAGGTTATGATGAAGTAGAGCAGGTAATCAATAACTATAACATGGGTTTCATCACGAACAACGAGCGTTACAACCAGGTAATCGATATCTGGACGCACGTGAACTCTGAGTTGTCCAACATCCTGATGAAAACCATTTCAAGCGACGACCAGGGTTTCAACTCTGTATACATGATGCTGGATTCCGGTGCCCGTGGTTCTAAGGAACAGATTCGTCAGCTCTCCGGTATGCGTGGTTTGATGGCGAAGCCCCAGAAAGCAGGTGCCGAAGGCGGTCAGATTATCGAAAACCCGATTCTTTCTAACTTTAAGGAAGGTCTGTCCGTGTTGGAGTACTTTATCTCTACCCACGGTGCCCGTAAGGGTCTTGCCGATACCGCCTTGAAGACGGCCGATGCCGGTTACCTGACGCGTCGTCTGGTGGACGTCGCGCAGGACGTCATCATCAACGAGGAGGATTGCGGCACGCTGCGCGGTCTGACGGCTACGGCTATCAAGCGCAACGAGGATGTCGTGCAGACGCTCTACGACCGCATTCTGGGTCGCACGGCTCTGAACGACGTGATCCACCCCATCACCAACGAGGTGCTGTGCAAGGCCGGCGAGGAGATTACCGAGGATATAGCCGAGGCTATCGAGAAGTCGCCGTTGGAGTCTGTCGAGATCCGTTCGGTGCTCACGTGCGAGGCGCGTCACGGCGTCTGTGCGAAGTGCTACGGCCGCAATCTCGCTACGGCGCGCATGGTGCAGAAGGGCGAGGTCGTCGGCGTCATCGCGGCGCAGTCGATCGGCGAGCCGGGCACGCAGCTTACCCTGCGAACGTTCCACGTCGGTGGTGTTGCCGGCGGTTCGGCCGTCGAGACCAATGTCGTCTCGAAGTACGAGGGTCGTTTGGAGATCGACGAGCTGCGCACTATCAAGGGCAAGAACGCACAGGGCGAGGCTATCGATATCGTCATGTCGCGACAGTCGGAGTTCCGCATCGTCGACCCCAAGACCGATATCGTCCTCTATACGCATAACCTGCCCTACGGCGCTACGCTGTTCGTCAAGGACGGCGCCGAGGTCAAGAAGGGCGACATGATCTGCGAGTGGGACCCCTACAATGCCGTTATCATCGCCGAGAGCGAGGGACGTATCGTCTACGAGAGCGTCATCGAGGGTGTCACGTACCGCGAGGAGCGCGACGAGCAGACGGGTCTGGCCGAGCGGGTCGTCGTCGAGTCGAAAGACAAGACGAAGAACCCCGTCATCAAGATCGTCGACAAGAGCGGCATCGAGGTCAAGGCATACAACCTTCCCGTGGGTGCCCATATCATGGTCAAGGACAACGCCAAGATACACGGCGGCGATATCCTTATCAAGATCCCGCGTGCCGTGGGTAAGACCGGCGGCGATATCACCGGTGGTCTGCCGCGCGTTACCGAGCTGTTCGAGGCTCGCAACCCGTCTAACCCGGCTATCGTTTCGGAGATCGACGGCGAGGTATCGTTCGGCAAGATCAAGCGCGGTAACCGCGAGATCATCATCACATCCAAGGACGGCGACGTGAAGCGCTATCTGGTGCCGCTGTCGCGTCAGATCATCGTTCAGGAGAACGACTACGTGCGTGCCGGCATGGCTCTGTCGGACGGTGCGATCACTCCGAGCGACATCCTGCGCATCCTCGGTCCGACGAAGGTACAGGAGTATATCGTCAACGAGGTGCAGGAGGTATACCGCATGCAGGGTGTGAAGATCAACGACAAGCACTTCGAGGTCATAGTACGTCAGATGATGTCGAAGGTGCAGATCGAGGATCCGGGCGACACGCGATTCTTCGAGGATCAGGTGGTCGACAAGTGGGACTTCATGGATGTCAACGACGAGCTTTACGACAAGGTCGTCGTGACGTCGGCAGGCGATTCGACGAACGTGCAGGCCGGCCAGATCATCTCGATGCGCAAGCTGCGCGACGAGAACTCGGCTCTCAAACGCCGCGACATGGCTCCTGTCGAGACTCGTCCTATCGTGCCGGCTACATCGAATCAGGTGTTGCAGGGTATCACGCGTGCCGCGTTGCAGACGTCGAGCTTCATCTCGGCCGCATCGTTCCAGGAGACTACGAAGGTGCTCAACGAGGCCGCCATTCAGGCCAAGACCGACCCCTTGGAGAACCTCAAAGAGAACGTCATCTGCGGTCATCTCATCCCCGGCGGTACCGGTCTTCGCGACTACGACGATCTGGTCGTCGGTCTGAAAGCCGACATGCCGGCTCTGTAACGGTTCCGATCAAGGCGGCTTAGGCCGTCATCAGATAACAATGGCTGCCCGACAAATATCGGGCAGCCATTGTTTTTTACACATAGGATTCGGGAGAGCTCTATCATCTCCCGTATTGGCGGACAGCGGACAGCACCGGACTGAATGTCTTTGGCCGGTAGCGGATCGGGCAGTGGGGCGCTCGCAAGGTTCGTGTCGGAGCGTCCGTCCGGCGCTGCGGCGATGATATGATCTGCGGCTACACATGCGTAATTCCGTACGGATATACTGCCGGAATATGGTGCGGGATGGAAAGCATCCCCGCCCGGGATGTTCGGGCGGGGATGATATAGTTGCAGCGGTTGCCGTGCGGCAGCCAGCGCGGCGGCTTGCGCTGTCAGTTGACGCGATAGGCGTTGCGCACACCCTTGATGCGGCGCACGGCGTGCAGCAGCATGTCGACGATGCCCGTGCCCGGCACCTCGACCGTAATCGAGCCCGAGGCCGAGCCGTCGCTGCGCGACGAGAACGACATGGTGCGTATGTTGAGTTTCAGATCGCGGCTTACGACCTCGGTTATGGTATTGGCCAGACCGGGGTTATCCTGCGCCGTGACGGCTATCGTCACGCGGAACGAGCCCGAGGCCTCGTCGCGCCAGCGTGCCGGCATTACACGGTAGGGGTAGCGCTCTTTAAGGCGCGCGGCGTTGGGGCAGTCCGAGCGGTGGATAGTGATGCCCGAGCTGATCGTCACGAAGCCGAATATGTCGTCGCCCTTGATCGGGTTGCAGCACTTGGCCAGCTTATACTCGATGCTGCCTATGCGGTCGTCGATTATCAGTGCGTCGCTCGACCGCTCGACCGCGCGTGCGGCATTGCTCTGTGCGCGACGCTCCTCGGCTTCGGCCGCCGCGGCACGCCGCTGTTCGGCCTCCTCGCCCGAGAGCCAGCGCGAGAGGATATCCTTGACCTGCGATATCTCGATCTTCTGCGTGGCGATCATCATATATACCTCGGTGCCGCGCCGTATCTTGAAGTATTTGCCCAGATAGGCCACAGCCTCGTCGATCGTGGTGGAGAGCTTCCAGTTCTTGATCTTGCGTTCCAGCTCCTCGCGCCCCATGCGCGCCTGCTTCATCTGCTCCTCGCGCAGGTAGGCGCGTATCTTGGTGCGTGCCTTCGACGTGACGCATATGTTGAGCCAGTCGGCCTTCGGCGTCTGGTCCTTGCGTGTGAGCACTTCGCAGATGTCGCCGTTGCGGAGCGTCTCCTTGATCGGCACGGCGCGGTTGTTTATCTTGCCGCCGACGCATATCGAGCCCAGCGAGGTGTGTATGTCGAAAGCGAAGTCGAGTACAGTCGCCCCCTCGGGCAGCTTGCGTATGTCGCCGTTGGGCGTAAAGACGAATATCTCGCCCGACGAGGGCTTGGCGTCGAAGCGCTTGGCCAGCGAGTGGGTCGTATCTTCGAGCATCTCGCGCAGCCGTCCCAGCCACTCGTCGGCACCCATGCCGCCCTGCTTGACACCCTTGTACCGCCAGTGCGCCGCGATGCCGCGCTCGGCCACCTCGTCCATGCGCTCGGTGCGTATCTGTATCTCCACCCAGCGGCCGTGGCCGTCGGTAACGGTGGTGTGCAGCGACTCGTATCCGTTGGATTTAGGTATCGTGATCCAGTCGCGCATACGGTCGGGGTTGGGCGTGTAGATGCTGCCTATGTGGGAGTAGACTGTCCAGCAGAGCGTCTTTTCGCGCTCGGGCTCGCAGTCGATGATGATGCGCAGTGCGAAGATATCGTACACGCCCTCGAAAGGCACGTTCTGCTTGCGCATCTTCTGGAATATCGAGAAGACCGACTTGGTGCGGCTCTTGACGTGATACTTTATGCCGTCGGCGTCGAGGCGTTCGAGCACCGGCGCGATGAATTTGGCGATGAAGGTGCGACGCTCGCTCTCGGTCTCCTCCAACTTGCCGACTATATGACGGTAGGATTCGGGTTCGAGATACTTCAACGACAAGTCTTCCAGCTCGCTCTTGATGTTGTACAGTCCCAGCTTGTGGGCTATCTGAGCATATAGGTTGAGACTCTCCCAGCTCTTCTTGCGGCGCTTCTGCGGCGGGAACATGTCGAGCGAGCGCATCACGTCGAGTCTGTCGGCCAGCTTGATGAGTATCACGCGCGGGTCCTCGGAGTAGGATACGATCATATCGCGGAAGTCCGACGCCTGCTCCTTGGCCACTTTGAGCTTTATGTCCGATATCTTGCACAGTCCTACGATGATGCCCAGCACCTCGTCGCCCCATTGGCGGCGTATCGTCTCCGACAGCTCGCCCACCTTGTCGGGCTGCTCGCGGTTGGTTATGCGCATCACGTCGTGGAGGATCGATGCTATCGTCGAGTTGCGCCCCAGACCGATCTCCTCGGCCACGATGCGTGCCACGCCTATGTCGTGGTTCATCATCGGCGTGCCGTCGTATCGTGTATAGGGCTGCATCTTCTCGCCGGCGAATGCCAGCGCACTGTCTACCATTTGTTGCGTGCGCTCGGAAAACTGCGACGCGATCATCCGTCTGAACTCTGCATATCTCTCCATGTCTCTCTCTCTGTAAGTTCTTTTAATCAACGCTCCCCGCCGTCGGGATATTGTTCTGCTGCGGCGTTTTTCCTTATGATATACAGCGTTTCGCA
>OFGM01001475.1_pt1 | contig 13793 bp, 7 predicted proteins | sample 1521741 | NCBI WGS metagenome assembly OFGM01 (sample SAMEA3504079, study PRJEB24116) | mouse gut metagenome | biome: mouse gut; feature: mouse-associated habitat; material: faeces | place: Denmark | collected 2011
TGGAAAGATAATAAAAGGAATGGACATGGAGTGTTAACCTATCCAGATGGAGATTACTATAAAGGAGAATGGGAAGATAACGAAAGAAATGGATATGGAGTTTATATTTATGCAACAGGAAAGCGTTATGAAGGAGAATGGAAAGATAATAAAAGGAATGGACATGGAGTGTTAACCTATCCAGATGGAGATTACTATAAAGGAGAATGGGAAGATAACGAAAGAAATGGATATGGAGTTTATATTTATGCAACAGGAAAGCGTTATGAAGGAGAATGGAAAGATAATAAAAGGAATGGACATGGAGTGTTAACCTATCCAGATGGAGATTGCTATAAAGGAGAATATAAAGATGATAAAAAAAATGGACATGGAGTTTATATCGATGCAACAGGAAAGCGTTATGAAGGAGAATGGAAAGATGGTAAAAGAAATGGATATGGCGTCTTAACCTATCCAAATGGAGCTTATTATGAAGGAGAATGGAAAAAAGATAAAAGAAATGGGCATGGCGTCTATACTTATCCAAATGGAGCTTACTATGAAGGAGAATGGAAGAATGGAAAAAGAAATGGACATGGGACTTATACCTGTCCAAATAGGATTTGCTATAAAGGAGAATATAAAGATGGAAAAAGAAATGGGCATGGCGTTTATATCTATCCAAATGGGGCTTACTATGAAGGAGAATTTAAAAATGGAAAAAGAAATGGGTATGGCGTCTATATCTATCCAGATGGAGATCGCTATGAAGGGGAATTTAAAGATGATAAAAGGAATAAACATGGAATCTTTACTTATTCAACCAGAGATTGCTATAAAGGAGAATAAAAAGATAATCAGTTTTTAGAATAGTTAGGCAGAAAACGGGAGAAAAGTTTTATTTATCAGAAAGAAAAACCGCAGTCTTTCTTTTCTTGTGCCAAAATTCCATAAATAAAATTTTGCGATTCGTGTCTAATATAATACTAGGAGATGATAAAGTGGAAGAAAAAAGAAAAAAAGAAGAAATATTAGAACTTATATTGAATAAATTAGATGAACTCTATGGAACGGCAAAAGAAGGTTTTTATCATAAAGAACCTTGGCAGCTTCTCACAGCTATTATGTTGAGTGCTCAGAGTACCGATAAGCAGGTAGAAGAAGTACTTCCCAGATTATTCCAAAAATATAATACCATACAAAAAATAGCACAAGCTTCTACCGAGGAAATAGAGTTTTATATTCGTTCAGTAGGACTATATAAAAATAAAGCAAAAAATATAAAAAAGTGTTGTATGCAGATTGTAGAAGAATTTGGTGGACAAGTTCCAAATAATCTAGACGAACTTTTAAAGTTAGCTGGAGTGGGAAGAAAGACAGCTACACTTTTTTTAGCAGATGAATATGGAATTGATGGAGTTACCGTAGATACACATGTATTTCGAGTTTCTAAACGCCTTGGCTGGGCAACAGGAAAAAATCCAACAGAAGTAGAACTAGAACTTCAAAAAGTGCTTCCCAAAGAACATTGGAATCGGATTAATTTTCAGCTCATCTATCATGGCAGAGCTATTTGTACAGCGCGAAAGGCAAAGTGTGAAATATGTCCGTTGGAAAAATGGTGTGAGAAGAAAATCTTAGAAAAACAAAAAAAGAAATAACGATTATTTTATTATAGTAATTACTTTCCTGTTTTACAAACTTATCTATTCTATAAACTAGCGAAGGAATGTCTTCTATTCCAAAAGAAGCCCCTTGGAAGACGTTGGTACTTAATGAGTGAACCATCAAGGGTTCAACGAATTTAGTACCACTACGTCTGGAACGGAGCGAGAGCGCGGCTTCGTTGGAATACGTCCCTGTCTTAGCGAACCAACCTTTTAAAACAATGTGGTTACAATCTTATTTTAGATAATGAGGATATGATTTTTTTAGAATCCTTATGGAAGGAAGATGAAAAAAGAGCTTGACAGTATTAAAAAATAATGTTATAGTACTTGAGTATGAAATCTGCCGTAGACAGCAGGTGCTAGAAATAGAAAGATATTTCGGGCATAAGGAGAAAAACGCCTGCCGAGGTCTTATAAGAATTGAAATAAGAAATGTGAACTTATTAAAATAGACTTATAGAGCCTCTCTGCGTGAAGCGAGAGGTTTTTTTAGTGGCAGAATAAAAATCTATAAGGAGGTGTACCATATGGCGAAATTGGAAATAAAACAGCCAATCGTAAAGGAGATTTCTGAATTACTTGATGGTGCAAAAACAGCAGTAGTTGTAGATTATCGTGGTCTTACTGTAGAACAAGATACAAATCTTCGTAAACAGTTAAGAGAAGCTGGTGTTGTATATAGAGTTTATAAGAATACCATGATTAATTTTGCAATTAAAGGAACAAAATTTGAATGTTTAGCTCCTCATTTAGAAGGACCTACTGCAATCGCAATTTCTAAGGAAGATGTGACTGCTCCAGCAAAAATTTTATTCAATTTCTCTAAAACAGCAGAAGCATTACAATTAAAAGCTGGTGTTGTAGATGGAACTTATTATGATGAGAAAGGAATTAAGGTTATCGCAACAATTCCTTCCAGAGAAGAATTGCTTTCCAAATTCCTTGGAAGTATTCAATCTCCAATTGCAAGTTTTGCTCGTGTTATCAAAGAAATTGCAGAAAAAGATGGAACAGCAACAGCATAATTTTTTGAACACGATTAATCAAGAAGATAAGAATTGGAAACTAGGAATAAATAAAACTAAAAAAATAGAAAGAAAGGAAAAAACTACTGAGAGATTCACTGATAAAATTGCATAAAAATATAAATATTATAGATGGATAGTCGGGAAGTTAGAAGTGGATTGAAATAAGTAGTGGGTAATAAAGTATGACAACCGCAGAAATTATTGAAATTATTAAAGGTCTTACCGTATTAGAATTAAATGATTTAGTAAAAGCTTGTGAAGAAGAATTTGGTGTATCCGCAGCAGCAGGTGTAGTAGCTGTAGCATCTAATGCAGGAGAAGCAGCAGAAGAAAAAGATGAATTCGATGTAGAATTAACAGAAATCGGTGCTGAAAAAGTTAAAGTTATTAAAGTAGTTCGTGAAGCTACAGGTTTAGGCTTAAAAGAAGCAAAAGAAGTAGTTGATAACGCTCCTAAGATGGTAAAAACTGGTGTATCTAAAGCAGAAGCAGAAGAATTAAAGAAGAAATTAGAAGAAGTTGGAGCAAAAGTTACTTTAAAATAATTATGAAGTTAAAAAAGAGGGTAGATAGTATATATTATCTATTCTCTTTTTTTGTACAAACTCAGATAAAGGAAATATGCTATTAAATATTATTAAAACAACATATTAACTTTAATTTTTCTATGAAAAATGTAACTACACCCATTTCAATAAAGTAATGTTTTGAGGAAGATCTCCCCAGACAGACCCTTGGAAGACGTCAGCACTTAATGAGCGAACCCATAAGGGTTCGGCGAATTTAGTACCGCTACGTCTGGAACGGAGCGAGAGCGCGGCTGGTAGGGGGAGATCTTCCTCAAAATATGAACCTTCCTCTAATTCTTTAAAAAACCCCTTCACAATTTTTATTCAAGAAAATTTTGTAAAATTTTTCTTGACAGACGGAAAAACTTGTGTTAGCATAAAAAATGCATTATTATGGTGATATATACCTATTATGTATATAAATGATATATGATAGGTTTTTTATAAAAAGACAAGGGGTGAAACGTCAATGGAGAAAAATAGAATACGTCCAGTTAAAACCGGCAAAAGTATGCGTATGAGTTATTCAAGACAAAAAGAGGTTCTTGGAATGCCTAATTTAATTGAAATTCAAAAGGACTCATATCAGTGGTTTTTGGACGAAGGTCTCAAGGAAGTTTTTGAAGATATCTCTCCGATTGCTGATTACGGTGGACATCTGAGCTTGGAATTTGTAGATTTTACATTGTGTGAAGATGATGTAAAATATTCTATTGAAGAGTGTAAGGAAAGAGATGCAACTTATGCAGCACCTTTAAAAGTAAAAGTTAGGCTTTACAATAAGGAAAAAGATGAAATTAATGAACATGAGATTTTCATGGGTGATTTACCACTGATGACTGCAACCGGAACTTTTGTAATTAATGGTGCGGAGAGAGTTATCGTAAGCCAACTGGTTCGTTCCCCCGGTATTTATTATGGAATAGCGCACGATAAAATTGGTAAAACTCTTTATTCTTGTACTGTGATTCCGAATCGTGGCGCTTGGTTAGAGTATGAAACGGACTCAAATGATGTATTTTATGTTCGTGTAGACCGGACTAGAAAAGTGCCGGTTACTGTTTTGATTCGTGCTCTCGGTTATGGAACTAATGCAGAAATCCTGGATTTATTTGGAGAAGAACCTAAGATTTTGGCGAGTTTTGGAAAAGACACTTCTGATAATTATCAGGATGGTCTTTTAGAATTATATAAAAAAATCCGTCCGGGTGAGCCATTATCAGTGGATAGTGCAGAGAGTTTACTCACAAGTATGTTCTTTGATCCGAGAAGATATGATTTAGCAAAAGTAGGAAGATATAAATTTAATAAAAAACTTCATTTTAAAAATAGAATTACAAATCATATATTAGCAGAGGACGTCATCGATCCTACTACAGGAGAGGTGATGGCGGAGAAAGGCACAACAGTTTCTTTTGAATTAGCGATAGAGATTCAAAATGCTGCTGTACCTTATGTTTGGATTCAAGCAGAGGAAAGAAATGTAAAAGTACTTTCTAATATGATGGTGGATATCACAAAGTATGTGGACTGTAACCCGAAAGAATTGTTGGGAGTGACAGAAAGTGTATATTATCCTGTTTTAGAAGGGATTTTAAATGAAAATGCAGGGGATATAGAAGCGATTAAAGAGGCGATCAGACGTGATATTTCCGATTTAATACCAAAACATATTACGAAAGAAGATATTATTGCTTCTATCAATTATAACATGCATTTGGAAGAGGGAATCGGGAATGCAGATGATATCGATCATTTAGGAAACCGTAGAATCCGCGCTGTGGGCGAGTTATTACAGAATCAATATCGTATCGGTTTATCTAGAATGGAACGTGTGGTTCGTGAGAGAATGACGACACAGGATTTAGACGGAGTATCCCCACAATCTTTGATTAATATTAAGCCTGTGACAGCGGCTGTAAAGGAATTTTTTGGAAGTTCTCAGTTGTCCCAGTTTATGGATCAAAATAATCCATTAGGAGAATTGACACACAAAAGACGTTTATCCGCATTAGGACCGGGAGGATTGTCCAGAGATCGTGCTGGATTCGAGGTGCGTGATGTGCATTATACTCATTATGGAAGAATGTGTCCGATTGAAACACCAGAAGGTCCAAACATCGGTCTTATTAACTCTTTAGCTTGTTATGCGAGAATTAATGAGTATGGTTTTGTAGAAGCTCCTTATCGTAAAGTAGACAAAAGCGATCCTAAAAATCCTAGAGTAACAGATTATGTGGAATATATGACAGCAGATGAAGAGGACAATTTTATAGTAGCACAGGCGAATGAAGCGCTGGATAAAGATGGACATTTTATAAAAAATACGGTTTCTGGTCGTTATAAAGAAGAAACATCTCAGTTTGAAAAAACCAAAATAGATTATATGGATGTTTCTCCTAAGATGGTATTCTCTGTTGCTACTTCTATGATCCCATTCTTGGAAAATGATGATGCGAATCGAGCTTTGATGGGATCTAATATGCAGCGTCAGGCAGTACCTCTTTTGACTACAGAAGCTCCTGTTGTAGGTACAGGAATTGAAGCCAAGGCGGCAGTTGATTCAGGAGTATGTGTGGTTGCAAAAAGAGCAGGCACAGTGGAACGTTCTACTTCTAAAGAAATTACACTTCGTTATGATGATGACGGAACAAGAGAAACTTATAAATTAATCAAGTTTTTAAGAAGTAATCAATCGAACTGTTATAATCAAAAACCTATTGTTTTCAAAGGAGAACATGTGGAGAAGGGACAGGTTATTGCAGATGGAGCTTCTACTTCAAATGGGGAAATTGCATTAGGAAAAAATCCATTGATCGGTTTTATGACATGGGAAGGCTATAACTATGAAGATGCAGTTTTATTAAGTGAAAGATTAGTCATGGATGATGTTTACACTTCTGTACACATTGAAGAATATGAAACAGAAGCGAGAGATACCAAATTAGGACCAGAAGAGATCACAAGAGATGTGCCCGGTGTTGGAGATGAGGCGTTAAAGGATTTAGACGAAAGAGGAATTATAAGAATCGGCGCAGAAGTGAGGGCTGGGGATATTTTGGTAGGAAAGGTGACACCAAAAGGGGAAACAGAACTCACTGCAGAAGAACGCTTGCTCCGTGCGATTTTTGGAGAAAAAGCAAGAGAAGTTCGGGATACCTCTTTAAAAGTTCCTCATGGAGAATATGGAATTATCGTGGATGCCAAAGTATTTACCAGAGAAAATGGAGATGAATTGCCTCCGGGAGTGAATCAGACAGTGCGTATTTATATCGCACAAAAGAGAAAGATTTCTGTCGGTGATAAAATGGCAGGACGTCATGGTAATAAGGGTGTTGTTTCTAGAATTTTACCAGTGGAAGATATGCCATTTTTGCCAAATGGAAGACCTCTGGATATCGTATTGAATCCGTTGGGTGTGCCTTCTCGTATGAATATCGGGCAGGTGTTAGAAATCCATTTAAGTCTTGCTGCAAAGGCATTGGGATTTAATATCGCAACACCAGTATTTGACGGTGCGAACGAATTTGACATCATGGATACTTTAGATTTGGCAAATGATTATGTGAATCTGGAATGGGAAGAATTTAAAGAGAAACATGAAGAAGAGTTATTGCCAGAGGTGTTGGAATATTTAGAGAAGAATCTAGAGCATAGAAAACTCTGGAAAGGTGTTCCTATCTCTAGAGATGGAAAAGTCAGATTACGCGATGGAAGAACAGGAGAATATTTTGACAGTCCTGTTACGATTGGGCATATGCACTATCTGAAGCTGCATCATTTAGTAGATGATAAGATTCATGCTCGTTCTACAGGTCCTTATTCCTTAGTGACTCAGCAGCCTTTAGGAGGTAAAGCTCAGTTTGGCGGTCAGCGTTTTGGAGAAATGGAAGTTTGGGCTTTGGAGGCATATGGAGCATCCTATACGCTTCAAGAGATTTTAACAGTGAAATCAGATGACGTGGTAGGGCGTGTGAAGACCTATGAAGCGATTATTAAAGGAGAGAATATACCAGAACCGGGTATACCAGAATCCTTTAAGGTATTATTGAAAGAATTACAGTCTTTAGCATTAGATGTCAAAGTATTGCGAGAAGATGAAACAGAAGTGGAATTGATTGAAAATATAGATTATGGTGATACCGACCTTCACGCTATTATAGAAGGTGATAAGCGATATGATGAAGAAAAAGAATCCTATGAAAGATTAGGTTTTTCGGAAAAGAAATTTGATGATGATGAGCTTATTGATATAGAAGAAGAGGAAGAGGATGACGAAGACGATATCGATATGGATATGGATGATGATGATTTCTTCGGAGTCGATGAGCTTGCAGATGACGAAGAAGAGTAAAGAAAGGGAGTGTCATTCATGCCGGAAACAACAACAACAGAAGCATATGAACCTATGACTTTTGATAAGATTAAAATTGGTCTTGCTTCACCGGAAAAAATCCTGCAGTGGTCTAGGGGAGAAGTTTTAAAACCAGAAACCATCAATTATAGAACATTAAAACCGGAGAAAGATGGTTTATTCTGTGAGAGAATCTTTGGACCGAGCAAGGACTGGGAATGTCATTGCGGTAAGTATAAAAAAATTCGTTATAAAGGCGTTATCTGTGATAGATGTGGTGTGGAAGTCACAAAAGCAAACGTTAGAAGGGAGAGAATGGGGCATATCAAGTTAGCAGCTCCTGTTTCCCATATCTGGTATTTTAAAGGGATTCCAAGCCGCATGGGACTGATTCTAGACCTATCACCGAGAATATTAGAGAAAGTATTGTATTTTGCCTCTTATATCGTATTAGACAAGGGAGATACAGATTTACAATATAAACAAGTGCTATCAGAAAAAGAATTCCGAGAAGTTTATGAAAAATGGGGAAATCGTTTCCGTGTTGGCATGGGAGCAGAGGCGATTCAAGAATTGCTGCAAGCCATTGATTTGGAAAAAGATTCTGCAGAATTAAAGAAAGCTTTAAGAGATTCGAGCGGACAAAAGCGTGCTAGAATCATCAAAAGGCTGGAAGTAGTAGAGGCATTCCGCAACTCAGGAAATAAGCCAGAATGGATGATTTTAACAGCAATTCCTGTGATTCCTCCTGATATTCGACCTATGGTGCAGTTAGATGGTGGACGTTTTGCTACTTCTGACTTAAATGACCTTTATAGAAGAATCATCAACCGAAATAACCGTCTTGCCAGATTATTAGATTTAGGAGCGCCAGAAATTATTGTGCGAAATGAAAAACGTATGCTGCAAGAGGCAGTAGACGCATTAATCGATAATGGAAGACGTGGAAGACCTGTCACAGGACCGGGAAATCGTGCATTAAAATCTTTATCTGATATGTTAAAAGGAAAGCAGGGACGTTTTCGCCAGAATTTATTAGGAAAACGTGTGGACTATTCTGGACGTTCTGTTATCGTAGTAGGACCAGAATTAAAGATTTATCAATGTGGTCTTCCAAAAGAAATGGCGATTGAATTATTTAAACCTTTTGTGATGAAAGAATTAGTTGCCAATGGAACAGCGCATAATATTAAGAGTGCCAAAAAAATGGTAGATCGTGTGGAAAAGGAAGTATGGGATGTATTAGAGGGAGTCATCAAAGAACACCCTGTTATGTTAAACCGTGCCCCTACGTTGCACCGTTTGGGAATCCAAGCATTTGAGCCTATCTTGGTAGAAGGTAAAGCGATTAAATTACATCCTCTTGTTTGTACCGCATTTAACGCTGACTTCGATGGAGATCAGATGGCAGTACATCTTCCTTTATCCGTAGAAGCACAGGCAGAATGTCGTTTCCTATTGTTATCTCCGAATAACTTATTAAAACCATCAGATGGAGCGCCTGTAGCTGTTCCTTCTCAAGATATGGTACTCGGTATTTACTATTTAACACAGGAAAGACCGGGAGCAAAGGGAGAAGGAAAGTTCTTTAAAAATGTGAATGAGGCGATTTTAGCCTATGAAAATGGAATTATCACTCTTCATGCCAGAATTAAAGTGCGCTGTTCAAAGAGCAGACCAGATGGAACAGTAAAATCCGGAATCATAGAATCTACAGTAGGGCGTTTTATCTTTAATGAAATTTTGCCACAGGATTTAGGATTTGTGGATAGAAGCGTGGCAGAAAATGAATTATTGCCGGAAGTGGATTTCCATGTAGATAAAAAGAAATTAAAGAAAATATTAGAGAAAGTCATCAATACTCATGGAGCGACAAAAACAGCAGAGGTTTTAGATGATATTAAATCTATGGGATATAAATATTCAACAAAGGCAGCGATGAGCGTATCTATTTCAGATATGACTGTGCCAGAGGCGAAAAAGACAATTATCAGTGATGCGGAAAAAACGATAGAAGCAATAACCAAAAACTACCGAAGAGGCTTTATTACAGAAGAAGAGAGATATAAAGAAGTAATTGAAACATGGAAAAATGCCGATGATGAAATTACAACAGAGCTTTTAAATGGATTGGATAAATATAATAATATTTTTATGATGGCGGATTCTGGAGCGCGTGGTTCTGATAAACAGATCAAACAGTTAGCAGGTATGCGTGGTTTGATGGCAGATACTACAGGTCGTACCATTGAGTTGCCTATTAAATCTAATTTCCGTGAGGGATTAGATGTATTGGAATATTTTATCTCTGCTCATGGAGCTAGAAAAGGTCTTTCCGATACCGCACTTCGTACTGCGGATTCTGGATATCTGACTAGACGTTTAGTAGACGTTTCACAAGACTTGATCATTCGTGAAGTGGACTGCTGTTTTGGAAAAGAGGAAATTCCGGGATTAGAAGTAAAAGCATTTATGGATGGCAGAGAAGTTATTGAGAGCTTAGAAGACAGAATCACAGGAAGATATGCTTGTGAAACAATCACAGATTCTAACACAGGCGAAGTGCTTGTGAAGAAAAATCATATGATAACTCCAAAGCGTGCGGCAAGCATTGTAAAATCAGGCGCAGAAAAAGTAAAAATTCGTACTATATTGACATGTAAATCTCATATTGGAGTCTGTGCGAAATGTTATGGAGCTAATATGGCAACAGGTCAGGCAGTGCAAGTAGGAGAAGCAGTTGGTATTATTGCAGCACAATCTATCGGAGAACCTGGTACACAGCTTACCATGCGTACTTTCCATACAGGTGGTGTGGCTGGAGATGATATCACACAAGGTCTTCCTCGTGTAGAAGAACTTTTTGAAGCGAGAAAGCCAAAAGGACTTGCGATTATCGCAGAATTTGGAGGAGTAGCTACTTTTAAAGATACAAAGAAGAAACGAGAAATTATCATTACAGATCCAGAAACAGGAAATACAAAATCTTATTTAATACCATATGGTTCTCGTATTAAGATTCAAGATGGAGTGACATTAGAAGCTGGAGATGAATTGACAGAAGGTAGTATAAATCCCCATGATATTTTGAAGATTAAGGGTGTACGTGCAGTACAAGATTATATGATTCAGGAAGTACAGCGTGTATATCGTTTACAAGGTGTAGAAATTAATGATAAGCATATCGAAGTAATTGTGCGTCAGATGTTAAAGAAGATCAGGGTAGAAGAGAGTGGAGATAGTGATTATCTGCCGGGAACTTCTATGGATGTATTGGATTTTAATGAAGAAAATGAAAAGCTGATAGAAGAAGGCAAAAAACCTATTGAGGGAAAACAAGTGATGCTCGGTATTACAAAAGCCTCTTTAGCGACAAATTCCTTCTTATCCGCAGCATCTTTCCAAGAAACTACAAAAGTATTGACAGAAGCGGCGATTAATGGAAAGGTAGATCCATTGATTGGGTTAAAGGAAAATGTTATTATTGGTAAATTAATTCCTGCTGGTACAGGTATGAAGAGATACCGTTCTGTGAAATTGGATACGGATATACCAGAAGAGCAAATGGAATTTGTGGAAGATTCTGAGGAAAAAGATGATATAAATATGTAACTCATTGATAAAAGTGAGGAAATGGATTATAAAAGTAAGATAATGAGATAAATTGATAATATTGTTTAGAAAAAAGATGGTATATTTCATAAAGGGATATATCATCTTTTTTGGAGTTTATAAAAAGAAGATTTAGAGATGTTTGAATTAGGGATTCACGAGGTTCGCCCTGGCAAGGAAGTCTTCCAATGAAGCCGCGCTCTCGCTCCGTTCCAGACGTAGCGGTACTAAATTCACAAATCCCGCTTCTTGCGGATTTGCTCATTAAGTGCCGACGTCTTCCAAGGGGCTTCTTTTGGAATACTTCCTTCCCTGTGCTAGTTTATCGCAAAAGCTATTTAAAAAGCATAGAAGCAATCTGTTTATTCCCATGAACAAAGAAACAAGTAGCTGTTTACATATATTTGATGATTGCCACAAGGGTCAAATATCCATAGGCGCGAACTTGAGAGAAAATTGCACAAAAAACCAGTGAAATCAAGAGAGAAGATAAATTTTATATATGGTATAGTTTTATAGCTGTTTTGTATTTCGGGTATATTTTAGTGGGGAAAAATAAAGTATCACAGAGAGAAAAAGAATAAAGATATTATTTTCTCTCTGTGATACTTTTATAAAAATTTGATAGAATATAATCTTATGTAAACTTATTTTTAGCATACTCCATAGTATCTAGTCTAACATAAAATTAAAAAAAAGTCTAGTATTATCTTATGTTTATGTTAAACTAAAATTACTGTTCTGGTATTTATGATGATGAAAAGGTTATAAATATTGATTAGGGATTGTACTTTTAGGTAAAAGTTTTGTTCATTTATGTTTATTGAAAGAATGGAATTTATGTGACTCTTTTGGGAAAAACAAAGGAGGGATATCTTTTCAAGAAAATAACGCTGAATAGGTATATTTTGTATGGAGCGAAGTGAGGAAATTATGTATAGAAAAGTGAAGAAAATCTTTTAACAAGCTATTAGGTTATTATAATTATTTATACCTCACAATAACAAAAAGATTAAAATTTTTCCTTTCATAAGCAGTATGGACTTTCTCATTTTCTTAGAATTGTCAGTAAACTAGCAGGGGGAAGGAAGTATTCTAAAAGAAGTTTCTTGGAAGACGAACTCTATAAGGAGTTGCGAATTTAGTGTCTGGGTAGTCTTACATGAAGAGAAAGTATAGATTTGTTGGAATACTTCCTTCCTGTGTGACCTTTTGACCAAAATGTTCTAAACAGCAGTAAAAGGTTGAATAGTAATAAATAAATGAAATAGTGGACAAAAAGAAAAAAACACTAAAATAGGAGGGATTATTTTATGGAACAATATGAGGGAATAGGTAGAAAAGAAGAGGAAGAGCATTTAAAAGATTGTGTGGAAATCATACAGAAAAATGTGGATTATTATCAAGAAAAAGAAAGAGTGATGGCAGCAGAAATCAAAGAGATGTATGATATTTATCGTTCATCTAATCCTGAATTACACAATGAATTAGTGATTGAAATAGGGATGAGAGAGCAAGTTGTCACAGTACTTAAAAAAAATCAAAGAGCATTAGAAAAGCCCTATTTTGGGAGAATCGATTATCGGGATAAAGAAGATAATCTATGTCATACTCTATATCTTGGAAAAAATGGAATTATGAAAGATACCACAAAAGTGCTTATTGTGGATTGGCGTGCACCAGTATCTAGTATTTATTATGAAAGCCAAGTAGGAGAGAGTTCTTATCAAGTACCAGAGCAAGGAAAGAGAGAAATTATTTTGGATAGAAAGAGAACATATGAAATAGAGAAAGGTGAGCTTATTGAATATTATGATGCAGAAGTGATTGCTAATGATGAACTTTTGACGAAATATCTGGCAAAGAATAAGGAAGCTGTATTAGGAGAAATTATTGCAACGATTCAGAAAGAACAAAATGATATCATCAGAGAAACACCATTTCATAATAGTATTGTACAAGGAGTAGCAGGAAGTGGAAAGACTACCGTAGCGATGCATAGGATTTCTTATATTTTATATAATTATAATAATAAATTTCGACCAGAAGAGTTTTTTATTATTGGCAGTAATCAGATGTTGCTAAATTATATTACAGGGGTACTGCCTGATTTGGAAGTATATCATGTTAACCAAATGGTGATGGAAGATTTTTTTATATGGCTTTTAGAAAGAGATTTCGATAAAAAAAGTAAAGTTCACTATCATCAGATAGAAGAAAAAGAGGAAAGGGATAGAGAATTTCAAGCTTATAGAGGTTCTTTGGAATGGCTTAAGGAATTAGAATGTTATATAAAAGAATTAGAGGAAACAGCTATTTCAAAAGATACGATTGTCTATAAAGGAAAAGAAGTTTTTACTAGAGAAGCGATAGAGCAGTTTTTAGAAAATAATCAAAATTATTCTATGCAGGATAAAATCAATATGTTAAATAAAAGACTTGTTATAAAAATAAAAGATTATAATGTACAATTAGATGAAACAAAGGAAGTGATAAGACAAGAAGGAAAGAAGTTTCAGACTTATTTTGGGGAGAGAAGTTTTAAAAAGTCTTTGTTAGAAGTTTATAAAGAATTTAT
>OFGM01001476.1_pt1 | contig 13791 bp, 12 predicted proteins | sample 1521741 | NCBI WGS metagenome assembly OFGM01 (sample SAMEA3504079, study PRJEB24116) | mouse gut metagenome | biome: mouse gut; feature: mouse-associated habitat; material: faeces | place: Denmark | collected 2011
AGTTCCTTCTCAAGCAAAGGATCTGCCTTGCTACCCATTAAATTGACAAAACTGCCTTTATGTGCAAATTCTCCTGCTGTTATTACAGGATAGGCAAGTATCATTCCATTTGGTTGATACCATTCCCTTTTTTGGCCCATCTCCTTTTCAAGCCAGTCTTTGTCCCAAAAGCAGCCAAGACTTGCAGCCAGATGCCCACCTGCTGAAAAACCTGCCACAATAATTTTGTCTCGGTCAACGGCATATTCTTTTGCATGTTCCCTGATATATGCTACTGACCATGCAAGCTCCATCAGCGCTTGCGGATGTTCTGCTCCCTGCCTTGAAATATCATACCAAAGAACCGCCGCATGACACCCTGCAGTTAGAAACTGAAATGCTATTGGTTCTCCTTCCCTGACTGATACATGTTCATATCCGCCACCTGGACAAATTAAAACCAATGGACGTTTGCGATCCCCATAAGTTTCTGGATAACTTTCGTGGAGATACAAGAAAAGCGTTGCCTGCACAGCATTTCCAATCTCCACTTTCACACGTTCATATATCATATAATTTCTCCTATTTTAAAGTCGCTGCGCGACGGCTCTTAAGCAACAGTCTCTTCGATGCCCTCTTCTGAGAGGAATTTTCTCTCCTGAAAATCCCTCTCTTGCATCTTCGCGACTTTTGTTTTTATCGCTGCAAAAACTGACACAGCTTACTTAAATATGACTGGCCTTTCTTTCTGTGCTACTGCGATATATGTTTTACCTTCGTTAAGCTGAATTTCATTTCCAAAGTCATCATAATATACAGTAGGCGTATATTCCCCTGTTTTCTGCCAGGTCACATGAATACACTTTCCCTTGGTAAAATAATATCCGTCCTCTGTATTGTCAATATTTTGAAAATACAAATATCCTTTTGCGTCTAATCTGCACCACTTTGTATTTTGAACAATCACATTGGCAAACTTAAGCTGTTGTCCATTTAATCCATCTGTCTGCGGCTTTCCATGGATGGATTTATAATACATACCATCTGTTGGGTTATAGACAAATGAACTTTTGGTATATGGAAAGATCTGTGACAAATCTATTGCATTTGCTGCTACTGCCCCTACACCATATTGTTCTAGAGTATTGACTCCATCTGCAAATGTGAAATGTTTCGGATTATAAAATCCTTCTCTTATATTGAGGGAATAACCAAGCTGGGCACAAGCATTTATAATACCTGGTGCACTTGTATATGCATTGTGAGGCGCTTTTTTGTCAGATGTTCTAAAAAATGCTTCGGAACCTGGCGCACCTCCACCTACACCATACTGGTTGGTGCCAGATATATTGTTGATATCTGCTGCCGTAATTCTATCTTTCATATAGACAACACCACCAAAGTGAATCAAAATCGGATCCCACTCTGTTGCCTGGGGAATATAATAAGCCCTACAACTTCTGACATTTCCAATTTTTGCAAGTCCAGTCCAGTTGTTCATTACTGCCAACTGCCGTGAAATTTCACCCTCCTCCATCATTTCATACAATATATCTGCATTGCTGATACCATAGGAGGGCTGTGCTACCTTATCGGTGGGCATCATCACTGCGATTGGTCTGATTATTGTCTGTTCCACAGGCACCCACTCATTTGTATATACACTCCTGACATATCCCGGAAGAACTTCATCTGCTTTTGCCACTGCTGCTGGAGATATGCTATTTCCCGCCATGACTGCAACGGTAGCGGCGGCAAGTACCGTTGCCGCAATTTTTTTCAGAGCTGTTTTTATTGTTCTTTTTTTCATTCTATAATCTCCCTTCTACGATTAAAAATTATATCCTAACTGCCTTTCTAAGTTTTGATTTCAATCTCTGAAGTGCATTGTCTGTAGACTTTTCATCTCTTGAAAGTACCTTTGCTATTTGTGAATAGCTCATACCTGTTATATACAAATCAAGTACCTGCTTTTCAAAGCTGCTCAGTTCCTTATCTATGATAGCTTCTATATCTGCCACATTCTCTTTGTCTATTAGAAGCTGCTCTGGATTTGTTTCCACCTCTGATGCAAGTACATTCACAAGTTCCATGCCGCTGCTTTCGCCTTCCGTTTCTGCCATATCTGCATAAAGCGAAATATATGTATTTAGCGGTGCATGTTTTTCTCTGCGCGATGCCTGTACTGCATTATACATTTGACGTGATACACACAAGTCTGCAAATGTATAAAAGCTGGCATCTCTTCCTGCGTCAAAATCTCTCACTGCCTTAAAAAGCCCTATCATGCCTTCCTGTATCAGATCATCATTGTCGGCGCCAAGAATATACATAGACTTTGCTTTTTTCCGCACTAAATTTTTGTATTTATCAATAATATAATCTGTTATCTGTGTCTCACCGTCTTTTAGCCTGTCTATCAGTTGCTCATCTGTTAAACTAAAATATATATCTGACATCTATCGCCCGATACCCCCTGCTCTTATCAATTTGTATCCGAATGCATGTCCAAAAATATTATAGAACCATAAATTGTATTCACGAAATACCATTCATTCTCTGTCTAACAATCTCATAAGCCAGTACCCCAGCAGCAACAGAAGCATTTAGCGAATCAATTTCACCCTTCATTGGTATTGATGCTGCAAAATCACATTTTTCCTTGACAAGCCTGCCTACCCCTTCTCCCTCATTTCCAATCACAAGCCCTATTGGACCCTTCAAATCAAGCTGATACATGGAAGTTCCATTCATATCCGCACATACAAACCAGATACCCTCTTTCTTTAACTCCTCAATCGTCCTGCCAATATTGGTAACTCTGGCTACGGGAGTATAATTGAGCGCACCTGCAGAAGCCTTTGCCACAGTTGCAGTCAGCCCTGCTGCACGGTTTTTGGGGATAATGACGCCGTGGGCTCCCACAAGATTTGCAGTCCTTATAATAGCCCCCAAATTATGCGGATCTTCAATATTATCGAGCAAAAAAAGAAATGGCGGTTCTCCTTTTTTGTGTGCAGATGCAAGGATATCATCAACCTGTGCATATTCATATGCCGCAATATACGCAATTACGCCCTGATGCCTGCCTGTCACACTCAACTGATCCAGTCTTTCCTTTGTCACAAATTTTGTGATTGTATTGTGTTTTTTTGCTTCTCTCTTGATCGTCTGAATCGGGCCATCTTGGAGGCCATCTTGGATCAAAAGCTTGTCAACAGGTTTTCCTGCACGGTAAGCTTCTATAACAGCATTTCTGCCTTCTATTGTAAATTCGTTTCCTGTTGTATCTGGATACTCCTTGGAAACCGTTCCGGTAAATGTTTCGTTTTTCATATAAATCCCCTCTGTCGCCTCAATATAGACAGTGCCTTTTGCTACCTTAGAAGTATTTTCACACGATTATCTGTGCTTCTTCCAAAGACTGCCCAATAATCTGTGTAATTCTTTCCATGTTGTCTTTTAGAAAAAGATAACCACACAATGCCTCAAAGCCGGTCGCTTTGTGATAATCAGAAAGACTAGCATTTTTCGCCGAAGAATTTGTTTTTGTATTTTTCCCTCTTCTATAGACTTCCTGTTCCTCTTCTGTGAGGCTCTCATATACTGCCTCTATCATTTTAGCCTGTGTCTGAGCACATACTATTTTTGTTGTATGCCTATGCAGCGTATTAGCAGCACGCTGTCCCTTTTCTACAATCAATGTTCTGATAATAATTTCAAATACCGCATCACCAATATAGGCCAGCGTGAGGGGGGAATATGTTCTGATATCTACTCCCCCGCTGCCAAATTCTTTATGAATCTGCGAAAGCATACTGCGTTCATTTAAGCCTTCTTCCATTTAACACCTTCTCGTGTATCCTCCAATACGATACCCTTCTCTAATAATTCATTGCGGATTGCATCTGCCTTTGCAAAATCCTTTGCCTTTTTTGCCGCGGTTCTCTCCTCAATTCTTGCAAGAACATAACTTTCGAGCTCTGCATCTATAGCATTTTCTGCCTCTTTTGCCGCGTATGCTGTTGTCAAGTCAAGAGAAAGCACCTCATCAAAGCTCTCTGCCAGTGCATATTTCGTGCTATCTGAGATATCATCCTTAAGCATATCATACAACACCGTAATTGCCATCGAAGAATTAAGATCATCGCACAGTGCAGACGCAAATTTTTCCTTATACAATGCAAATTTTTCAGAATCTATGGCGCCCGTTTTGTCAAGCAGACCAATTTTCTTGATAAGCTTTTCATACGCAGCACTCATATTATCAAGAACTTCATAAGAAAATTCCAACGGCTTCCGATAATGTGACTGCAAACAGAAAAATCTGTACACCACAGGATTGTATCCCTTGGATTCTAACAATGACACTGTCAGAAAATCACCTTTTGACTTACTCATCTTTCCCGTTATGTCATTGAGATGATGCACATGAAACCAATAGTTACACCACTTATGCCCAATATAAGATTCACTCTGTGCAATCTCATTTGTATGATGCGGAAAAATATTATCTACACCGCCACAATGAATATCCATATATTCACCTAGGTGTTTCATACTGATGCAAGAGCATTCAATATGCCAGCCCGGATATCCAACTCCCCAAGGACTTTCCCATTTCAGTTCCTGATCTGCAAATTTTGATTTGGTAAACCATAGTACAAAGTCACTTTTATTTTTCTTGTTCTCATCGACATCAACATCATCACGCACACCAACTAAAAGTTCCTTTTCACTCTGGCTTGAAAATACATAGTACTCCTGAAGTCTTGAAGTATCAAAATAAATATTGCCGCCACTTTTATATGCATACCCCTTTTCTATCAAAACTTCTATCATATGAATAAATTCTGTGATACAATTTGTTGCAGGCTCTACCACATCTGGGGTTTTGATATTCAATTTTCTGCAGTCCTCAAAAAATGCATCTGTGTAAAAGCGGGCAATCTCCAAAACAGTCTTGTGCTCCCTTTTTGCCCCTTTCAGCATTTTATCCTCACCCGTATCCGCATCACTCGAAAGATGCCCTACATCTGTAATATTCATGACACGCTTTACATCATAGCCAATATAACGCAAAGTCTTTTCCAGTAAATCCTCCATAATATAACATCTCAAGTTTCCAATATGCGCATAGTGGTATACCGTAGGTCCGCATGTATACATTGCAGCCTTACCATCAATATTAGGGATAAACTGCTCCACTTTTTTTGTCAGTGTGTTGTAAAAGGACAATTTATTTTCCATTTTCTATCAAAACCTCCAAATGTATCTGATTACAGCTCCTTTTTAAGCTGTTTTACCTGTCGCTCTAATTCTAAAATCCTGTTTGTCATCTCACTGTTTGCGTATTGCAAACTTTTGATATCCTCATTTACAGGGTCTGGAAGATCGGTCTGGTTCAACTCTTCTCGCACAAGTTTCTGATTATTGCGTTTTACAATTCTACCCGGAACCCCTACAACCGTGCAGTTGGGCGGAACTTCCTCTATCACCACGCTTCCTGCCCCGATCTTGGAATTCTCTCCAACTTTGAAAGAACCAATAATTTTTGCGCCTGCGCTAATCATAACATTATCCCCAATTGTTGGGTGTCGCTTGCCATGTTCTTTGCCAGTACCGCCAAGTGTCACTCCCTGATACAACGTTACATTGTTTCCGACGACCGCCGTTTCTCCTATTATGACACCATTTCCGTGGTCAATAAAAAAATTTTCTCCAATTTCTGCACCTGGATGAATTTCTATGCCAGTTTTTCTGACTGCCCGCTGTGATATCAGTCTTGCCCAAAAGTAATGCCCATTTTTATACAGTTTATGCGCCACTCTATAATGAAGCATTACCTTGAAGCTTGGATATAAGAAAACTTCCATATTAGAGTGAATCGCAGGGTCTCTCTCCCTGATGACTTTAATTTCATTTTTTATATTTTTTATAAACCCCATTCTTACACACGCCTCCAATGAGACTTTACTATATCATATTCGTTCGTATTTCACCGTGTCAATCATTCTGGCATCAACCAACCTATACAATCCCTTTTCTAGCAGTCTTTTTCATACGCAACAGCCGTATTAAGTGCAATCTCCATCATTTGTGTAAATGAATTCTGCCGCTCTTCTGCTGTGGTTTCCTCTCCTGTCACCAGACTGTCTGATACTGTAAGGATTGCAAGCGCATTCTTTTTGCATCTTGCTGCATTCATATACAATGCTGCTGCCTCCATCTCTACACAGAGAACACCCATCTTCTGCCAACCTTCATTTGCTTTTGGATTATCATTATAAAATATATCTGATGAAAGTATATTTCCAACATGATAGTTTGCACCAACCTTATCAGCCTGTGCAACGGCTTGTTTTAGAAGGGAATAGCTCGCAATCGGCGCAAAAGTACCACCCAGTCCATATTGACTTGCATAATTCGAATTGGTACAAGCTCCCATGCCAAATACGATATCACGTACTTTTACATTTTCCTGCATTGCACCAGTTGAACCAATTCTCATAATATTATCCACATCAAAAAAGTGGAACAATTCATATGTATAAATCCCTATTGTTGGCATTCCCATACCGCTTGCCATAACACTAATCTTTGTTCCCTGATAGGTTCCTGTGTATCCCTGTATTCCTCTGATATTGTTTACAAGCTGTGCATTCTCAAGAAAGTTTTCAGCAATAAACTTCGAACGAAGCGGATCTCCAGGCATAAGTACCGTCTTTCCAAAAGCATCCTTTTGTGCATTAATATGTGGTGTTGTTACAAATGACATATGTATTCCTCCTTTATTTTTTCTAATACTTCTCATTGATCCATGCTGGACCTGATAGGTATATACTATCAAACTTTAAATTTTGTTTTAACTTTTCAAAAAGAAAAGCAGTAAACGCGCCAATAGTTGTCGTAACTTCCGGCCGCATAGAAGGTTCCTCTCCACCTTTTGACTCGTCAACACGTTCCATACGGCTTCCTTTTTCATCAAGATACCATATAAAAAGCCCATTATTTTCTGCGATAACAGGATCCTGCATTTGAATCGCTATTGTCACTTTTCCATTGCTGGATATATGTTTTAGCATCTCCGGAAGATTTACAATTCTTGCCATTGCCGCAGGTTTATTTGCATTTGATTTCTGAAAATACCGTTCCACATCAGATTCTTTTTCAAATACTGCTTCCCTAATTTTGCAGTCCTCATTTTGTGCATATGCAAAATAACCTTGTATTGTTCCATTTTCTACAATCTGATACAAATTCCCGCCATCACTTTTTAACTCGTCTAATAAATGTTCATAGTACACAGCGCTCCTGATAACAAATAATCCATAGTACCTGCAAAGATTTGCATTGACAAAATGCGCCAGAGAAAGCAGTCTGTCATTGTCCACCGCAGTCAATATCACATTTTGCTGGTTTAGTGGAACATTCTCACCATCTGCCGCTCTCTTTAGCATTTCTATTGTTATCATTTCTAAATTTAATTCATATTGCGGCTGATTGTATATATAATGAAACCCAAACTGTTCAAAAAATTCCTGGTTATCTGTATTTGCAATACAAAGTGGTACATTTTTTCGTCTTTGATATTCCAAAGCCCCACAAATAAGCTTTTTCATGGAACCTTTCTTACGATATTCCTCTTGCGTAGCAGCCATGCTAATCAAATTGGCATCAATTCGTACTACATCAGCCATACAGGGGAGCCGTCTTGCGCCTGGAAGAGGAGGATTTCTGCGTATCGCCGCAAAATAGGGCGCTAAATGCAGCATGGAATAAACTTCGCCATCTTCCAGTGCAAAAACAAGACTTTTCTTTATCCGACTTTCATAATAATAGTCAAGAAATCCCTCTGAACTATTAGGAACTGCTTTCTTCCAAAGATTTCTTGTATTTAGAGCAGATTTGTTATCTAACACCTTCAATCCAAACTCTTCTTCTATCATTTCTTTGCGTTTCTGTTCTGCCAATTCCGCTTCTGTTATCTGTTCCATTTTAACCGCTTCCCCCCTCACACAGTTATCTTATTACTTCATTTTTGATTCAAATCGTTATTCATTAAGATTTCGACGCTTCCTCTTTTCTAGCACTACACCCTGGGCACCCATCACAAGAACGCTTTTCAACAGACTGCTTATCAATTTCCATTGTAGCCATTTCCCTTGGACTTGTTAATATACAAACCGCCTGTGAAGCAATCCCTTTTCCTTCACCAGTAAAACCAAGCCCTTCTTCTGTTGTCGCTTTTACATTGACTTGATCTATCGTGATACCAAGCGCCTTTGCAATATTTTCGCGCATTTGTTCGATATGCGGACGCATCTTTGGTGCCTGTGCAATAATTGTTGCATCAATATTTTCTACAAAGAACATATTTTCTTCCAGTAACTTTCCCACCTGTTCCAACAAAATCAAACTTGAGATGCCTTTGTAAGCAGGATCTGTATCTGGAAAATGCTTTCCGATATCGCCAAGTGCCGCCGCCCCCAAAAGAGCATCTGCAACTGCATGCAGCAGCACATCTGCATCAGAATGCCCTAATAGTCCTAACTCGTAGGGAATCGTTACTCCCCCAATCACAAGCGCACGCCCTTCCACCAGGCGATGCACATCATATCCTGTTCCTATTCTCATTTATTTTTTCTCCATTGCTAATTTATCAAATCCATCAAGAAGTTCCATTACAACTGCAAATAATTTATCACAATCACCTTCTCTGACCCCCTCCAAATTAAGCGGCATCTGTGGGTCATGCAAAGACATACGAAGCAAAAGCCATCCCTTCACTTCTTCTGTATTAAATGATATTCTTACTCCTTCATAAGAATTTGGCGCGATCGGATAGCCTTTTTTGGCTGCCCTCTCCTCAAACGTATTCAATACCGTTTTTCCATATGCCTTAAAATTCTCATCAAGAATCTTAAATCGGCACTCCCGTTCCTCAAATCCACGTTCAAGCTTTTCAATATAAGAAGCGAGCTGCCTGCCCTGTTTTGCTGCCTTGGCAAGCGCTATCAACAGCTTCACTGCCATATAGGCCCCATCATCCAAAAAATAATTCTCGCTCAGTGCACCATGCCCAGAAGTTTCAATAGCAAGTGGCGATACAATACCTTGCTGATTCAATCGAATAGACTCATTGATAACATTCTTGTATCCTCTCATATATCGGTGATGCTTCATCCCGATACTTTCTATAAACCGTGTCAGTCTGTCACTTGTAACGGAGTCTGTCACAATCGTACCGCCTGGATAATCCTGGGCAATAATTGCTGTCATCATGGCAATGATTGCATCTCTGTTCACTTCCTCTCCGCTTGGAAGCACTGCTGACATTCTGTCCACATCTGTATCAAATATAATCCCCAAATCTGCTTGATGATTCAATACTGCCTGTCTAATCGACTCCATCGCATCTTTATTCTCAGGATTTGGAATATGATTTGGAAAATATCCATCAGGTTCCAAAAACTGGCTGCCTGTTGTATCCGCCCCAAGAGGAACAAGCACTTTTTCGACAAAAAATCCACCTGCGCCATTTCCTGCATCAACTACAATATGCAGCCCTTCAAGAGGCTTTTCATAATGTTCTGCACAAATGCTCTTTTTTATCTTATCCTGCAAAAATTCACAATATACGGAAAGGGAATCAACTTTTTCTACTGTGGACAAATCTGCATCTGATGTTTGCAGTTTCGATGCAGTCGTCAGCACTTTTGCAATATCATCATGCTCTAAACCGCCATCTTTGTCAAAAAACTTATAACCATTTCTGTTAAAAGGCAAATGGCTGGCAGTAATCATAACAGCACCATCAAACGCAAAGGTATCAAATACGGTTGTCATAAACATGGAGGGGGTCGATACAAGTCCACACGCATATACTTTTGCACCTGTTGCAGCAATCCCCTTTGCTGCTGCCGCAAAAAGGTTGTCCGCAGTAATTCTTGAGTCATGGCCAATCCCAATTTTGAGTTCTTCTATATTTTTTGCTCCATAATGATAGCCGACTAATGGTGCGCTTCCAATAGCATAACCAAAAAAGAAGCTCATAAAAATAAAATTCACATACATAATGACTCCATAGGCGGCTACACCGTTCTCCGATGCGATTCGCATCAATTGAAAGTTATAGAGCATACCTACAAAAGATGCGGAAAGGTTCGTCAACATTTCAGAAGATCCATTAAGGCAGGCACGTTTTAACGCTTTAAAATCTAATGTGGTCTTGACGAAACAAAGTAGACTGCTATTTTTACGGCTGAAGTAAAGAAGTGGAACAATGCCTCCCACTGCCTGACTCAGAGCGGTTGCTAATGCTGCGCCGAAAATTCCTGTACGGAGTATATAAACAAATACAAAGTCGAGTACGACATTGTTGATACCAGCTATAACAGAAATAGCGAGTCCTATATGAGGTTTTTCAGCAGTGACTAAAAAGCTTTGAAAGCAGTTTTGTAACATGAAAAAAGTATTAGCTACAATTAAAACTCTGCCATATAAAACACAGTCATCTATGATGGTTTCACTAGCCCCCAATAAGTTTGCTAAAGGGCGCATCCATATAAATCCAATGATAGACAAGAGAATACCAACTCCGATAGTGACCATGATCAACATAGAAAAATATCGGTTTGCCTGCTCTTGTTTTTTTTCTCCTAAAGTTTTAGAAATTAATGCGCTGCCTCCTGTGCCGATCATAAATCCGAATGAACCAAGTGCCATCAGAAGAGGCATAATGAGGTTGACTGCTGCAAAAGCGTTTTTACCAACAATATTTGATACAAAAAATCCATCTACAATGCTATAAACAGAAGTGACTATCATCATAACAACAGTTGGCAATACAAAACGCAATAATCTTTTATAAGTGAAGTGATTAGATAAACTTATCTTCATTGTCTTTTCTCCTAAATATCATTGAGTGTTCAAGTATAGTCTGCTTTTTTGTCAGTTTTTTTGTTGTGAGTTTACTTTCTCTTTTGTTGAGCTTTTCATTAGAAGTTCCACTTCCTCTTCAAGAAATGTAAGCTGTTGTTTGAAAAGAGAAAGAAATAATGTTCTATCTTCTTCCTGAAATCGCATCAATGATTTACATTCTGCATGGATTAAAGGAATGACAGAGGTTTCACAAAATGCTTTTCCCTCTTGTGTCAGTTCAACTGACTTGCGGTTTCGAGTTCCTGCAATCGGTTTCAAAATAATATATCCCTTTTTTATGAGATTATTGATAGCTGAGTTAATGGTTTGTTTGGAATAAAACCACGCATTGCATAAGTCATGTTGTGAATAAATTTGATCTGATTCACATATAGCATATAAAACCCAAAAGGAAGCATCGGAAAGATCAAAATGCGCTGCAAGTTCACGATAGATATTATCTTGTTCTTTATATAGCTGATTTAAGATAGTGAGTTGTTTTTCAATTTTTTCTGACATAATCGTTTCTCCAAAAATAAAGTATCCGAAACCGGACTATTGTAGTATAGTCCGATTTCGGATACTTATCAAGAGGTTTATTAATAAATATTTCTTGTCCGTTCATTTCTAAATTTTTTGAATATGAGCTTTAAAGCCAACGAAACTATCATTTATCAAAAAGAAAAACAGCGTAAATAAAAATATTATCTATGATGTATCGAAGTGCTTTTTTTATATTTATTAGCTATTTTTTCTTAAGGTGAAACTGTCTACCAGTTCACCCATAAATGCTGCCTGAGCGGATAGTTCTTCACTGGTTGCAGAAGTTTCTTGGGCAGAGGCTGAATTGGACTGTACAACTTCAGAAATTCGAGTAATACCAGCTTCAGCTTGTTCCATCGCCGTTGCTTGTTCTGATGAGATATGACTTAATTCTTTAGAAGATTCAGCTATCATTTTAACACCTTTTACAACTTCTTCCATAGATGCTGCTGCTCGTTCTGCTGCTTTATTTCCTTCGGTAACTTCCTGCATAGAACCTTCAATCAGTTGACGGGTGTCCACTGCAGATTGTGCACTTTGTTCCGCTAACTTACGGATCTGTTCTGCGACAACAGAGAATCCTCTTCCTGCTTCTCCTGCTCTTGCCGCTTCAATCGCTGCATTTAAAGAAAGAAGGTTGGTCTGACTTGCGATATCTTCAATTTCTGCAATAATATTTTCAATTTTTTGAGAGGTTTCACTGATGCGATTCATAGCATCTACCATCGCTTCCATCTCTTCACGACTGTGATCTGCTTCTGCAGCATATTGTTGTGCTTGTTGATAGGATTCTTCTATATGTCTTGCTGCTGTTTGTATTCCTTCTGTAATGTTGGCAATTGTTGCCTGCATTTCTTCTACAGAAGCAGCCTGATCAGTAGCTCCTTCTGCCAGTGCTTGTGAAGCTTGTGCCATATTACTAGAACCAATGGATACTTGTTTAGCAGCTTCATCTACATGGTGTAAAGTATCATTTATCTGGCGATTCATTTTACGCATTGCGAGTTTTAGTAATTCAAAATCACCTACATATTTATTTTCTATCTTTGTACTGATTGCGAAGTTTCCTTCTGCCATGGCATCTAATAGATCACCTGCATCTTTAATAATTAACTGCAAGTTTTTCGCCATTTCTTGAGCTTCTCTAACTATATCAGCAACTTCATCTTCTGTTTCACTCTCTGGAAAGGGAGAGGATAAATCACCTTGTGCAAATGTGCGCAAACGTGCCCCTAAAGCAGTCAATGGTTTTTCAATACCTTTGGCAATAGAAGTGCCAAGCTTTAAAGAAACAAGTATACTGATAATGATTACTACAACAATAACAATAATTAAAATAGTTTGTAATACAGCTAAAGATTGGTTCATATCATTTCCTGCATTGACATTTAAATCCATTAGCGCTATCAAATTGTTATTTATTTCTTCATACATTGGCATGAGCTGGTTAATCGCTATATCCTGTGCTTCTGCACATTTCTCTCTATCCGTGGTAGCGCCAATAGAAATGATATTAGAATCAATATCCCAATATTCATCCAATGAATTAATGATATTCTCATAAAAAATCTTTTCCTCATCCGAGTCGATTATCGCTTCTATGTTTTTTAGATGACTATTGAAATTCTCTTTTTGTTGTTCATGTATATTTTTTACTTTTAATATATCTTCATCATCATCATAACCAATAACTGCACGTAATGCACTCCTTGTTTCTGCAAATGCAGTCATTGCTTTACCTATATCTCCTTGCGAAAAACCATAGTTTTCTATAGCATGTGTATATTTACTCGAGAGGTTAAGCATGGCAATAATGCCTACAATGGATGAGATACTTGCAATAGCTATTATAAGAATAAATCCCGTAGTTAGCCTGTTTTTAATTTTCATCCGTTTAAAATTTAACATAAATTAAATCGTCCCTTTCCATTTGGTTTTTGCTGCTTTTCTTTTTCATCATATTTTTTTTCTTTGCCTTTTATCACCACTTTTCACATATTTTAATTGTTATTTGGATAAATTGGTTTTTCAAAATATCATAATTCCTGCCTATTTTTTACAGCAATATATAATATATCTTTTATTATGTAACAATTATAACATTATTTCATATATTTTCAATACTTTTAGGAAATATTTGGGTGGAAAAGTCAGGAATAATAAGTGATATATACCAATTTCCCCCTTTTTTGTTGCTACGGGTTTTGTAAATAAATGTAGATTTGTGTTGAAATGGTATATTATAGATATTATAATAAAATAGGTGATTGGGTGGGCGCTACGGCAAGGAAGTATTCCAACGAAGCCGCGCTCTCGCTCCGTTCCAGACGTAGTGGTACTAAATTC